>Ga0268278_1000388_pt1 | contig 31472 bp, 40 predicted proteins | sample saktaG_3_FD_190135 | JGI IMG/M metagenome (GOLD analysis project Ga0268278, IMG submission 190135) | Saline water microbial communities from Sakinaw Lake, British Columbia, Canada - sak_2010_1_5_55m | ecosystem: Environmental > Aquatic > Non-marine Saline and Alkaline > Saline ...
AATGTTTTTGGGTAGATTAGAATTTTATGTCGTTTTTGTAGCAATTGCTAAAATCTCATTAGATCTATCAAAAAGAAAACCAAAAAATAATAGAAAACTGGAAGCTTAATGCTCCAGTTTTTTTTATCGAATAGTTTTCACTCGAAGATATGCTAAAATAGAGGTGGAATTGTAAGTTGTCAGGTTCATCATGTATCTTATCCTGAAACCCTTTTTTTACACAAAATACTCGTCTATAATGAAGATAGGAGGAACACCTAGATGTTCAAAATCATTTGGAATAAAGAAGATGTAGAAAAGATTCGTTCAAAACTTTCAAAAGAATTCGATCTTATCCTAACTGATGATCCAAATGAAGTTCCCAAAGATAAAGTGGGAATTATTCTTGATGAAAATGATTTGGATAAAGTACGTCCTATCCTAGAAATGTTAGCGATAGAGCAATCCCAACTAACATTTCAAACCCCTTCAGGTTATACGCAATTCAGTGTTTTCGAAATAACATACATGGAAGCCTTTGGAGAAGACATTTACATTCATACAATAGATATGACCAATCAAATCATCAAACAACCACTTTACCAGTTAGAAGAAATACTCAGACCTTATCACTTTGCACGTATCGGGAAGTCATTTATAGTGAATTTGTCAAAAATTCGTTATATAAGAACGACACTAAATGCAAAATTAGATATTGAGCTTACTTCGGGAATTCATCTAGAAGTCACACGTTCCTTTGTAAAATCATTTAAGAATGCTTTAGGTATTCAAAAAAAGGAGGATAAATGATGACTTTATTCGGATGGATATTAGTATCAATAGTTAGTGTTATTGTAATCTTTTTTGGAATTCAACTTGTCCGTGATATTTTATGGAATAAAAAACTGAATATATTTCAAAAATCACAATCTGTAACAATGCCAAAAATACCAAGAATATATTGGCTGAAAAGATCATATGGATTTGTGATTAGTACTTTACTTTTAATAACAACGATTGCCTCTGGGGCTTTTTTAGCACCCAATATGTTAGGTGATCGTATTTTATTGAATGCAACACCAGTTGGTTCAAAAACAAATCTATTAAGATTAGTTGACGAAGCGAATAGTGGTAGTTGGTGGAATAACTTTTTCCCCGAAGTTGGACTACAAGAAGATGCGCTTGATGCACCTGATAATAGTCAAGATTATGGTGATTCACCAACAAGAGATTATATTGGAACGAATAATCAAGTTGAAGGTGTTGATGAATCAGATATTGTTAAAACCGATGGTAACACAATCTATTATGCGACGAGATATTATAATCACATTCGTGTGATTGACGTAAATCTTGATGGAACAGTTGATCCACAAGCAGATATTGATTTGGGTGACTTGTATACAGACTCTTTATATATTACCGATACGCAATTAATTGTTATTGGCTACGTTTACACCTATATTCCTTATGTATATGAAGATGGCTTAGATTATTACGGTTGGGCTTATACTTCATTTTCTGGTGCAGTATATGTTTATAACAGAGATACACTTGAATTAGAATATAAACTTGAAACAGACTCAAACTTTTATCAACATAGATTAATTGGAGATGCACTTTATTTAGTTTCAAACAAATCATTATACGAAGATGAATTAAGACCACAATATACAGAAACCCTTGATGGAGATGTTACAACTTCCTATCTTGGTTATGATTCAATATTCTATTTTGAAGATGTTCCAGCCTATAGTATGACAGTAGTTACTGGAATTAAACTTGATACCTATGAAGTGACTTCACAAGCTTTTTTAGGTTCAGTATCTGAAATCTATGCATCAACAGATGCAATTTATACAGTTAACAATTACTATTCATATGATTTTGATACATATGAATCTAAAGTTCAAATTGTTAAGTATGATTTAGATCCTGAAACAGCATCCGTGACTTATGTAGGGCAAAAAACACTACCAGGTTATATTGGAGATCAATATTGGATGGATGAATATGAAGATACGTTTAGAGTTGTAACAAGCTCATGGAATCCTATTCACAATGAACTTTATGTTCTTACTGAAGATGATGATACAGATGAACTAAAGATTGTTGGTTCAATCAAAGAAGGACTAGGTAAAACCAATGAAACAGTTAAATCTGTTAGATTTAATGAAGATCAAGCTTACGTTGTAACATTTGAACAAATGGATCCACTCTATACGATAGATTTATCAGATCCTGCAAACCCAGAAATAACTTCAGCAATTGAAGAACCTGGATATAGCACATATCTTCATGTCTGGGATGATGATAATCATTTAATTGGGTTTGGATTTAGTGCTGATTCCTCTGGCCGTGTCACTGGACTCAAAATTAGTGCATACGATGCAGATTCAACCTTAGATGAATATCAATTAAACAATCAAGATGAAGCAGAAATATTCTCGTATAGTTACTCAGAGGCTTCATATAATCCAAAAGCAATGATGATTTCTCCAGAAAAGGGTATTATTGCATTTCCTGTCATGAGTTGGAGATATGACATAACAATAGCTGATGAATGGAATTATAGTTACATCAGTGAATATCTTGTATTCTATATTGATTTTGGAGCTACAAACCCTGATGATATTATTTCTGATCCAATTATAATCGCTCAAGATCAAACAGATTATTACGTTGGTATTGATCGTGGAGTTTATATTGATGGTATCATTTATACGCTTTCATATACACAGCTTTTAAGTTTCAATCTAGAAACAAAGACTGTGATGGAAAGTATCTTATTTGAAACTTATTTTGAAGAAAATGCTGATAAAGTCTATATTGATTAAATGAAAACGAAAATGAAAAAAAAGCCGATTATCGGCTTTTTTTATGCTATAATTAGGCAAAGAGGTGTGCTTATGAAATACGAGGTAAAATTACATATCAATGAAGTAATCAATCGTGTGACAACTCTTTTTACCGACACTGATCAAATGAGACATTGGGAGCTCAATTTACTTAGAGTGGACCAAACAAAAGGAACATTATTTGATACAGGAAGTGAAGGTTATCTCGTTTATCAAAACAAAGATCAAGAAATGAAAATGAAGGTATATGTTGAAGCAAATCAACTGCCCCAACAGATTTCAATTATCTATGAAATGCCAGGTGTTTGGAATAGATGTATCAATACGTTTTCAGAAGAAAATGGTGTTACACTCTGGGAAATGGATGTTGAATTTAGATTCAAAAAAATAAATGATATTCCCTCGAATCTCTTTATAGAGCAAACAAAACATGGTATGAATCAATTTAAACAATTTATTGAGGTGAATAATGAAAAAAATTAAGTATCTATTTATATTAGTTTTATTTGTGTTTACTTTAGCTTCATGTGATTTTGTTCCTGCAACAGAAGATTCAGTTGATAAAGGAGTTAACATTGAATCATTTGATAGACTATTTAATGATGAGATGAGAAAATCTATTACAATTCAAATTTCTACTACTGAATGGACGGGACTAAATGATTCACTGAAGGCGTATGCAGAACAATTTGGTGGAGATTTAAGAAACAATATTTATGCGAGAGCTAATATGACGTTTACCGATGAAACAGGTGATGTTCAAATTACAGATATTGGTTTACGAACAAGAGGAAATCTATCAAGAGTATTAATTGAAAATGATGATGGAACACTTAATATATCGAATTTTAAAATTTCATTTGACGAAGATTTTGGTTTAACAGATTTAGCTGCTAACAAAAAACGAACAGCATTTGAAATGGAAGAACTTGATATGAAATCTAATAGAAATAATGATTCAACGTATTTGACTGAAAAGTTCTCATTAGATTTATTTAACGATTTTGGTGTTTTTGCAGCAACGACAACACTAGCAAATCTATATATCCAAATTGGAGATCAGGTTCATTATTATGGTGTCTACACATTGTTTGAACCTATTGATGAGTTCTTCTTAGAAAGAAGAATGACAAATGATGAAGCTGAAGGAAATCTTTATAAGTGTTTGTGGCAGCAATTCTCGCCAGCATCTTTGCAAGATAATTATTTGCCAATTGAAATTGGGCATAAAGATGTAAGTATAAATTTCAGACCAACTTATGATCTTAAAACAAATGAAAAAGCAGATGATACGACGGATCTAATTAGCTTTCTTGATCAGATCAATAATTTGAATGATGTTGATTTTGTATCATATATTGATGATTCATTTGAAATTGATATGTTTTTAAAACAATTGGCAGTTGGCGTATTATTGGGTAATCCAGATGATTACCGAGCGATGGCTAATAATTATTATCTCTATCATAATGATATAAACGATCATTTTATGATGATTCCTTACGATTATGATCATGGATTTGGACAAGGATGGACTGCTGAGCCTGTTTTTAGTAATTACACCGTGGGTATGGATATATATGAATGGAGAAATGTTAATACCTATTTATTGAGCGTAACAGAGTTTGCTCATCCATTAGTTGATAGAATTCTCAATGTTTCAAAATATCAGCTTAAATATGAAACGTATCTTGCAGATTTAATTGATCCTGACAATCATTTATTTGCATATAGCGATTTCTTGACTAAGTATAATACTCAAAAAGATTTATATGATGATATGCTTGTTGATGCAATGCAAAGTTTAAGATTTGATCTTAGAAATGTTGAGTGGTATATGACATCTAAAATTGCTGATATTGAAACTCAACTTGAATATTATAGTAATCATCCCGAAGAACGTGGTATATAAAAAGCTCATTTGAGCTTTTTTTTTATAAAAAAGTAAAGAACATATTGATAATTATCGATATATCAGGTATAATTATATTGATAAGTATCGATATGAGGTGAAAAGATGAAAACAAATCAATATACGGAAATATTCAAGGCTCTTGCTGATGAAACAAGAGTTAAAGTCATTCAAATATTAACTAAGGAAAATAAGTGTGCATGTCAAATTCTCGAACAATTAAGTATTAGTCAATCGACACTATCACATCATATGTCAATTTTGACAAGTAGTAACCTAGTACTTTCCAAAAAAGAAGGTAAATGGGTTCATTATCGATTGAATCAAGAATTATTTGAAACGATTGGATTATTTTTTGAAAAAACTGAAATTGTAGACACCGTGTGTGTCTCATGTGGTGTCTAAATTGGGAGCGTTTATATTACAACAGATTTTAGGCATGCAATGGCTAAATGATTTAGTTGGTGATTTGATTCGATTTATATTTGGTCAAACCTTTCTTGAAAGTCAATTTGGAAATGCACTTCAGTTCTTTTTCTTTGACTTTATAAAAATAGGGATTTTATTATGTATTCTTATTTTTTTTATTTCCTATATACAAAGTTATTTTCCACCTGAAAGAACAAAAAAGATTTTATCGAGATATCACGGCATTGGGGCGAACACTTTAGGTGCACTTATGGGAACTATTACACCATTTTGTAGTTGTTCATCTATTCCATTGTTCATCGGATTTACAAGAGCTGGACTATCATCTGGGATCACATTTTCGTTTTTAATATCAAGTCCTTTGGTTGATCTTGGTGCATTTGTGTTATTGACATCAATTTTTGGTTTCAAAGTTGCTCTGTCGTATGTTGTTGTAGGATTAATTCTTGCAGTCATTGGTGGAACAATTATCGAGAAAACTAGATGGGGAAAAGAAATTGAACCTTTTGTACTTGAGGGTGAGAATGTAGATATGGATTATATCAAACTCTCTCAAAAAGAACGCGTAGTATATGCAAAAGATCAAATGATTTTTACTTATAAAAAAGTAGTGCTCTATATTTTAATTGGAGTTCTTATTGGAAGTATTATTCATAATGCAATTCCACAAAGTTTTATTGAATCTTTATTAGGTTCTCAAAATGTCTTTTCAGTGTTATTTGCTGTGATTGCTGGAGCACCGATGTATGCAGATATCTTTGGAGCTATTCCGGTAGCTGAAGCACTTTATATCAAACAAGCTGGACTAGGAACAATCCTAGCATTTATGATGGCTGTAACAACATTATCAATACCATCAATGATTATGCTTAGAAAAGTTGTTAAGCCTAAATTATTAATCGCTTTTGCATCAATTGTTGTCATTGGAATTATTATTATAGGTTATGTCTTTAATATGATGGAATATCTATTTATATAAACGGAGGTAGTAAAAATGGAAATCAAAGCATTAGGTGGTTGTTGCTCAAGATCAACACAAAATTATTTAAATATCGTTGAAGCCGCAAAAAAAATGGGATTAAATGAAGAAGTAGAACAGGTTTCAGATACTAATGAAATCATGAAATATGGTGTCATGTCAACTCCAGGTATGGTCATTAATGGTAAAGCTGTTTCATCTGGAAGATTGTTGTCAGTAGATGATGCTATGGCTTTAATCAAGAGATTTCAAGTTTAAGGTCTATGTCAAGAAAATACAAGATAGCTTATGTTTGTGTTCATAATAGTTGCAGAAGTCAAATTGCTGAAGCTTTAACGAAGTTAGAGCATTCAGACTTTTTTGATGCATATAGTGGTGGTACTGAAACAAAACCACAAATTAATCAAGATGCAGTAAGAAAAGTTAGAGAGATTTACGGCTATGATATGAACAAAACACAAACTTCTAAACTAATTGATGAATTACCATCCGAAATTGATTTATTAATCACAATGGGATGTAATGTTGAGTGTCCGACATTACCTTGTCAATATCGCGAAGACTGGGGATTAGATGATCCTTCAGGGATGGGTGATGAGGTAATGATTGAAACCATAAAACTCATTTCTACGAAAATAATAGACTTAAAAGAAAGAATTGAAAAACAAATCATAAAAATAAATTAATGACATGATTTTTATACACCTTGTGTATTATAAATTATTATATATATTTCTCTTGCTAAAAAGGGACATAGTGTTATAATAATATAGGTGATAAAAATATGTGGGATTCTATAATAAATTTTTTTACATCGGTACCTCTTTGGGAGCTTTCATTAATCTTCTTTTCGAAAATTATTGAAGTATCAATCGGGACGATGCGTATCATTTTAATTAGCAAAGGGTACCGTACGCCAGGAAGCATTTTAGGCTTTTTTGAAGTCCTCTTATGGGTATTTGTTGCTTCAACGGTTATTGTAGGTATGTTGGATGCCCCACTAAAAGGTATAATCTATGCATTAGGTTTTTCAATTGGTGTATATATTGGTTCATTTATTGAAAATAGAGTTGCTGTAGGTAAAATCTTAATCCATGTCATCACGAGTGATGAAATAGCAATTGAAATCATCAAAGTCTTAAGAGATGCAGGACATGGTGTTACAAGTATTGATGCACATGGCAAAGATAGAGAACGTACTGTTTTAATGATATTTGCTAATAGAAAAAACAAAGAAACTATCATTGATTTAATCGAGAAGACGAATGATCAAGTTCTCATTGTTGCTAACGAAGTTTCTATCCTTAAGGGTGGTTTTGTTAGTCCTTGGAGAAGGATTGCTAAGTAGTACTTTTTATTGATTAAATTAAAAAAATATGTATAATAGAAATTGGTTGGAGTTATAGCTCAGCGGGAGAGCACTTGCTTGACGTGCAAGGGGTCCAGAGTTCAAATCTCTGTAACTCCACCATTAAATATATTCAACGCTTCTCAAAATTTATGTAACGATTCGCTCTCGTTACCACATCACAAAATGCTATGTGCTATGGTCTTAAATTAACCCATTTTGTGATAAATGTCAAGGGAAGGAGCGTTTTTTGTGCTAAAATTGAAATCTATTCGTATCAAAAAGGGAAATACTCAACAAGATTTAGCAAATTACCTAGGTGTGACCCAAAATGCAATATCTAACTATGAATCTGAGTTAAGAAAACTTGATCAAGATTCCATAGTGAAGCTTGCATTGTTCCTTGAAGTTACAACGGATGAATTGTTAGGATTTGAGGAAGCATATCAATCATATACTGAATATTTACAAAAACTCAAAGAAAAAGAAGAAGAAAACTAGAGAAAGGGGGGGGGGATATGCACTATACTCAAAATGCAATTCTTTTGAAGGCGGACAATAATAATTGCGAGATGAAATTCACTGAAGTAGATTTTCAGTTTTTTTGTAATAAAATGATTGTTGGTCCTAGATACATTATAAAGTATCTTTTAATTACAAAAGTAGTTCGAAAAACCAATGATTTTAAAACAACTATCACAGTTTTCTTCAAAAACAGACAAACTCAAATTTTTGATTTCAATAATGAGGATTTTTTTCATTTGCTAAAATTCTGTCATTTAGATCAAAATTACAATGAAAATGGATATAATAAAGCAATTATCAACCTTCAAGTCATAAATTTGAAAACTGTGATTGTTGCACAAAATCCAAATTGCGATTTATCAATGTTCTAAGTTTGCTTTTATCAAACAATTCTGGAAACACATAATGTATAATGATATTAAAGTTTCGTAACATTTAAATAAAGGGGATGTAAATATGGGGTATTATAAAAAGATTCATATTAAAGATTTAATTTTATGGGAAAGCAATCCCAGAATAAGTCATGATGGGACTGTCTTTTCGGATGAAAAAGAAGCGGTTTCACAGTATTTTAAGAAAAATGAATCGCAAATGAGGCAATTAACTCTTGATATTGCAAAAAACGGTTTATCACCACATGATTTAGTTGTTGTATTACCTATAAATGATGTTAAATTTAAAGTTTTTGAGGGCAATCGTAGAGTTTCAGCAATAAAGTCTTTAAGTAGACCATATTATCTTGATTATAATATGCCATTAAGAAATCATATTCAAAGACTTTCCTCATCTTATGAAATCAAGAAAAATGTATATTGCTATGTTGCTGACAATGTAGAGCAAGCACATTCCATTGTTGAAAAGACGCATGCTGGTATAAATAAAGGAATAGGGAGAGTTCCATGGGGAACACTTGAAAAAGATGCATTCAAGATAATGACAAATAAAGAAGATACTACTTTGTCATATAAACTGATGCAGCAGTATCCAGATACGTTCGATGACATTATTTTAGAATTAAAATCAACCAATATAGATAGAGTTCTAACAAAAAAATTGGTACGTGATCTTATTGAAACTGATGCTAACTATTCTGGGCTAGATACAATACAGCAAACTCTTGTTCTTGATATTCTGGAGGAAGTCAAAAGAATCACAAGTGCTTCAGATCGTTCAATAGCATATATATTTCATAATAATGATGATGTAAAACGATTACTGGAATCTTTTATCAAACAACGAAAAGACAATTTGAATGCTGCAGCTGTAAAAATCAACGAAGTAGCAAAAGCTAGAACTATTCCATTAAATATTAATATTAAGCAGAGTATCATATATATTGAATCAGGAGATACATATTCGTTATTAGATAATATTGAATTAAGCAGCGAAATGGATTTACATTTATTTACTGTAAAATCGCTAGGTGATAAAAGTGCTTTGATTAATGAAAATTATATTTTTGAAGCAACTAATCGGCCAGGAGTTTATAATATCCAATATATCTATCCATATAAAGAAACAACTATTTCAAAAGTATGTCAAGTTTCTGTTGCTTCGAAACAAATGAGCGTGAATGTTAAGGAAGTTCAATTTTTTGATGCTGCATTTCCATTTACAATTGATATAAGTAGACCTATTAACGATTTAATTGCCCAATTGTTAATACTGGATATTAGGAAATACAATTTAGTTGCAACCGGATGCTTACGATCGCTAGTAGAAATATCAATCCGAGTTTTCAACGATAAATACGACTTACAACAACAAGACAGTTTGGAAAAACAAATTGCTCAATTCAAGAGATTTCTATCTCCAAAGAAGAATTTAAGGGAACAAGTAATAGCTAATTGTCCGATGTCTCTTGAAGAAGTCACTAGTTTTATAGGTTCAATTGATCCAATTACATTGGCAAAAAAACTGAATTTAGTTACTCATGTACCAGGTGCTTATTTAGGAAGAGAAGGGCTATTTGAAATCTCAAATAATATAATTTCATATATATTAATTATTATTACAATTTTGATTAAATAAGTAATTATACATATGGCCAAATGGTTTCAGATTTGATATAATATTAGTATAGGTGGTGAAAACTATGTTTAGTTACTCTCCTTTAAGGTATCCCGGTGGAAAAGCAAAAATTTTTGAACAAGTAAAAAATATCATAAAATCCAACTTTGCTGAAAGTCCTGTATATGTAGAGGCATTTGCTGGGGGTTCTTCACTGGCTCTGAAATTATTACTTAAGGAAATCGTTTCAGAAATACACATAAATGATCTAGATGACTCAATTTATGCTTTTTGGTATAGCATTAAGAATCATAAGGATGAGTTGATATCAAAGATTAATGATGCTGAGTTAACTATTGATGAGTGGAAGATGCAAAAATCAATATATACATCAACTGAAGATATTTCACTTCTTGATAGAGGATTTGCTACATTTTATCTGAATAGAACAAATAGATCAGGCGTTTTAGCTTCTGGACCAATTGGTGGATATTCTCAAACAGGGAACTATAAAATAGATTGTAGATTTAATAAGACAAATCTAATTGCATTAATTGAAAAGATCTATCTCAAAATAGATTACATTCACATTTATAATGAAGATGCGAAAACATTTATCTCTAATATTGATAATTTATATCAGAATGCTTTTATCTATTTAGATCCTCCCTATGTTAATCAAGGACCCAATCTCTATTTAAATCATTTTAATGATGATGATCATAAAGAATTAAAAATTGCAGTTTCAAACTTAATTAATAAGTGGCTTGTGACTTATGATAATGTAGAACTTATCAAAGAAATATATTCAGATTATAGAAGTGATTTATTTGAAATCAAGTATTCCATGGCCATTAAGCGAACTGAAAATGAAATTGCTATTTATTCAGACAATCTAGTATTATAAAATGAAAAAGCGAGGAATCGCTTTTTTTATACTCCCCAAGAGTTATGATTATCATATTCACCTTTAATCATCTCTTCTGATTGATCAATATAATTCATGGTAGTCGATAATTTAGCATGACCTAAAAGGTGCTGTATAGCCTCAAGTCTTGCATTGTTATCTCTTAATATCGATGCGAATGTTTTTCTAAATCGATGCGAATGAATCTTACTTTCTATTCCTAGCCACTTATTTAATCTTCGATAAAATGATTTTATGTCATCTTTAATAAGTGGTCTATCATGAATTAGATTCCAAAACAAATATTCTCGATTGGGATTTGTTTTAATTAAATCTTGAATTGATTGCTTGCTGAATTGTGAGAACGGTGCGTTTCTTTGTTTTCTATTTTTTGTATGATTAAGAAGAATCCTTTCTCTTATGAAATCAACATTTGTGATTTTTACATTTAGAAGTTCTGTGACTCTAATTCCCGAATCTAGAAGAAGAAACACCATTGTTTTATAAACTAAACTATTCTTAGAAAAATTCATATCTCTAACATATTGAACAATCAATTTTAGATCTTCATGGTAAATCCTTTTGAATGGCTTTGTATCATCTGGAAGTTTTTTGAAATCATAGAAACTTGTGTGAATATTCTGGTACTTTAAAACAGCTTTAAGATACCAAATGTATTTGTTGATTGAGTTATTACTTGCATGCATCATTTCTTTATAGAATCTAACCATTTGATATCCTGTTTGTAACCAGATTGAACTCACTTTATTGATGCCTAAATAATCCATGCATTTTTGATTAACTCTAATCAGATTTTTTTCATACATTTGAGTTGCTTGAGATTTTAATGCAAGTGTTCGATCGTAATAGTCTTCGAAAGTTTTTTGTATTTTCATTGTTCACCCTCCCCGGTGCATCGTTCACCTCTATAGTAATGCGATTGAGGGCAATAGTTTCCCATAAAGTTTGTTGGTAAGTAAAAACATACTTTATAAAGTAACAACGATTTAAGGGAATTCGTTATATAGAATAGTATATACAGAGTATATACTTATTCGTATATACCTGTTATTCCTCTATGACTACACTATAAACAGCTGCACTTTTATTTCTCACTCTTGTTTGATTTGGTTTTCTTTGCTTTCTCAGCTTCGAGTTTATCCATAGCTTCGATACTATCAACTATCTTTGCATTCTTACGTCTAAGTTTATGCAACTGCAATTCTTCTTCCATTTTTTGCTTGATTACATCTTCAAGCTCTTTCTTCTTATCCTCAACTACAAGCACTGCATTTGCTTTTTGTACTTCAATCTTATGTTCTTCTTCAGTGAGTTTTTTCTTACGTTCATCAATCTTGAGTTTTTGAACAACTGGTATAAACCATGCAGTCCAAAAGAAGAATACAATCAGAGCGATTGTTGCAGCTATACCAGCAACGATTAAGAACTTAAATAGTACTTCTAAAAATTTATCTAAACTTGACATATTAAATTACTCCTTTAGTTGTTTTTATTTGATCCTTTGGAAGACTATAGAAACTTGATGCTTGGTTTAGTGTTTCAAAGTATTCAAATTTCTGGAATCTTTTGCGATACCATTTTTTTATTAGCTGCATCTCTGTTGCAGTTTTCTTTTTGTTTCTCTTGTATTGGTAAGTATAGATGTGCCAACCTTTAACATGCTTTGCGAATTCACCATCCTGAACCCATTGCCAATAGTCGATGTTTAGATCAACTTCAATTACATGGATGTATTTAAATAAGCCCATGAGCTGAATGTCAGCTGTATCGAGCTGTGAGGTGATATAAACACGCTGCAATCTTTGATGTCTTATTCTAGTTAGTGAACTCATCAAAGGAATGAACTTTGCTTTATACTCTGATGTGTTATTTAACCTATGATTCATTTCTGATAACCATTCTTCTAAAATGAGATTATCAAAGTATTTTGTATTGAATTGTTTTTTTTGCTGTATGACTAATTTTTCTTTTTCGTCATCATAATATGATCCAAAAAATTCTTCTAAATCAAACAACTTGTGATATTTAATCATCATGCCTGAAGCTTCATCTAGTCGAGGCTTTTCTATTTCTGCATTGATGTATGATCCTTTTCCAGTGATGTGTCTCAGTTCTTCAGCTAAATCATATGCTAATGTTGATTTCCCACCACCCATGAGAGCAGTTATATAATGCACACCTTTAGCAAGAAGTAAGTTATATTCACCATTTTGATACTTATTCCAAAGATACAGCCAAATGTAATTCCACGGAATAGCTGTATATCTTGCTGCAGGATAAAATGTCATCACAAAACTTTTATATTGAACTGCAAATTCATAATGTAAATCAGAAATCTTAACTGCTATAAAGTCGATCACACTGATGATCGACTTTGTTATTTTATGATATTTCTCAATGGATTTATCTGTCAGATATTCTATTTTTGATGGAAGCTTTTCCATAGTTGTTAATATAAACTCTGTTTTCTTCTCGAAGGAATTAACCCAAAGTTCTTTTTTTTCTGCTACATCAGGAATCATTTAGGCACCTCATATTACATCGTATCTTGCGAGCAAAATAGCAAGCAAAATTAAACCTATAGCTAAGAGAATGAAAAAGAATTTCTCATGAAAAATGTTATAGACCAGGTTTCTTGTAAACCTCGTAAATTTCATGATACCTAGGACAATCAAAATAACAGCAAAGACACCTACAATTATGACTACAGTTGGAAAATTTTCTGATACCCATTTCCAAATATCAAATGTATTTGGTATATCGAGCAGTACCATCATCATCACCACTAAATGACTAGGATGCCAGTAGCAAATAAAATGATGAGTATGATTATACCTGCAGTAATCAATAATCTAGGTTTAGTTAAAATATTGCTGATTGATCTTGTCCCTTTTTCAAACACTGGTGCAATCCATAAAATACCAATAGCTATTAAAGCAATCATAACAATAGGTGCACTATCACCAAATGTTGATGTAAACCAATCGCTAATTGTGTTAGTTCCTTCAGGTGGTAAATTATCCTGGTATGTCTGATCTAATGCTGCTTCAGAGTCTATAAAATCTTCATCAAGTGTATAAATCTGTCCATTGGTTACCCAGGTAATTTCTGTATAAACAAAAGTATCCTCATCAGGTTCTACTACATTTGTACCAACTTTAGTAAATAAGCCTAAAAATAATTTATGAACAATAGCATTTGATGGCAATATAGTGAGAGTACCTGAAGCTAATGTGTAGTGCTGATTTAAAGTTGCTAGTAACTGTACTGAAGGAGTTATTGCATCAATTTCTGATGTCACACCATAAACCACATGATCAATTGCTGTACCAACAGCTGAAACCATTAAAGCTGCTGAAACAAATAGCAAAGGAATTCCCACAACTTGAAGCCCTGGCACCATAGATAAAATAGAACCAATTGTAAGTGCAGCTAGAGAATAAGCTGCAGCATCATAAGACCATTGAGGAAGTGCGCCCTCAAATACACTTTGAGTACCATAACTTTCCTGATCCTTTTCAAGTACAAACAAAGCGTTTTGCCAATCTTGATATTTTTGTGTTCCAAACACATTTAGATAACCGTACCTATAGTTAAAGTTACCGGAGACAGCTAATAAATCATCTATAGGAATACCAGGAAGATAAAGATATGCAAATATCTCTCTATCCTCTGTAACCTCTAAATAGGTCAAAGCAAGTGCTTTATTATAAACTACAAGCTCATTCGTTGTTAGATTCCAAAGAGCAAATCCGTTCCATTGGGAAGCAAATTGACCTGTTCCAGTGAGTAGAACATTTTCATTGTTTTCAAAGTTAAACTGAAAATACCTTTCATTATCAATAGTATAATAATCAACTGTTTCAACTTTATCGAGAAATGCAGAATCACCAAAGCCGATGTTTTCAATGATGATTTCATAATCTTGATAGTATGAAACTGTAGCTACAAAACTATTATTTGATTCTTCATATCCCCATCCATAAACTTCTCCAGTCAATCCTTCTTGATATGGATTACCTGCAGTTTCTGGAAGATCTGCAATTGTAGGTGCATCTGCCATTATTCTAGTGATTTCAGCTTGAAAATCGAAGCAATCTTCTTTATTAAGCTGCGTATCGATATTATAATAAAAATCAACTGGCTTTGTATCCAGGTTAAGCATCAATATGATTTGTATATAGCTATCAGTATAATTTGAGACGTCCATTGCACCAAGTAGGTATTCTGTTGCTTCTGGTACTTCATAATCAAGTAGAGCTGAAGCTAAGACAGTTGTTGATACTGCAGTAGCATAAATTTCGATACGAGAGTAATACCCATCGATTGAAGGTATCGCAAAGTTTTCCCAATCCGGAGTTGTAACTGAACCATTATAGGATCCATTTACAGTTGTGCCTAAAAAGACAAAGATTGATTCAAAATCAATGAGCATGCGATCAGTTACTGCATAAGCATATCCTCCAGTTGCACCATCATCCCAGGTAAACTCATCTTCAATATTTGAAGTTATCTCAAGTGCATAAGTTTTAGATGTAATAAAAAATGTCAATAATAGCAATAAAATTAGAATAGAAAATATTTTTTTCATTTTAGGCCTTCTTTCTTGGTTTGGTAATCAATCGATATACAACATAAATAATGCCAACAAATATAGCTACATAAAGAATTGTTATTAAAGCATCGACTACCTTATCACCTGCAGATGCATCAGGAACAAATGTGATGTCTGAAATAAACAAATTTTCATCATCTGATACATTGATAATGGATGAATAAATAGCATCAATTCCGGCTGAATTCACAAGCCTAAACTTAAATAGATATTGTCCTGCAGTCTCTGAATTTTCTGTATAAGTATTTGTTAAAATCATCATCTGAGTTGAAGATGTAATTTCAATATATCCTGTGTTTTCCAGAATATAGACTATCTGTGTTGGAGTCAGCACTTGAGTTGTCTTTAAATGAATGTCTTTATAATCAGCAACGCAAGTGACATTCCCAAGCTCTGTGATCACTACAATCTGAATAGTTTTAGTATCTGATAATTCTCCATCACTTACATAAAGCGTGATGTCATGGGCACCAAGTATGTTTCCATACCCGGTGTAATGATCTTCCATGATTTGAATGGGTCCAAGCTCAGACGAATATAAGGTGATAATATCGGTAATTATTAAAATGCTATTATATTGCTTGTGAATCACATCCGGACCAGTGATACCAGTGCTCGATGCATTCACTTGGATAGAGCCTGCAAAAATGCTAACTAGTAGCAAAACAAGCACTGCTATTTTTTTCATCTCTTATGTAATCCTTTCTTCTTAGGTTTTGTAAATACCGCTACAACTGCAATAAGTAATACGACACCAAGAATTGAATATAAAATAATTTCTGATGTAGTGATTGTTTCAGCTTCAGGGATAATCAATCCACCGGATGATGGAGTCCATTTCGCATAAAGTATCAAATCAGTAGTAGGCATAAGACTTGTGTCAAAAAACCATTCATCAGTAAGGCTTTCATTAGCATACCACCCAGCAAAGCTTGAGCTAGTTTTAACTGGATCAATAGGTTCATCTATCAGTGTGCCATCAGCTACATTTGGAATATCGGATATAGTTGTTCCTCCGTTACTATCAAATGATACAGTGGAATAAATAGGAGGGTGAACATCAAATACATAAGCTACACCAGAATCGAGAGCACCTGAGATATCTTCTTTATAAGCTCCCACTAGCAAAGTATAATCGCTAATGGAGATATCAAAACCAAAATAATCATCTGTTGCAGAACCATAGTTATTTGGATTTTCTATGGTGTATATTAAAGATCCTGATTCTATTTCATAAATATATGCAGCACCACTATTAAGACTTCCTGAAATAGAGGTTTCTGCTTTTGATGATATAGCTAGATATTCATCAGCAGTTGCTATACTATATCCAAATACATCTGCATAGCTACCATGAGGATTTGGATTTTTTATAGTGTCATACAAATCATAGTCATAGGTATCTTCGTTTTCAATGAATACATAGACTACCCCACTATTAGCTATTCCTGTATCGGATTTTTCACCAGGTGCACTCACTATTAGATAAGGATAATTTTCTACTATAGAACTTCCAAAAAAATCTGCACTTGATGTATCATTGATGTTAGGATTTTCTATAGTCTGCATAACATTCTCATAAAATATATCCCATATGTAAACTACACCACTTTGAGTTCCTGATGCATCATCTTCAATACGAGCTGATATAAAGATATAATCAACATCTACAGCTAAACTATCGCCAAACTCATCATTTGTAACTGTGCCATAATGATTAGGATTTTCGATTGAGTAAATAAATGTTCCATCCCAAAAATCGTATAAGTAGACCACACCACTGTTAGATCCTGCGATATTATCCTCCCCTATAGCAGACACTACTAAATATTCATTACAAACAGCTATAGATGTACCAAAATGATCATCTGTGGAAGTGCCATAGATATTAGGATTTTCTAATGTGTATAACAATGTGGAATTCCACCAATCGAAAACATAGACAACACCACTATTCAGACCGTTTGCATCCATTTCACCAGTAGCTGATACAATCAAGAAATCACCAAATAGAATAAGATTGGAACCAAAACGATCGTTTTGAGTCGTTCCGTAATGATTAGGATCTTCTACAGTAAATACGATAGTTCCAGAATCATCATAGATGTAAACGACTCCACTATTTAATCCTGTCTCATCATCTTCATATCCTGCACCTACAGCTCTATAATCACCATCTATGCTAACAGCCATACCAAAATAATCGTTTGCTGATGTACCATAAATATTAGGATTATTTATAACATCAACCAGATATGCAGCTGCAGTGACTGTAAATGATATACTAAAAATCATTAATGCTATTAAAATCAATAATATTGTTTTTTTCATTTTTATTGCTCCTTTGTATTTTTATATATCATGAGCTCAGAAGCTCTTATAACTGAAATAAGAGGGCACTTTTTAGGATGCCCTCAACTTGATGTGAATATTATTTCTTAGAGGTTTTAACAATCGCTAAGTATCCACCACCGAAGATTGCAATGTAGAAAGCAATGACCAATGTGATGTTCGTAGTGATTGGTGTGATGACATCGATGCAGAATTCAACGAATGTCTGCCAACCAGTTACTGGATCAGCAACGGTGTAGGGCATTACGCTAAATAACCAAACTAAGAACAATAAGACCACTAGACCGATTGCAGCTGCAAATAAGTTGCGTAGCTTTTGAGCCTTTCTCATGAGATTTTTCCCCTTTCTTTGTTATTTAGATACTATCGCAAGTACCTATCTATCTTTTTTTTATCATGAATGAAATAAATTGAGTTTTTAGAATACAAAAAAATTTAGTTATACTAAACAAAATAGGTTTGATTAACCTTACTCAGTTTACTATTTGTAAGTATTTCAAGACAAAATGGGATCTCTAAATTCATCACATCTGAGATGCTTAATCGTTAACATCAATCTTCATAAAGAGAAAAATCTATATAGTTAATGCAAAAAAAATACATAACAATTTCTGCTATGTATTTAAATTGCTTATTTAATTCATTCAACATGAAAATATTGATATGAACCGAATGTTTATTTTGGGGTGAATATGTGATTGGAATCTTTTTTTAATAACTTAACTTTGCGTATTTCACTTTCACAGTTAAGAAATGCTTTTAAGACATCAGGATCAAAATGAGAAGCTTCTTCATCACGTATTATATGCATAGCTTTTTTGTGAGATAATGCTTCTCTGTAAACACGTTTTTCTACAAGTGCATCATAGACATCTGCAAGAGCAACAATTCTTGCCATCAGCGGAATATCGCAGCCTTTTAAACCATCGGGATATCCACTTCCATCAAAACATTCATGATGTGCACGAATAATATCAGTAGCAGGAGATATCATTTTCAATTCTGGATAATTTATAGTAATATCTTGTATGAAATTCGCACCAATTTTAGTATGTTGCTTCATTATTTCTCTTTCATCAAAAGTAAACATAGCTGGATTTTTTAAAATTGTATCATCAATCCCAATTTTACCAATATCGTGAATCATACTAAAAGAAACCAAATCATCTATAAATCTATCAGTAATCGTTGTGCTAAACTTCACATCTTTTTTCATTTCATTTGCAATTATTCTGCAATACGAAGCAACTCCGTAATATTGTTTTCCTGCATCTATATTTCTTAGTGAAAGCAATTTTGAAAGTGTATAGAGTAAAGGTTTTTTTCTAGTTATAGAAATGATTCTTTCAGCAACATTCAATCGAAGTGCAATTTCTTCGTAATCTAAAGGCAATACAATATGCTCATCAACACCTATTTTTAAGTAATCCATTCTTTCTTGTCTGTTTGATTCTTCAGAAACTGTGACAATGTAAGTATATTCAACATCTTTTTCATTACGTATTTTTCGGATTAAATTGCATGCATCATTAGTAGAATTGTCAGCAACAATTATAACAATAATTGGTGCATCTGATTTCCATCGTTCAAATGCACTATTGTAATCGAAAACATGGATAAAATCATATTCTGTAAATGCATCCTGCAAGTATGTGAGCAGTGCCTTTCCCTTTAATTGATTTCCAACAATTTGTATTTTCATTATTCTCCCCTTAAATAAAGTCTTTTAATGTATAATATAAAATATCTCTGCTTTGATTCACTTTGTTTGTATATAAAATCAATGAAGGTGAATTGAAAGAAGATGATAAATATCATTGAAACCTACACTTGCTGCTTGATAATCTTCTCTTGATACGCCATTCATATCAATATCTGCCACGATCTCATAATGACTTAAACTGAAATAAATATCATTAAGACAATAAAGATAAATAGTGATGTGAATTTTACTTTTAATTTTCTCATGCCCTTGCCTACTTTGTAGTAAAATCAAAAAACCAGTCGTACCTTTTTCGAGATGCAACTGGCTACCTAATTTAGGCCCTATAGCTTTGCGTCACTAGGTTGCCCTAGTTTTGCCAAATATTTTTAGATGTTATTACAAAATATCTTAATCTAATTATAGAAGATTGATACTATTTTGTCAATTAACAGCACTATTTTGATTGTTTTATTATTATTAATCATCTATTAAACCTTATTTGAACAAAAGAAAAACCAATTAATGGTTTTTTTTACTTTTATTATAGCTATAATTTGATACCTAACAGATACAACTTCTAGTTCTTCATAGGTCAGCTAGTTCAAGGATTCAGTAATGTCATTTCCTGATAGATTTTCGATAATGCAGTCATGAGTGCCTGTTCTCAATTCGTGATCTAAAAACTCTGATATATTCACTTTCTCACCTCTTGTACCTATTTTATGAACCTTGGATTTTCAAATCAAAAAATCTTTTGATAAAATTCTTTATAAAATGAATATTTAAACATATTTAATATATTAGGTGAATAATACACAAAAATTTGTTTTTAAAACGTTTGTGTGTATAATAAAAGTAAATAAGCACGAATCAATTGTAATGTTACATAAAAGGGGATAGTAACTATGTATGTACCTATAATTAAGAATAAAAACACTGAATTAGATATTATCAAAAATCACATGACAAACTTTGATGGTAAAATCATTCCTTTGATTGAAATCGTATCAAAACAACAGAAAAAGATATTTCATTATGAAAAAGGAAAGCGAGTATTGGTTGAGGGTTTATTGGGTAACAAATCATATGCTATTGAAGATTATAGTGACGTTACATTGAATTCAATAAGGGAATTAGCTAAAATTGGGCTTGTTTTTGTTCAGTATTTTAGATATGATTTCCTAACATATCAATCTGATATGGATGATGATATCAGAGAAATGGCATATAAACTTGCAATTGATTTAGATGATTATCTTTTTAGAACTATTAACCTCTATAGTATAGATAATGTTATACCAGTTTTTATTATTAAACCTGAAGTGAATAACGGTGACAATCTTAAAAATTTTTACGCAGCCTTTAGTAACCTTAAATTGGAAGGGAAAAGACTAGCGATAAGAATAGATATGAGAACTGTAAGAAGATATACTTCGCAAATCAATAACATTCTCGCACTTTTCGATTCTAATGATTTTGTTTTCTATGATTATCTGGAACGAAAAGTTTCTGATCTAGACTTAAAGTACATCGATTTTGAGAGTGTTAAATCGAAAAAGATTGTTATACATTCATATAGAAAAAGAGACATAGTGAATTTTGAGTATTCTGTTGGTGAGCATGAGACTGCTTTTGATACGAAATTCATGAATGAATATAGGAGTCTTGGATTTGATGGTTTTGGTGATTTTTTAGGACTTCCTGATAATGTACCATATAGTAAAGCGAGAGCAAAATACAGTGCAGCGTTTATATATGATTTAGAGGAAAACAAATATATATCCTATAGAAGTGAACAAACTGGAAAGATTAATCAGTTTACAGGCAGAGGTGGGGATCCAGATTTCCCTAAGCTTCGATCGATGGTGTTAAATTCCAAAAGAATTAGAAGCAAGCCACAGTTTGATAACTGCCCAGGAATTGAATATATTAATATTAAATTGATAAATGGTGGAAGATTTTCACATTGGAAAAGAGTTACTGTTCTTTGCCATTTAAATGCCATGCTTATTAAGTTTTCGCTTATTAAAAAGTAGAATTTACACTTTAAAAAAAGGACATATGAGTATCGGTATTGTCAATACCCATATAAGTCCTTTTTTAGTTTTCACCAGTTAAATTAGTTATTATAAATCTTTTGAAAATCGATTTCTAGTATATTACCAACATTATTAAATGTGCTATACCATTTATCTGAATATCTTCTTTTCAATAGTTCTTTGACTTTTGAATTAATATATTTACTAGAATAGTTGTTAACGACATAATCTATCTGTAGAGATTTCTTAGCATTTTTGGGACATCTAGCAAAAGCATAGACTAATTCATCTCTATAAAGTAGGTTTAATAGATTTACAAAATCTTTATCTGTGTTTCTAATTGCTTGTCTAAATTTCCTAAATTTAATTGTACTATCATGAATATAGTATGTATAAATCCCGATATGCAAAGGTATATCTTTGAAGCTTGCACTGCATCGGGAATCACTCAATATTACATAAACATAATCAAATATTTTAGAATAATCATTTAATTGTGAATCAAGTCGGTTAAACGAGTCATAATCTGTTTTGATCTCATATGCAAAGGAATGACCATTAAATTTTGCTAGATCTATTCTACTATTTATTACTGGTAATTCCATAGCTAAAACATTTTGTTTTGATTTTGCAAAATGCTGCTTAATGAAACTAGCTTTAATAATTTTTTCATTTAAATAGTATGTTTTCAACAAATCATTAATTGCAACGTCATAATCAAGACAATCATCTATATTAACACCATATTCATGAAATACTTTTTCAATTTGGTTACGCTTACTATAACTATCTGATAAGTATTGTTTATACAAGTCCTTACTCAGGCTTTGTATATCTTCAGGATCTAAATTACGTGAAATACTTTCTATAATTTTCATTTTTATCACCGCTTTTATTATAAACTATTATCCGGCAATAAAAACCAATGAATTTATTTATTGACCAAGTTGGTTAATTTTGTTATAATTACTATGAGGTGAGTAAATGACAATTTTATTTGCGAATTCAAAATTAAAAGATAGTTTTATAAATAAGAGATTAAGAGATGCAGAATATGGTGAATATAGCACAAATATAAAAAAAAGATATGATCTATTAGCTGCTGCAAATACACTTGGTGATATTTCACATTTACCTCCTCCTAAGAGACACCCATTAAAAGGTAAAATGCTAGGATTATATTCAATTACAGTCAAAGGTCCAGTTAGAATTAGATTGAAAGCAAAAGTAGCTCAAGGACAACACGATTTAACTGCAACAGTAGTTGAAATTATAGATGTTATAGATTATCACTAGAAAGGAGTGAGCAGAATGTATATTGAAATACCGACTTCACCGGGTGAAATTCTTGTAGAACTTCTAGAAGCTAGAAATATGAAACAAAAAGAATTAGCTAATAGAATAGATTCAAGTGAAAAGCATGTTAGCAATATTATTAATGCGAAAGTATCTCTGACTTATGAACTTGCCAAAAAATTGGAGTTCGTTTTTGATGACTATCCTGCATCATTATGGAATAACTTAGAATCTAGGTATAGAGAAGCCCTTCTAGAAAAAGGATATATTGATAACCTAAATAAAGAAGATCTAGACATATTATCAAAACAATATCATTTTAAAGAACTGTTTCCAAAAATTCGAGATAAAAAAATTGCTGCAATTAACACTTTAAGATTACTTGGATTAACAAATTTTAATGTATTTAAGAAAACATACGGAAGTTTTCAAGCCGCATATTTTAATGATTCTGGAGATTTAATAGCACAAACTCTTTGGTTGAGAAATACAGAGAAACAAACTTTACTTCAAAATAATTATCTTGATATTGAATTCAACAAAAAAACATTTTGTACTCAAATTTATGATATTAAAAACCTTTTTCATTTAGAAGATAAAGAGGAAATTTTGCTTGAAGTTAGAGATTTTTTAAATAAGTTAGGAGTTTATTTTAATTTCACAAAGAACATTACTAATTCTAAAGTGAGAGGAGCTCTCACAATATTTGATGGGCATCCGGTTGTTCATATGACTGATAGATACAAGAGACATGATTATTTTTGGTTTGCTTTAATCCATGAATTAGCCCATGTCTTGTTTGATGACATTACACAATTGTTAGAATTTGACGATATCTCTAGTGAAACGGAAATTGAAAATAGAGCGAACGATTTTGCGAGAAATTTTATAATAGATCAAAAAATTTATGATGCATTCATAAAAAGAAACGATTTCACTATACAATCTATAAGAGTTTTTTCACTAAACAACGATATTCATCCTGGTATGGTACTGGGTAGATTACAACATGACAAAGTTGTAGAATATGGAAAGCTACATGAACTATTATTGAAATTTTAACAGAAATATAGTAATATGAATGTTCAATTTATTCTTCAACACTTCAACATTGTACTTCACAAAACAACGGCCAAGATGTCGTTGTTTTTTTACGACTTTTAGCCAGATAGAGGAAGACATAAGCATAGCTGTGTTTAATCATTAGCAGTTATTGATGATAAGTTTATGCATGGCTTCCAAACCGAGTGAGGTACGAACGACTCACGACTTAACAAGTCTTTTAATCTTAAATTATCTTATCAGATCATGAAATTTGATTTCATCAACGAGATTTGAATTAGGATCTCTTCACTTTCTATATTTGCAACCTTCTTAAAGATGACGTGAGTCATCAAAAAAGGCTTTTCTAATTTCATACTAAACCAAAAAAACACCTAGTCTGTTTAATCTAGGTGTTCTTGTTTACTGTTTATATTACTTATTATTTGCCATCTTTCTTTGGTGGTTTCACTACAGTTGGTTTAGCGGGAAAAGCAGACTTGGTAAAGCTTTCATTTAGTGTTCTTGTTTCTTTTTGAGTTTCTTTCTCATTTTGAGTTGGTTTTGTTTTAGATTCATTCATTGATAATACCTCCATATTCTCTAACTAAATCATAGTTTGCTTTACTATCAGCTTCAGTTTTGATCTTAATGTTATCAAATCTAGCGCCTTCCAAGTGCTTATTTATTGTTGCAAATGATGATTCATCAAATCCACATAATATTTCATGTATTTTTTTGTCTTCAATCAGCCCATTGTCAACATCGAACCATAACTTTTTCATCTCCAGAAATATTGACATGAGTTCTACTTCTAACTTAGGCAATGCTTTTGACCATTTGTCAATTGATATTTGAGGACGAATGACTGTAATAACTTGCGAAAGTCCAATAATCATAGCCCAAATAATGAATCCTTTCCCACTAAATATTGCCCATCCAGCAATAGCTGTAGACGAAGATAAGGCTAAAAATATGTTCATCCGTGTAACAGCCTTATTGTTGTTTCTGATAAGAATCGATATGTATTCCAAAGTAAATTTTAACTCACCTAAAGATTGAAAAAACTTTTCTCTCATTTTAATCCCCCCTTAAATACGTTTTATATATTATAGATTATATTCCTTAATTTAAATTTATTCAAGTAGATATAAATATTATAGTTTGATAGCACCTTAAAATGTTCAATATTACTATTCATCATGAAAAAACACCTCAAAATTATGGGATGCTTTTCAGTAGATTAATCTTTAGGCGGATATGAATCGTTACCATAACTGTTTTTCTCTCTGATCTTGCCGTCTACACCATGAATACTCAATTCAGATTTTTGTTTTTAGCAATTTCAGTAGCTATTTTAATAGTTTCTTTCTGTGTATTAACTAACGTAGTTTCTTTTTGATTTTTTTTCCCATAATCGCCCATTGAAATCTATGCCTTACAACATATTCAATTTTCCCCTATCGTTTTTGTATAAATCTTTATGATGATATTTTAGTAAATGAAATGCAAGTTTAATAAAGCACATATGGCCTATCCTTATGGATATTGATTTATTTTTCTGAGACAATTAACAATACGAATAATTATTTTAGTGGTTAAAACACCAACAAATATACTACAAACAAAAATTAGTATTGTTTTTTTGATGTTTAGGTACTATATTATAATTAAAGAAGTAGATTCTTTAAATACATGGGAGGGATTTAAAATGTCTGTTGACAAAAATAACGCAATGAAATTATGGCAGGATGTATTTGGTAACGTATTATGGGCTAGCGATTGTTTTGGTACATATATTTACAAGGATGACTATGGTGATTATGATAAACAAAGAATCAGACCAAATGGTACAGGAAAATCATTTAATTATGGATGGGATGTTGATCACATCAGACCAAAATCAAATTTTCAAAATGAAAATGACGCTGATTTCTGGAATAATTATGAACCTATGCACAGAGAAAATAATGTTGCAAAAAGTGATGCTTATCCGCATTTTGAAATCAAAAATCTGAAATATAAAATTGTCACATGTGATGTTTGTGCTGCACAAGGATATAAAGGTTATGGGATACTATCAGAAACATCAGGAAAGAGAATTGATTGGAAGGGTACTAAAAATAGATGCTACAAAGCATAATACAAATGAGTAAACTCAAGTTTTAAGCAATCTTTATCCAGATAGAGGAAGACATAAGCATGAGCTGTATTTAATTTAAAGCAGGTATCGACGATAAGCTTATGCATGGCTTCCAGCCCGAGTGAGGTACGAACGACTCACGACTTAACAAGTTTTTTATCTTTAGTCATCTTGTCTGATCATAAAACTGCACATTATTAACGAGAGTTGAACAAAATTTCAGCTCTTTTTGTATTACGTATCCGCATGAATAAGAATCTTTATTTAGAATTAATTTTATCAACGATAAAATAATTCCAATTAATATGGGGAAAACGAATAGATGTATCCTGGATGCATGGGGGGGAAATTTAATTCACCGGTGGCAATCCAATCCATCCCCATGGCAATCGAATGAGCATTCAGACAACAAAAAAGACATCATGTGTTGATGTCCTAGTAAATGATCACTTTTTTTGCTGTTTTTGAAAAGTCTAAAAGGATGCAGCTACATCCAAGGTGAGATATTTAGTTCGTAGCCATCGTTGGTGGTCTATAGTCAAGCTCAGACATCCATTTACTGAAAGTTGACTCTAATGCATCCTGATCAACTTCTGATATCTCTATGCTTAAATACTTGCCTGTATGCTTCACTATATACTTGACATGCTTATCATAATCAACTTGTTTCTCATTGATTTTTTCTAGCTTGTCTTGGATCTCTTTTCTATCCAGTTCAGTTTTCTTAAGCTTGAGTATCTTCTTAAGGTCTCTAGCAAACATCTTGACCTTGATAACTGCTTGCATAACAAAATGCTTGCAAAGGTCACCACGTGGACGATCTTCGACATCTTTTCGAGTCATGGATAGCCATTTGGTTGCCATATCAACATCAAGTGTGAATCCAGTACGTACATATTTCGTCTGAGGATCTGTGAATGTACGATGAAATATGCCAGTATCTTCAAGATCTGTCATAGCTATTTGGAGTCCTCTTCGTGTGACATGGAATGTATCCATAAGCTCTCTATTTGAAAAAAGTAGCTTTCCTGATGTTGAGAACTGAAGCATTGACTTCTGCAGTAATTTAATCGCAATGAAAGTACCACCAGCTGCATAATAATCAATCATGTTGATTCCATCAATGTATTCAAGCTGTAAGCCATTCAATTTACCAAATCCAAATGATGCCATGGGCACTCCTTTCTATCCTTGCACAGTTGCAAGATCTTTCATATATCCATCCATCCAATCAGGCTCACCTGCTGATGTTCTTTGTGTTCTCTGAAGCTTTCTTTCTTTGTCGTGTTCACACTCGATGTATTCGATTGCTGATACAGTGGTCTTAACCCCTTCAGCTTTGAAGGTTTCAGCAACCTTTCTTAAGTAAGCTACATTGAATAGGTTTTGACCGGTAACTTTAATCGTTCTAACCAGGATTACATTCAGCACACCCTTTGGTACTTTATGTCTATAACTGTAGAATGTAGCTACATCATTTTTAACCTGAGAAATTGCATCCGGTGGAAGCATCAGCTTAAGTATTGTTTCATAATCTATTTGATCTAACATTTCAGCTTTAATCATATTTTTTTCCTTTCAGAAGAAGGGGAGAAAGGATGCAGAGTCGCTAGCTGCATCCCCAAGTGAAATATATCAGCCATCAAAAAGGATGGTTTATGCTTTTTTTTGTTCGCTAGTGATTTTATAAATGACATACATGAATGCAATGAGTATGATCCATGGGATGCATACGATGATCCAAAATGTGGATGTCATAATTTGTTCTCGTTACTCTTTATCTTTATATATTCTTTTCTTAATTCTTGTGCGTAAAATAAAGCTGTACCAGTTCCCAATAATGAAAGTGTTGTTATTACCATAACTGCAAGATTTGACCAACTTCCATATAATACATGTTCAGCACCTGTTATATCATCAATAAACATCATGACAACTATATACCCCATTGAAAGTACGCTTATCACAAAGAATACTAGAAACCATTTTTTGAAGCTCTTATAGATTTTTTCATCTTCCTGGATTGGTAGATATTCTCTTATTGGTTTAATTTTGCTGATTCTATCTTCTATCATGAGTAGCTTATAAGTTAATAAAAGTGTCGGTACACATGCTACAAAACCTATGATGTAACCTAATAAATCAGATAAATCAGTGACATAAGTTTTAATGACACTAATTAGAATCATTAACACAATCCAACCTATGAATGAAAATAATGTTGCTTTTACAAATTTACCTCTTTTTAGAACAAGTTGATTCAAGTTTAGTTCTTTATTCATTTTATTTACCTCAATCTTTCTTATTTCTGCAGGTAAAGTATTCTTTATGTTTGGCCATACTACAACTCGCCTTTATGTTTTTGAAATTCAGCTTCATATACAATAGCAGTATCTACAGGTATATTTAGTCCAATACATATTTTAAAGAATGTTGAAATTTTCATATCTGATCCGTTTAAAATGGATCTCCAGGTTGGCCAAGATAATCTCAATTTATAAATTATGAAATGTTGATCAAGAGGACGATGGGTATCTGATAAATTAATGATCCATTTTCTTTTTGCATATTGATACAAATATTTTGAGTATCCTCGACCACCTGCGTACTCTCTCATGACTGCACCTGATACTTGTCATTGAGCCAATCAATAGCATCTCTAGACTTGACAAATACTTTCTTACAGGCGTTACCAGATCTATTATCTACAGCTATACATGAATTATCTTTATTGATTGCTATAAACTTGCCTTTGTTACAATCAAGTTCCGGATGATCTAATGCTTGATCTAATTTTCTTCTACTGAGTATTATTGGCATGATTTCACCTCATCGAAGAAGTATTCAACAACAGGATCATCAGCAATCCATATACTTATGCCAGTAAATTCTTTCCCAATATAATTTTCATCTAGCATATAATCTTCTAGACTTTCAAGATTTATCTTTCCTTCAGCATATCCAAACACAAATCCTTCAGCCATCTCTCTACTTGGTAGGTCTTCAGCTAGTGTCACCTCTTCTAATGCTTCATTTATCACTTCATCTTCATCCATGGTTAACTTGCGGATTTTAACTGAATACTTGCTTTGCTTTTCATAACATTGACTGCAGAGATTCTCTTCAACCCAGTAGCATCCACCTTTACAAGCGTGAAGATCATCACAACCACAAACTCTGCATTTTTGGTTTGCACTCATGATAGCACCTCTAAACTAAATGTTGGAAATAATTCAGCCTCGAAATTCAATTGACCTGGATGCACCGATGGTGGTTCAATTTGATGCTCCCTCATAAAAGCTCTTAATACTGCAGCTGCTCTTTCTAATGAAGATCTGACTGCCTCTTTATTATTACTGCATTTTGATTCTTTTTTATTGGACATATGTATTCACCTCCCTGGTATAGTTTTAAGTCCTAATGGAAGCCATCAGATGCACCAGCCAGGGACAACATCTTGATAGCTTCAATTAAGACTTAACCATAAATTAAAAAGCTTGTACCTGGCATGAAGCTTTAGATTCTAAATTATATTTTTTTTTGTTTCTTAACATCCTCAGCTTAATATCAGAAAGTTCGCTTTCTTCATATCCTCCAAAACTGGATAACATGAAATTATCTGCCTTGTCTTGGTCATTATCGAAAAAATCCAAAACTAATTTATAAATTCTGATATCACCATATCGCGATGATTCTTTGATTTTTTCAATAATTATATTTTTTAAGAACGCAGAATCTGTCATTTGATAATCCCCCCAAAGAAAAAACAACGTTTGAAAAGACGTTGTTTCTTAATGGCGAAGACACCCTAATTGACGTGCAAGGGGTCCTGGGTTCAATCCCCAGTAACTCCACCATTTTATAAAGTGTATTAGGAAGCTGCAATACACAAAATCAAAATCAGACACAGATAGTGTTTGATTTTTTATTACTTTTTCATCAATAGTGCATATTGTGTTTTAGACCAATCTTTCCACGGATAATTCGTGGATTTAATTATTGCATCAACATATGATAAAATAAGGAAGTATTATCATTAGATGATAATTGATGATTATATAAGTTCAATATTAGGTATTGGTGGTATTTTTCTAAATTTTAAAGGTAAGGAATCTGAAGTTAAAAACTGGTATAAAAAGCGATTTAAGATGAGAATGTCAGATTATGGTGCTAGTTTCATCGAAGGTGAACAACTTGCGCTGCTTACATTTAAGAAAATGAATGAAGATTCTCCAACACTCAATTTTAGAGTTGATGTTCACGAATAATAGCATAGTGGAGGGAAATGATGTATACAAATTCAGAGTTTACTCATATCAAAAAAACTTATCTAAGTGAAGTCAGGATCAGAAATGTAAAGCTGTTTAATATTTGGTTAGCAATTTTCAGTGTGTTCGTAATTGGTTTTGGAATTCTATTTGTCTTAGTTCCTGATATTTTAACAATAGATCCATGGAATTGGCTTATTCCAGTTTACGGATTCATTCCTGCACTTATTGTTTTTCTAATCACGATTACTATCTATAAATATGTAAGTGAGATCCCCGCATTTAACTATCTCTATTCGGAAATATACAAAAAAATTAATATTGATGAATCTCTATTTATAAAATATGAACCATATTTAAAAGAAAAACAGGATTTTAATATTAAAGGTGGATTATATACGAGGTATGCAAGTGCTAAAATAAAAAGAAAAGTAAGTGGACAGACCATGAATAGGCATGATTTCACAATTTATGATACAACGATTGTAAGTAGTAATGGACAGAGTTCTACAACACATTTTAATGGGATTTATTATCAAATTAAAACTAATACAAATACATATTTTCAGGTGAGAACACATGGGACACCTAAAATGAAGGGAATTAAGTATATCAAAAAACCCGAATATCAGGATATTCGTGTATTTGTAAGAGAAGGACTTCAATTAAATAGTGAGTTAAATGCTTATATTAAATTTGTAAGAAAATATAAAGATAAATTTGAGATTCGTGCATTCGATCTAAGTGTTATTCCAGGAGAAACTCATTTAGGTATCTGGTATAAGAAACATCCTGCAAGAAAACAGAAGAATTTGTCTTTGGATAAAATAAATGAAATCTATAAGTATTTTTTAGAAGAATTAGATTTTGCAGATCAAATTATTTCATTAGATAAAGAGGATTAAAAAAAAGGCTGCTTGAAAGAGTAAGATGTTAGTAGACACAAAAAAAAGTCTATTAACATCTTTTTCTATTAAAATAAAGGTATTAGGAGGTTGAAGTCATGGGAAGACCAAAGGGATCAACGAGTAAAAAGCCAAACAAC
>Ga0268278_1000392_pt1 | contig 31329 bp, 28 predicted proteins | sample saktaG_3_FD_190135 | JGI IMG/M metagenome (GOLD analysis project Ga0268278, IMG submission 190135) | Saline water microbial communities from Sakinaw Lake, British Columbia, Canada - sak_2010_1_5_55m | ecosystem: Environmental > Aquatic > Non-marine Saline and Alkaline > Saline ...
CTAAGAACCTGCTCGGCTTTGCTCGCAGAACCTTGAATGTTTGCCCTTCGGGCAAGCCATTGTCTAAGAACCTGCTCGGCTTTGCTCGCAGAACCTTGATTCGCTATTGTATAGATATATAATCTTGAATTAAGGAATTTTGAATCTAAAATTAAAAATTAAAAACAAAGAGATAAGCTCTTTGTTTTTAATTTGACAGTATAGTGATATAATAAAACAATGAGAAGACATAACAAGGCCTTCACTCTAATAGAACTATTAGTAGTAATTGCAATTATTGGTTTATTGGCAAGTATTGTTTTGGTATCTCTAAAAGAAGCCAGAGAAAGAGCCAAAGTTGCTGCAGGCCTTAATTTTGCTGCTCAAGTCCATCACGCTCTCGGAGCTTACGCGGTAGGAATATGGGATTTTGATGAAGGAAGTGGAACTACAGCAAAAGACACTAGTGGTAATGAAAACAACGGAACAATTACTGGAGCTGAATGGAAATGCGCTAGTGATGATTCAAGCTATACTCCGTCTGGAAAGGGATGTTCTTTATATTTTGATGGAACCAACAATGATCAAATTAATATCTCTGGCACAGAAAAACTTCCATTATTTTCTTTATCAGCTTGGGTTTATAATGAAGAAGGAGGAGATTATAGTCATTCTATGCTTAGGAATTTTTGGGAAATTACAAACACCCGGGTTTGTTTTTTTTCATATGACTTTGCTAATGATTACTGGAGATGTAGCAATTCAGGCTCTGTGCCTTATGATAAATGGAGCCATATTGTTACTGTATGGGACGGTTCAGTGATTAGTCATTATATTAATGGTAAACTTGATTGGAAGGATTCTAACTCTTCATCTGGAACAAGCCAAAGTTTTTATAATATTGCAGGATATTCAACCAGAAAGTTTAAGGGTTTTCTTGACGAAGTTCATATCTACGAAGAAGCCCTAACCTCGGCCCAGATTAAGAAGCTATATGTAGAAGGAGCGAGGGAGAAAGGATTAGCGGTGAAATATAATTTTCAATTTTCATTGAATTGCAACCCTACGGGAAGTCTCTCGCTTCGTTCGATCTAGCAATGACTTAATTTTCAAACAGTTTGTAAATTGAAAATTGATTCATTGATTGTAAATTGAGAATTAAGGTCGTGTCCAAAACAAAAAAAAGAAAATTTAAGAGGAAATTTGACAAGGAGAAAAAGAAGAGATTTGCTTTGCCTCAAGAAATCAAGCATATGATTTTAGGTGTGATTTTGATTTTGCTGGCAATTTTAGTTGCTTTAAGTTTTTTTGAGAAAGCCGGCAAGGCGGGTTTATATTTTATGAAAGGAGCTAAACTCCTAATTGGTAATACAGTTTTTCTCATTCCCCTAATTTTTGTTTTAGCAGGTATTGCTTTTTTGATATATCGGAGCCAGCGGAAACTTCTTACTTGGCCTATAGTTTTAGCTGTTTTAATTTTAATTTTAGGGCTCACCGGAATTTTAGGTAGTTTTAATCCTCAAAATATGAGAGGGGGCTGGTTAGGTTATGTTTTAGGCTGGCCTCTTTTAAAGTATTTCGGATTTTGGGCAACACAGCTTATATTTTTAGCTTTGGTTATTATCGGGGGTTTAATTTTCTGGCAATTTTTAGGCAGGTTTCTTAAGAAAGAAAAGCCCGAAGCTGCTCAGGTTCCGGGCAAACCTCCTGCCCCGTCTTCTGTAGAGGGCGGGGCGGAGGGGAAACCCTCCATTATTAAAAGGATTTTTGCTCCCAGATTTAAAGTTAAAGAAATTCCTGGTTTTGCTCCTAAGGAGGTGGGACAATCTGAAACTCCCGTCTTGGCGGGGATGAAGTTGGAAGCTAAACCAATAGGTAAAGATACTGTTTTTTCTTATCAACCTCCCCCTTTTAATATGCTGGAGCCCGATCATGGAGCTCCTGCCGGCGGCGACACCAGAATAAATTCAGTCATTATTAAAAAAACCTTACAGAACTTTGGTATTGAAGTTACGATGTCGGAGATAAATACAGGCCCGACTGTTACTCAATATACTTTGAAGCCAGCCGAAGGAGTGAAGCTATCTAAGATAACGGGACTTTCCAATGATTTAGCCTTGGCTTTAGCCAGTCACCCAATTAGGATTGAAGCTCCTATCCCAGGAAGGTCTTTAGTAGGGGTTGAAATTCCAAATAATGTTCGGGCCCGAGTTAGATTGAGAAATTTAATTGAAAATCCTAATTTTCAAAAATCTCCATCAAGCTTGGCAATCGCCTTAGGAAGGGATGTTTCAGGTGCTCCTATTTATACGGATTTAGCTAAACTGCCTCATCTTTTGGTAGCCGGCAGTACTGGCACTGGAAAAACCATTTTTCTCAATTCTTTGATTTTGAGTTTGCTTTTTCAGCCCAGCACTCCTACTAAGAGCGCAGGCCCAGAAACTCTAAGATTTATTTTGGTAGACCCTAAAAGAGTTGAGTTTCCGGTTTATAATAACCTTCCTCATCTTTTGTGCCCGGTGATTTATAATGCAACCAGAACCATTGCTGCTTTAAAATGGCTGACTGGCGAGATGGAAAGAAGATTTGATTTATTATCGGAAGTTAGGGTAAGAGATATCGCTTCGTATAATGGAACAGCTTTAAAAAACGGAACTGATCCATTGCCTTTTATTGTTCTTATTATTGATGAGCTGGCTGATTTAATGGCAGCTAAGGGAAGAGAGATTGAGGCTGGGGTTGTTAGATTAGCTCAGATGGCTAGAGCGGTTGGCATTCATTTGATAGTAGCTACCCAGAGACCATCGGTGGAAGTAATTACCGGCTTGATTAAAGCAAATATAACATCTAGGGTTACTTTTCAAGTTGCTTCTCAGGTTGATTCTAGAACAGTTCTGGATACAGCCGGCGCAGAAAAACTTTTAGGTTTGGGAGATATGCTTTATATTTCAGCAGAAGTGGCTAAACCCAGAAGAATCCAAGGGGCTTATGTTTCAGAAAAAGAAGTGAGGAAGGTGGTTAAGCATATAACAAAAGTTGAGGAGTTAAAGCCCTCGGTAGAAATGGAAAGCCAGTTAATTGAAGAGTTAGAGAAAGATTTAGGGGAAACAAGGGCTTCGGGAGCCGGGACTCTTTATGGCGAGGACGATCCTCTTTATGAGGAAGCAAAAAGGATGGTTATTGAAGCAAGGAAGGCCTCTGCCTCTTTGCTGCAGCGGAGATTGCGGATTGGTTATGCTCGAGCAGCCAGATTAATTGATATTTTAGAAGAAAAAGGTGTGGTCGGACCCGGGGAAGGGGCAAAACCAAGAGAAATATATGGAGATACGGAGATTCAGCAGGCAAAGAGCGAGGAGCCGGAAAATTCAGAAAACGAGGATGGATGGGAAAAAGTTTGACATTGTTAATTGATGACTGTCGTCAACGAACTCGTTGACGACAGTCATCAACAGGGTCTTGAGTAAAAGATTTAAATAAGTTAAAATGAATTGTATGGTAAAGAAAAAGGAGAAAAATCCGCCGACTGGCGGAGAAAAAAAGAATTTGCAAGAAGCAATAGATGAGATTAAACAGCGTTTTGGCGAAGGGGCGATTATAAAGCTTAAAGAGGCCAGAGCGGTTGATGTTGATGTTATTTCTACCGGTTCCATTTCCTTAGATTCAGTTTTGGGAATAGGCGGAATCCCCCGAGGGAGAGTGATTGAGATTTATGGGATTGAATCAACAGGAAAAAGCACTTTGGCTTTACATATTTGCGCTGAGGCCCAGAAAAAAGGAGGAGCGGCTGCTTTCATTGATGCCGAACATGCTTTGGATCCGGATTATGCCAAAAGGATTGGAGTTAATATTGATGACCTTTTGATTTCTCAGCCAGATTCAGGAGAGCAGGGCTTGCAGATTGTTGAAACTTTAGTAAGGTCGGGTGATGTTGATGTTATTGTCGTTGATTCTGTAGCTGCCTTAACTCCAAAAGCAGAAATTGCCGGAGAGATGGGCGATTTTCAGATTGGTCTCCAGGCTCGTTTGATGAGTCAAGCGTTAAGAAAACTTTCTGGGATCATTGCCAAAACAAAAACAGCTGTTATATTTTTAAATCAAACTCGGATGAAAATCGGAGTGATGTGGGGGAATCCGGAAACTACACCGGGAGGATTAGCTTTGAAATTTTACTCTTCGGTTAGGATTAATTTGAGAAGAATTGCTCAGATAAAACATGGGGATGAAATTATTGGCAGCCGAATTAAGGCAAAAATAGTTAAAAATAAAGTAGCTGCTCCTTTTAAAACCACTGAGTTCGATATTTACTACAATGAAGGCATTTCTTATTTGGCAGATATTTTAAACATCGGTTTAAAACAGGAAATTGTAAAAAAAGCAGGCAGTTGGTATCAATATGAAAATACCAAACTAGGGCAGGGAATGGAGGGCGCTAAAACATTTTTAGAAGCGAACCCTGAAATAACGAAAAAAATAAAAAAAGCTATTGTAGAACAAATTTGATTGGATATTGGATATTAGATAACAAAAAACAGCCTTAGAGCTGTTTTTTTGTTTTTACTTCAATATTAAATATTTAATATCTACTTTGTCGTATAAGGAAGTAATCCAAAATGTCTTGCTCGTTTTATTGCTTTCGCGAGCTGACGTTGATGTTTAGAGCAAACTCCGGTTCTTTTTCTTGCTCTGATTTTACCCAAGCCGGAGATAAACCTTGAGAGAAGCTCTGTGTTTTTAAAATCAATTTCTTTAATATTTCTTTGGCAAAAGTGACAATCCATAATTTTTGAATTAACCAATATAATGATTACGTTTTTTTATATTTTCTATTTTCTCTAATGGTTGTAGATTTTTTAAAGCCCAGCATTGTTTAAATTCCAAATTTTCAGGAGAAGTATAATTAAATAAACTCCTCGGCTTTACGTGATCAACTGCCCAATAACCCCCATAGTTGTCCCAATTCATTTTACTATTGAATTGTTTTTCTAAATATTCTATCAACTCTTTTAAAGTGTAGCTGACCAAGGTTTCCCATTTTCGCCCAGCTTTTTTATCTTTTAAGGAAGTCCAAATAGCTGTACCCATATTTGCGTCGAGACGATATCTTGGGTTTGTTTTCCTTTGGTATTTTTGCCATTTTCCTTTATACTCTAATCTTTCTTTTTTGTGTTCTTGGTTATACTTTCTGTGACGCCGCCGTATCTTTTCTCTATTTTTCTGACAATACTCTTTACATTGTTGTAATATTCTCTCTTTATTTTTTTGATACCACTCTTTATGATATTGTAATACCTTTTCTTTATTCTCTTGATAATATTCTCTGTGATGCAGCCGCATTTTCTTTATATTTTTTTGATACCATTTCTTACCAAACAATCGCGTTCTTTTTAGTATCCTTTCTTTATTTTTTTGATAGTATCTTTTCTTATTTTCTAATATTTTCTTTTTGTTTTTTTTGTAATATCCCTTCTTATTTTGTCGTTCCTTCTCTTTGTCTTTATAAGCCATAATTTTTATAATTCATTCCCTCGAGCAGTGAGCGTTGAGGGAGTATAATAAAAAAAAGCTCACTTATCTATTACTTTATTATAAGAACCTGCCTTCGGCAGAACCTTGATTCAGTTCACAGCGAAGCTGTTCACTGCGAGCTGCTAAGGTATAATCATATAATCTTAAATTAAGCTTTTTAAAGGATTTTATCAACTCAAAATGGGATTTGAGATACGTCTATCTCTTCCTGGTTTTTATCCTCTGGGGAATTTGTAGCTAAGTTTGCTCGAGGTTCTTTAGTAGAAGAAGGTTCTTCGTCTTCTTTTCCTTCTTCAATAATTGGAATTTCCTCCTGGGGTGTTTCTTTTTGAGGCTGGTTTTGGTTCGGAACAGAGGGTTCGGGAGAGGTCGTTTGAAAACCGGCCTTTGGCTGGTCAGCCGTAGGCTGAGAGACGGTTCTTGGCCCCAATTGTAATCTTTCAGTAATAATTTCTGTTCGGTATTTTCTATTCCCAGAGGAATCCTGCCAGTTTCTGGTTTGAAGCCTTCCTTCAATTAGAACCATTGAACCTTTTCTTAAGTATTGTTGAGCAATTTCTGCGTTTCTGCCAAAGGCGACAATATTATGAAATTCGGTTTGTTGTTGTTTTTGTCTGTCTTTATTATAAAAGATTCTATTAGTAGCTAGACCAAAATTAACTACAGATTGACCCGAGGGCAGGGCTCTAATGATTGGGTCTGCAGTAAGATTTCCTAAAACAAAAACTTTATTTAAATTCATATTTAATTATTCACTGAGGATTTCTTCTATTTTTTTATCAATCTCTTTTAATTCAACCTTTTTTGGTTTAGTTATCTTTGGAGGAACCTTGCTTGCCAGCCCGAGGTTGGTCTTCGTCTGAGGCGGACCTGCCTGGAGCTGGCGCCTTAGGCGGAGAGTTTTTTCAGGAGCTTTTTTGGTTAAAATTATATAGCGGAGAATTTGGTTTTCAGATTTGAGTTTTTTCTCCAAGTTCCCCAATTTTTCAGGATTTAAAGAGAAATTTAAGGCTACCAAAAAAGCTTCCTCTTTTTTCTTTATGGGATAACCCAGTTTTTTCTTAGAGGGTCCGGTTGTTTTTTCTAAAGTGCCAGTTTCTTCCTGAATGAAATTGCTTATTTTTCCAAAAAAAATCTTTAATTCTTCTTCAGAAAGATCCGGCGAAATAAGATAAGTTAGTTCGTAAAGTTTCATATTAATTCAAGATTATATATTCATACTTTGAATTCTAATATATCTCCGTCTTGGATAATGTATTCTTTCCCCGCTATTTTTATTTGGCCTAATTCTTTTGCCTTAGTCCAAGAACCTGTTTCAACTAATTTTTGCCAAGGAATTACTTCTGCTCGAATAAACCCTTCTTTGAAGTCAGAATGGACCTTGCCCGCAGCTTCAAGGGCATTGCAACCCTTTTTTAGAGTCCAAGCCCGAGTTTCTTTTCCTCCCGTTACTGTGAAAAAAGTAATAAGGTCAAGAGTATTGTAGCAAGCAAGAATTAATTGGTCAAGCTTTGACTTGATTTCTAACTCTTTTATCTCAGCTGGAGATAGCTCAGAAGCTTCTTCTTCAATTTTCAGATCAATATGGAGAGCTGTTCTTCGCTGTTCGGCGGAGGACATTTCTTTGTTATCTTTAATATTAAAAAGATAGATTTTCGGCTTAGAGGTTAGAACATTGTCGCCGATTTCTTGGTCTTTCATTAAGAGTTCATTTTCAATTATTTCAATATCTCTTTTAGGACTAATTTCTTCTGTGATATCAGAGGTTTTAAAATCTCTGATTACTTCTACTACTGCATCGCACGGTCTTATATATGATAAAAATTGATTCCCCATTCCCTCTCCTTTGTGGGCTCCTTCCACTAACCCAGCAATATCCACAAATTCAATAACAGTTTCAATAGTTTTCTCGGGCTTTATTATTTGGGCGATTTTTTTTAATCTTTTATCAGGAACAGCTACCACACCAACATTTGGGTCAATAGTAGTAAAAGGATAAGCTGCAATATCAACTTTCTTTTTAGTTAAAGCTTTAAATAAGGTGGATTTTCCAACGTTTGGAAGACCAATAATACCTACTGAAAAACTCATAAATTTATCTTTCACCTTTTTAATATTCCATCAAAAGGTGAAGAATTTATATTATTATGATATAATATATTTATATGGAAATCAACTCCCAGACTCAACGAAAGAATCAAAATCAAGATTTGGTTGAGTCATTTTCTGGAATTAGAGGAATATATGGTCAAAGCATTACTGAACAGTTTGCTTATAGATATGCCTGGTCTTATTGCCAATTATTTAGAAACAAGGCATTGAGTTTAATAATTGGGGGTGATAGTAGAAGTTCAACGCCGATTCTTAAAAAAGCAATAATTAAAGCTTTTAATGATTGGGGAATAGAAAAAATTATAGATGTTGGAGTGGTTCCAATTCAAGTTTGTGAATATGGAATTTTAAAATTTAAAACTTCGGGAGGTGTATATATCTCCGCCTCTCATAATGAGCCAGAATATAATGGTTGGAAATTTTTAAAAGAAGATGGTGCCTTGTTATATCCGGAGCAAGCTAATCAATTAATAAAGAAAGCTCATGAAATTCCAGGCCGCAAGCCAAAAATAACAAAATTAAGGAGAAAAGTAATAAATAAACACAAGGAAATTATTGATGAATACATACGTTTTGTTCTCAAGAAAATTGGTCCAACGGCAGTAGATAAAATAAAAAAATCTAAACTCAAAATTTTAGTTGATCCAAATGGCGGTTCGGGAATTGTAATTTTAAAAGAACTTTTTAAAAAATTGGGTCTTCGGGTCAAAATTATAAATAATAAATTAGGCCAATTTGTTCGATTGATAGAGCCGAATGTTAGCTCACTTGCTTATTTAAAAAAACAAGTAGATAGCGGCAAATTTGAATTTGGTTGTGGGTTTGATTGTGATGCAGATAGGATTGAATTTGTAATACCATCTATTTCTAAATTTGCCAAAGAAATGGGACCGGTAGTTTCCGGACAGTATGTCTTAGCTTTAGCCTGCGATGCTTATCTTGAAGGCATTAAGAACCAAGTAGTAGTAACCAATGACTGTACTTCTTATTTAGTTAGAGATATTATAAAAAAATATGGAGCAAAAATAAAAGAAGTAGAAGTTGGAGAAATGGTTGTGGTTGAGGAAATGGAAAAACAAAAAAGCATTATCGGAGGTGAAGGTTCTTGTGGCGGGGTGATTATTCCTCCGATAAAATGTCGGGATGGTATTATGAGCACAGTTCTGATTCTGAAGATGATTGTTGAGAAAGAAAGGTCTTTAGTTGATATTTTAGAGAATTATCCTAAATATTATTCAGAACGGACAGTAACAAGTTGCTCACCGGTAAAAGTTATTAAGATTAAGAATAAATTAGAGAAATACTTTAAAGGTAAAGGTTACAAAGTTAAAAAAACAGGTGGTATTACTGGCGGGCTCAAGGCATCAATTGACAAAAATTCTTATATTTGGTTTCGTCAGTCAAAAACCGAACCAGGAACTTTCAGAATAATTACTGACGGAGACGATTATAGAAAAGTAAAAAAAATACTTAAAGAAGGAATAAAATTATTTAATAAATTTAAAAAATAGTAAAAATTTTATGGAAATTTTTCGCGCTTACGATATCCGAGGAGAGTATCCAAAAGATATCAATGATGAAATTGTTTATAAAATTGGTCGTTGCATTGTTAAGCTATTTAATGCTAAAAATCTTGTTGTTGGTAGAGATATTAGTTTAAATTCACCAAAGATTCATAAAGCTTTGATTAAAGGTGTTGCTGATGGTGGAGCAGATATTTTTGATATTGGATTAGCAGGAACGGATGTAGTTTATTTTGCCGGCGGTTTTTATAAGTTTGATTCTGGGGTAGAGATAACTGCTTCCCACTCCGCTGGATATTTAAGTGGAATGAAAATTATTGGGCCGGTAGCTAAACCTTTTGGAAAAGGATTTGGTATGGAAGATTTAAAAGAATTATATGAGAATTATAAAGCAGAACCAACAGCCAAAAAGAAATGGAAGATAAAAAAGATAGATGTTTGGGATGATTTTATCCAGGAGTCCTTAAAATTTATTGATGTTAAAAAGATAAAACCTTTTAAAGTAGTTGTTGATGCCTCTAATTCTGTTGGAGCAATTGAAATTGATAAGGTTGAAAAATTTTTACCAGTAGAATTTATTAAAATAAATTGGGAATTAGACGGTAATTATCCTGGGCACGAACCTAACCCTTTTTTACCGGAAAACAGGAAGCAAGTAATAGATAAGGTTAAAGAGATAGGGGCGGATATGGGTTTAATTTTTGATGGCGATGGAGACAGGGTTTATTTTATTGATGAAAATGGCGACTATCTTTACGGAGTTTATATCGGTGGTTTGATTGCCAAAAAGATGCTAGAGAACAATCCCGGCAGAGTGATTTTGCATGATGTTAGAGCGGTAAACTATTTAAAAAAGATGGTTGAAGAAGGTAAGGGAATTCCCAAGATTGAGCTGGTTGGGCATGCTTTTTTTAAAAATAGAATGAAGAGGGAAAATGGGCTTTTTGGGGTTGAGTCCTCTGGTCATATTTATTATAATTTTGGTGAATTTATGGTTGAGAATAGTTTAATTGCCGTTTTGCAAATAATGGAAATAGTTTCCGAAACCGGGAAAAGCTTGGGAGAGCTAACTAGAGAGCCGAGAAAACTATATCCAGTAAGCGGTGAATACAACTTCTCTTTACCAGGTTTTGAAGCCACTGATGATTTAACACCCGAGGCTTTTAAGATAATGAATGAGATTTTGAAAAAAGTAGAACAAAAGTATAAGGATGGCAAAATCTCTCATTTCGATACTTTGACTATTAACTTCCCTGATTGGAGTTTTAATCTACGACCTTCAGCAAACGATCCGCTCATTAGATTTAATATGGAAGCAGATAGTTCTAAAAAAGTTAAAGAAAAAACCAAAGAAATTATTGATTTATTGATTTCTTTGGATTGCAAACTTGTTAATGAATCTGGAGTAACCCAAATTGAAGATTAATCCATTAATAAAAAATCAATGACTAAAGAACTAAAATTTGCTATCAAGTTAGCTGAGGACGCGGGCAAGATTTTAATATCTGGACTTGATAAAGTTATTGTTAAAAAAACTAAATCTGATAAACGAGATATTTGTACAAATGTAGACATAGCGGCAGAGGAAATGATAATTAAAAGAATTAAGAGCAAATACCCCGATCATAAAATTTATAGCGAAGAAAAGGGGAAAATTAAAGGAACGAGTAATTATGTTTGGATAATTGATCCAATTGATGGAACAAAATATTATATAAATGGTATAAAGCTTTTTAGCACTTCAATTGCTCTATGGAAAAATGATAAGCCAATTATCGGAGTAATTTATTTGCCAGGTTTTAACGATATTTATTGGGCAGAAAAAGGAAAAGGAGCTTTTTGTAATCAAAAAAGAATTAAAGTATCAAGTGTCAACAATTTAAAAGATTCAATGATTGCTTTAGATATTGCTTCTATTAATAAATTAAATCCGAGTAAGCAGAAAATGGCTATGAGAAGATTAGAAGCAATCCTTAAAAATACTTATCGTTTTCGTGTATTTGGATTAGGTAGTTTGAGTCTTTGTTCTATTGCCAAAGGAGGACTTGAGGGATATTTTGATCTGAGTGGGAAAGAGGAAATTTTAGATATAGCAGCAGGGATAGTTATTGCCGAAGAATCGGGAGCTAAAATTACTGGATTAGATAATAAATATCGTGGTCAAAGTACGTCTCATATTGTAATAACAAATGGAAAAATTCACAATAAATTTTTGAAATTATTAAATAATGTTTAATAAACCCTTCATCTTATGCTTAAGGTGATAGATTAAACCAGACCCATTTTAGTGCGGGTTTCTTGGATAGTGCTTTTGGCGATGACGCTGGCTCTTTTAGCCCCTACTTTAAGAGTTTCTTGAACATAAACTTCTCGTCTGAGAAGTTCTTTTCTTTTTCGGCGAAAAGGTTCCAGGGAGTTAATTAAAAGTTCAGCTAAAGATTTTTTAAAGTAAGCATAACCTTTGCTTTTGAAAGTTTTCTCTATTTCTTTTATTGGTTTTTCGCTAAATAAACTATAAATTGTTAAAAGATTTGAAATTCCCGGTTTTTTTTGAAGATTATACTTTATTTGCTTTCCAGTATCAGTTACAGCTGACATTATTTTTTTCTTGATTTCTTCCGGCTCTTCAAACAGAGAAACGTAGCTTTGGGGGCTCAATGATTTTGACATTTTTTGCTTAGGATTATTTAAAGCCATAATTTTAGCTCCAAGTTTTGGAAGCATTGCTTTTGGTTCAACAAAGGTTTCGCCAAATTTCTGGTTAAATTTTCTGGCAATTGTTCTTGCTAATTCAATATGTTGGACCTGGTCTTTTCCCACCGGCACCGTCTCTGTTTTGTAAAGTAAAATGTCAGCTGCTTGCAAAATTGGATAGACCAAGAGACCGGCATTAATATTCTTTTTAAATTGCTTGGACTTTTCTTTGTATTGGGTCATTCTTTCTAAATCTCCAATCGGGCAGACAGTATTTAAGAGCCAGCAGAGCTCGGTATGTTCCTTGACATCTGACTGGATAAAGAAAATACTTTTTTGAGGGTCAATGCCAGTTGCCAGATAAACGATAGCAGTTTCTAAAATGTTTTTTTGAAGCTCTTTTGGTTTATAGGGAATAGTTAAAGAATGTAAGTCAGCAATGAAAAAAACACACTCGTTTTTTTCTTGGAGTTTAATCCATTGTTTGATAGCTCCCAAATAATTTCCTATATGTATTGAGCCAGTTGGCTGGATACCAGATAAAACTCGCATAAATTAAACTTCAATTACTACAGGTAATATTATTGGCCTTCTCTCGGTTTTTGAAAAAAGAAATTGCCCAACCTTGTTTCTGATTTCATCTTTAACGTAAACCCAGTTAACGGCTCCGCCGCTTCCAGCTGCTCTATTGACAATATCAATTACTTTGCGCCGGGTTTGGGCAAGCAATTCTTTTGATTCTCTTAAATAAACAAACCCTCTTGATATTATATCAGGAGAACCCTTAATTTGACCGGTCTGTCTGTCAACAATTGCTACAATAACAAACATTCCATCTTGAGCTAACATCTGGCGGTCTCTTAGAACAACTTCTCCGACATCTCCCACGCCCAAGCCGTCAACCATAATATAGTTTGAGGGGACGGTTTTTTTGTCTATAAAAACTTTCTGTCTGTTTAGATTAATTATTTGTCCGTTTTCGGCTAAAATAATATTTTTTGAGGGAATACCTGCTCTTTGAGCAACTTCGGCGTGAGTTACTAACATTGAAAATTGGCCGTAAGCAGGGAGAAAAAATTTCGGCTTCATAATATTTATCATTTCTTTAAGTTCTTCTTGATGAGCATGTCCGCCGGCATGAATGTCCATCATTTTGTAGTGGTAAACCTTAGTTCCTCGGCGATAAAATTCATCTTTTAGAACCTGAACCGTTCTTTCGTTACCGGGAACCACAGAGGAAGAAAAGATAATTGTATCTCCTTTTTTAAGGTGGATGAATTTATGCTCTTGGTTGGCAATTCTCATTAGAACTGCTTGACCTTCTCCCTGAGCGCCGGTGCAAATAATAGTTATTTTAGAATCGGGGTATTTAGTTATTTCTTTTGTTTTAATTAATGTGTCCTTTTTTATTTTAAGATAATTTAAACTTCTGGCAATTTCCACATTAGTTTTCATTGAATAACCCTCAATACAAACTTTTCTTCCATGTTTTTCAGAAAGAGTGATAAGCTGTTGGACTCTATTTAAGAGAGAGGCGAAGGTAGCAGCAATAATTCGTCCATTTGTTTTTTTGAAAATTTCATCTAAGTTTTGTTCAATTGTTTTTTCCGAAAGAGAGTGGCCGGGTTCTTCGGCATTAGTTGAGTCCGAGATTAAAAGTAGGATGCCTCTTTTTCCTAACATTTCTAATTTTTTAAAATCAGTAGGGAGTTCATTAACTGGATTTTGGTCAAACTTAAAATCAGAAGTAATTAAAATGTTTCCAACCGGCGTTTTGACAAAAAAACCAAGATTACCGGGAATATTATGGTTTTGGCGAAAAGATTCAAGATTAAATGGACCGAGTTCTATTCTATCACCATCTTTAATAGTGGTGATATTTAATTTCGGCAGGTTAGGAAATTCTTCTTGTCTTTTTAAAATAATTCCACGGGTAAGAACAGAAGTAAAAAGCGGAGGATTGCCAATTTTTTCAATTAGATAAGGAATAGCGCCAATATGATCGTAATGGCCATGGGTGATAACTGCTCCTAAGATATTTTTTGTTTTATTCTTTAAGTAGCCAATATTAGGGATGATGCAATCAATTCCCGGCATATTTTCTTCTGGAAAACCCAGGCCCATATCAATAATTAAAATCTTTCTTTCATATTCAAAGAGCATCATATTTCGACCTACTTCGCCTAATCCGCCTAAAGGAATTATTTGTAGATTATTTTGTGTTTTTTGCATAATTTTTATTTAGTATTTAGAAGGAGCTTAACTCCTTTTTTGCATGTGCGGGTAGGAGGATTTGCACCTCCAAGAGATTTCTCCCATTAGGTCCTGGACCTAACGCGTCTGCTGTTCCGCCATACCCGCTCCACCCAGGAAATCTAAATTCTTTGGTATTGATTTTTTCGGCTTTTCAAAACGCAGTTCAGAAACTTTTTTGTAGTTTTTATTTTTAATCCAACCTTTTTTAGTGTAATAATAACAAGCACCTTGCATTTTTTCAAATAACCGATAATCACTTTGGCAATTTTCAGAAATCCAGTTCGCCATTTTTAAATCTTTTTTTGAGGGGTTAATAGTAATATGACCATAACCCGGGGGAATAATAGCCACCTCATCTTTTTTAGCTTTTATTGCAAAAACGTCTATAATTTCTTTGCCTTGTCTTTTCTGCATTAGGTAAATTGCTTCTCCTTCAAGGACGATATAAATTTCCCCGTAATTCCCAATATGCTCATGGCCTTTAGTTTTAGTAAACTCCCGGCCTAACATTCTATCTGGGATAAGGGTAATATCATACCTTAAACCATCTTTTTTTTTAAGACCCCTATACATATAATAGAGCTCAAGATTTGGAACTGTTTTAAACCATTCTTTATCGTAAACAACTTCTCGCATATCGTTTAGGTAGCGAATATCCGGCTTTTTATTTTTTAATTTTGTTTCCATATCCGTTTGGTCTTAATGTACCACTTCTCAATTCCTGAGAAACGTTTTGAGGGGTTAATAATTTTTTCTACTGCTATTCCTTTTATTTCTTTTGAGACCAGATAAATATAATCCGGGCTATATAAAAATACTACTGGAGCGTCTTCAATTAAGATGTCTTGAAAAAGGGATAATTTTTCGGCTCGGGTTTCAGGGATTGGAGATTTCCTATTTTCTTCCAATAATTTGTCTGCTTTACTATTTTCGTATAAAGCTAAATTTAATCCCGGGTCTTTTTTTTGAGAAGAATGCCAGAAAGGAAAAGGGTCAGGAATAGCTCCCAAGACCTCTCCGAAAAGCAAGCTTTCGTAATTTCTTGGTTTGATAAAATCCTGCTCTAATTGGAAAATAGGAAAGGTTTGGATTTCAACTTCTGCTCCTAATATTTTCCATTGTTCTTTTAGGATTTCAGCAACCCTAATCATTTGAGGCTGTTCAACAGTTGCCAAGCTAAACTTTAACGATAGAACTTCTTCCGGTTCTTGGAAGCAGATTTCATTTAATTTGGTTCTGGTACTATTGCCTACAGTTCCTGTTCCTTTTGTATAATCCCATGGTTTTAGAACATCTTCATAATATTTTTCCTGAAATCTAATTACTGCCTCTTTTGTTTTTTCACCAAAATAGTCAGTTATTTCTCCTTCAGGATATATGTCTGGAAACTTAGCCAAGCATTTCTGAAGTTCTGTTACTTCTTTCCCTTTTGACCCCTTTGTTAAGCGGCTTTTAAATTCAAAAACAGGTTTTTTAATAATAATCTTTTCTCTCAAGCCGTCTTGGTCTTCGTCTTTAAAGCCGGCTTTTTCTAATATGTTTTTTGCTTTTTCAATATCAAATTCATAAATTTCTGAAGGTGCGTCAATCCCGTAGATTTCTGGTAAAATGGGGGATTGGACAATTTTTTGGTCAATTTCTTTTTTGTTAACCCCATAATTTAAAGCTAGCCGGACTTCTTTTTCAGCCAGGACTTTTGATTTTTCTTGATTAAAAAATACTGCAAAATATCTTGGCAGAGAGAGCAAGTAAGTTTGCCAATTCCCGCCAATATTTACCGGCGAGTTTAAGGATAGTCCTTTAATTTTTCCTTGTTTAGCTGTTTCAATTAGTTCTTCTTCATTATCAAAAAATACAAATTTGATTTCAGAAATATAGGGTTTTTCCCCGGAATAAAGAGAGTTAGCGGCCAAGGTTAAAGATTTTGTCCAGTTAGAATTTTGTTTTATCTTTTTTAATTTGTAAGGGCCTGATCCTATCGGTTTTAAATTAGAGGGTTCAAAAGCAAAATTCTCTGGAGAGACATTTTCCCAAATATGCTTTGGTAAAATCTTTAAGGCGCAATTTTCCAGAAAAGCGCTGTAGGGTTTTCTTAGTGTAAACTTAACCCCCAAATCATTAATTTTTTCTATTTCTACTCCTACCCAGTTTGCCTGGAGAGGACTTTTGAAATCAGGGTTTTGGATTGTTTTGATAGTGAAAATTATGTCGTCAGAAGTAAAAGGAGTTTTATCTTGCCAGAAAATGTTTTCTTTCAGATAAAATTTATAAATTTTTCCATCTTCTTCAATCTCAGGATATCCTTTAGCTAAATCAGGAACTATTTGTAAGTTTTCATCGTATTTCATTAAACCGGAAAAGATAAGCTGAACTAAGTCCCGGTCAACATCGGAATTAGCGTAGACGGGATTGATAAATCTCGGTTGACCAATTACTCCTTCGGTGTAAGTTCCTCCTCTGGCCGGCGCGATTTCAGTATTTTTAAAATAAAAATTGAGCAAAAGAAAAGCGAAAGAGCCGAGAGCTAAAAGAAAAAAAGCAAAAAAAGCGATTTTTTCTTTTTTCGTTAGAACTTTAAAAAATTGCCTCCACTGAGATTTGGCGGGCCATTTTTTTATAAATAAAAATTTCCTCTTTTTTCTCATAGTCAATAACTTAATTTCTGACGGTCGTCAGAAATTAAGTTATATCAGAAGTTAGAGAATGAGATTTGACAAGGCAAAAATAATAAATAAAACTCCGCAGATTACAGATGCCCAAAAGATTTTCTTTTGAATGCCTCGTCTAGTGGCGTAAAAACCACCTCCTTCGCTTCCAAAAGCAGAGCCCAAAGCAGTCCCTCTTTGCTGAAGGAGGATAAAGACAATTAAGAGTATGGCAACAATAATTTGAGCGATTGGTAAAAATATTTGCATAGTTTATCTAACTTTAGTAATTTTCTTTTTCCTTGGGGCATATAGTCCAAAAAGAAAATTTAGGGCCCAGATTATAACTGTTGTCCAGAAAAGAGGAAGGAGGCCGGTAATTTCTAAATCTTTTGGGAAAAGAATCTCTATTAACCAGACCAAGCCCATATTTATCACTAAACTAAATAGGCCAAAAGTTAAAATCCTTAATGGCAGGGAGATTGCTTTTAAAATTGGTTTAAGAAAAAAATTAATAAAACCTAAAACTCCTCCGATTATCAAGAGCATTAAAAAAGTGCCATAAAATTCTACCCCTGGAACAAACTTAGCAGCTAAAAAAAGACCCAATGCCCCAGAGATAATATGAAAGAGGAGTTTCCCTATATACATTATACTATCTTACTCAAGATTTCAAGAAAAGTCAATAAAGGTCTTGACAATACTTCTTATTTGTGGAAAATAGGATTATTAATAAATTAATCAATAACAACAATAATAATATGAAAAGGTTTACTATCTCATTAATTATTTTAACAACAATAGGGATTTTAATAACCCCGACCTTTATTTTCTCCGAATCAGGATACTTTGATAAGAGCAAGCTATGTTATTCTGATAATTGTTTAGATAAAATCGGAATTAAACTAAGTGTGGAGGAACAACCTGTTTCTCCAGAGTCAATAGTGCCAAAACCTCAGAAAATTGAGATGTTATCCGGCCTATCGGTAATAATAGATTCTAAATGGAAAATTGTTGCTGATTTGAGCAATGAATATGAGAGTTTCACAGCTAATTATTTAAAAAACAAAATACTGGAAAGCTTTTCTTTGGATTTAGATGTTATTGATATTAGCAAAATAACAGTAGCGAATAATCATATCTCTGTGATGAGCTCTAATAGAAAAAACAAAATAACTTCAAGCAGAAAAATAATAGTTATAGGGAATCCTAATAATAATTTAACTATTGCTAGAATGGCTTCTTTGGAAGGAATTGATATTAATTCAGAGATTCAGGGAGATTTTAATCAAGGATATATATTGCAAATTAAGCCAGAAAAAGTTTTGATTTTAGCGGATAGTACAGCAGGAACTTTTTATGGAATGATTTCTCTTACCTGGCTTTTGAAAACTCAAGGAGGCTCAATAATCTTGCCACATACCAAAATCACAGATTGGCCTGATTTAGAAATAAGAGGATTTTATGGCGCTGGAGATTATTTATGGGAAGGAGAAATGTTGAATACAACAAAAGACAGGAAAGAGTGGATTGAGATTTTGACAAAGTATAAATATAACTTGTATACTCACTCTTTATCTTCCCTGCAAGAAACTTCATCAGAAGGTTCAATTAATAAAGAGGTTGAAATGGAAGAATTATTGCGTAAAAGACATTTTTATCCAACAGCGCCGTTAACTCCGCTATCTTTAAGGTATTACAATGATAATCTTTATGAAAGTGTCTGGGCCCAGAATATTTCTTTAAAGTTTAATGATTTTGATTACGCAACACAAATAGAAGCTAATGATAATATTCTTAAGAATCCTGACTTGGAAGACGATATAGGTAAAAATAATGTTCCAGATTATTGGACCTTTGAATATCAAGAATCGCCTAATGACTACTGGTCAATGGAATGTTCTGAAAGCCATTCAGGAGAATGTTCTGTAAAGCTTACTTTAAATAAGGACTTAACAGGAACTATTACATCAAGCGCTTATTTCAAACAATATGTTTTTCAAGGGACAAAGCTTCCTACAGATAAAACTTATCTTTTAACTTTCTGGGCGAAGAAAAAAGAAGATTCAAATAATGGAAAAAATCCTCAATTTACTGTGGTATTGAAAGATAAAGACGGTAATTATCAAACCAAATCAGTTCTGATTAAAGAGGCAGATAATAAATGGAGAGAGTATTCAATAACATTTTCTACTGCTAATAACTATACTACAATGTATGTTTATTCTCGGGCTCAAGGAGCAGCGCCCTTAGAGTTGTGGGTTGATGATTTTGAAATTAGATTGTTAGATGATAAATTATTAAATGTAATAAGAACGACTGACACAGAGTTACAGGTTTGGAATATAGATAAAACAACAAAATATAGAGAAGGGGTAGATTATACTTTAGAGGAAGAAGGAAATTTTAATTTGGTAAACCCGCTTTTAGGCAAAAAGACCCGCATTAAAAAGATTCCTTCAGGGTCCATCCCGGAAGGAGGAGAGATAGTTGTAGATTATGATTTCATTGTGAATTTCCAACAAGACAGCGATGAATATATTACTCTTGCCGATCATTTGGTATATGAATTATATGATAAGTATATGCTGAAGTATACAATGGCTAATCTTGATTTAGATTATGTTTTTATAGGTATGGATGAGATAAGAGGATTTAACAGAGATAGCAGGTCTAAGAAGCTTGGTTTGGAGAATTATGAATTATTAGCTCAGTTTACCAACAAGATTATTGATATGATTCATTCATATAATTCTGATACGAAAGTTCTTATATGGGATGATATGTTTAATCCGTATCATAATGGAGGAGATGAGAATTATCAGATTCCATATGGAGGTGAACCAGGCGCAACAAATTCTGCTTTAGATCTTGTGAAGAAAGATAATGTTATGCTCATATCCTGGTGGTATAGCGCAAGTGATTCTAAAGGTAAAATGGCCAATTCCCCAGGCCTTTACAATGAATTAAATCTCAAGTTTTTAGGAGGACCCTGGGATAACGTTGAAAACATTAAGTATTGGTCTTATCTTTGTTATAAGAACAATGCTGCGGGAATGATAGGCCATGAATTTTATAACAGAATTGGCGAAGTGCCGATAGTGGCGGATTATTCCTGGAATGCCGTAAAATCATATTCAGAATAGAGATTTTGAATATGTGGTCACAGAAATTAAGGCTCCTGGTGTGAGAAACATTAGGGGTCTTTATGTTCCATATTGAAAAGTTTTGGGATTTTGGGTATAATAAATTACCTTCTTAGTTCATGAGAAATGATAATTTTATTAAAATTCGGGGGGCTAAGGTTCATAATCTAAAGAATATTAACATTGATATTCCCAGGAATAAATTAGTGGTGATTACCGGGATTTCAGGTTCCGGCAAGTCCTCCTTGGCTTTTGATATTTTATATGCTGAAGGGCAGAGAAGATATGTTGAAAGCTTATCTACCTACGCCAGGCAGTTTTTAGGAGTAATGGATAAACCTGATGTAGAAAGAATTGAGGGGATAAGTCCGGCTATTGCTATTGACCAAAGAAAGGTAGCTCATAATCCTCGTTCCACAGTAGGCACAATAACGGAGATTTACGATTATCTCCGTCTTTTATTTGCCAGAATTGGAAAGCCCCACTGTCCGAAATGTAAAAAGCCAATTTCTCGGCAGACAGTTGACCAGATTGTTGGGCGGGTTTTGAAACTTCCTCAAAAATCAGAGATTACTATTTTAGCTCCGGTAAATTATTCTTTAGAAGAAGTTAAAAGAAAAGGATTTATTAGGGTAAGAGTTAAGGGAAAAATTTATTTTGTTGATAAAGCTCCGGAAGACAACTTTAATCTTGAAATAGTGATAGACAGTTTAATTCTGGATAAAAATTTAGACAGAGAAAGATTAATTGATTCTTTGAAAATAGCTCTTCGTATTGGCAAAGGAAAAGTGAAAGTGAATCAAAAATTATTTACTAGCAACTTTAGCTGTCAGGAATGCGGTATTTCTTTGCCAGAGTTGGAGCCGCGTCTTTTTTCATTTAATAGTCCTTACGGCGCCTGCCTAGGATGTATGGGATTAGGTGAGAAATTAGAAGTTGACCCAAAATTAATTATTCCAAATCCAAACTTAACTATTGCTGAAGGAGCAGTTAGGTCCTTGGCGCGGGCTTCAAATAAAATTGGCAGACGGAGTTATCTTTGGTGGCAGCTTTCTGATTTAGCAGATAGATACAATTTTTCTTTGGACCAACCAGTTGGGATTTTACCTGAAAAAATTTTAGATATTATTCTTTACGGAAATAAAGATTTTGAAGGCGTGATTCCTAGTCTTGAAAGAAAATATCATGAAACTAATTCCGACTGGACCCGTCAGGAAATTGAACAGTATATGGTAAAAAGACAATGTTCTCAATGTTTGGGAAAAAGATTAAAACCGGAAGTGTTAGCAGTGAAAGTAGATGACAAATCAATTGATGAAATAGTAGAGATGCCAATTAGTCAAGCAAAACTCTTGTTTGAGAAAGAGTTTTCTAAAATTGGCCAGCCAATAGTTAAAGAAATTCTTATCCGTCTTCAGTTTCTTGTTGATGTTGGGCTTGATTATTTAACTTTGGATAGGAAAGCCGCTACTTTGGCTGGAGGAGAAGGACAGAGGATAAGATTGGCTACTCAAATTGGTTCAAAATTAACCGGAGTTTTGTATGTTTTAGATGAGCCCTCAATAGGTCTTCATCCAAGAGACCAGGGAAAACTGATTGGGACGCTTAAAGAGTTACGAGATCTTGATAATACCGTTGTGGTTGTTGAACACGATCCTCTAACCATTCGCGCGGCAGATTTTGTAGTTGATGTTGGTCCTGGAGCAGGAAAGCGCGGCGGCCGGATTATTTTTAAGGGGACACCAAAACAATTATTAAAATCAAAAACTTTAACAGGTGAATATTTATCAGGGCGGAAGAGAGTTGAAGTGACGTCAGAAAAATCAAAAATCAAAACTCTCGCCTTCGCTAAAGTTTCGGCGGGCAAGCAAAACTATTTAATAATTGAAGGGGCTCAGGAACATAATCTAAAAAATATCGATGTTAGAATTCCTTTTAATAAATTCGTTTGCATAACCGGAGTTTCTGGTTCTGGCAAGAGTTCTTTAATGAATGATATTTTAGCTAAAGCATTGCTTAAGAAGTTTTATCACGCAAAACAAGAGCCAGGCAAGCATAAGAAGATTTTAGGCGCTGAATTCTTAAGCAAGGTTGTTTTAGTTGACCAATCCCCGATTGGTCGAACGCCTCGTTCTAATCCAGCAACTTATACTGGCGCCTTTTCTTATATCAGAGAGCTTTTTTCAAAGACCCGGGAAGCCAAGGTTAGAGGATATTTGCCCGGCTGTTTTAGTTTTAATGTGAAAGGCGGTAGGTGCGAGGCCTGTGAAGGTCAAGGCCAGATTAAAGTTGAAATGTATTTTTTGCCGGATGTTTATGTTGAATGTAAAGAATGTAAGGGAAAAAGATATAATAAAGAAGCCCTTGAAATTGAATACAAGGGAAAAAACATTGCCGAGGTTTTAGAAATGACAGTTGAAGAGGCCTTAGGCTTTTTCAAAAATACCCCTGGTCTTTCCCAGAAATTAAAAACCTTAGATGAGGTTGGTCTATCCTATATCCAACTTGGACAGCCGGCCATCTCTTTATCTGGAGGAGAAGCTCAAAGAGTAAAATTAGCTACTGAGCTTTCCAGAAAGTCATTTGGTAAGACATTATATATTTTAGACGAACCAACAACCGGCCTTCATCCGGATGATATTAAGAAATTGCTCAAGGTTTTAAGAGAACTGGTTAGTAAAGGAAATACTGTCCTTTGCTGCGAGCACAATTTAGATATTGTTCGTAACGCTCAGTGGTGTATTGATCTGGGTCCAGAGGGAGGAAACGGGGGTGGATATATTGTGGCCGAAGGTACACCCCTAGAAATCACTAAAACCAAAAAAAGCTACACCGGCAAGTATTTGAAGATAAATGCTTGACAAGGTTTTGGTTTTGAGTAAAATGATAGATATTAAAAAATTAACTAAACAAACAAACATATGAACATCAAACCATTATCTGATCATATATTAATTGAACCAACTAAAGAGGAAGAGAAAACAAAAGCCGGGATTTTGCTTCCAGATACAGCTGAAAAAGAAAGACCTGAGCAGGGCAGGGTTATTGCTGTCGGCCCAGGTCGCAAAACAGTTTCTGGAAAAATTATTCCCTTAGAGGTAAGACCGGGGGATAAGGTTTTATTTACCAAATACGGTCCAAGTGAAATAAAGGTTGCGGATAAAGAATATTTAATCGCAAAACAAGAAGATATATTAGCAATTATTGAATAAATTCAATAATTGTAATTTCTAATTTCTAAAATAATATGGCTAAACAAATTAAATTTCAAGAAGAAGCAAGAAGACAAATAAAAGCCGGGGCAGATAAATTGGCTGATGCAGTTAAAGTTACCTTAGGTCCTAAAGGCAGGAATGTTGTTTTAGACAAGGGTTTTGGAGCTCCTACTATTACTAATGACGGGGTAACTATTGCTAAAGAGATTGAATTGGAAGACAAAATTGAAAATTTAGGGGCTGAAATTCTTAAAGAGGTAGCTGAGAAAACTAATGATGTTGCTGGCGATGGTACTACCACTGCTGTGGTTTTAGCTCAGGCAATAATTTCTGAGGGTCTAAAAAATGTAGCTGCTGGAGCTAACCCTTTAGCTCTTAGGAGAGGCATTGAAAAAGGAGTAGAAAGAGTGGTAGAGGAACTAAAGAAAATGGCAAAAAAAATTACTACCAAAGAAGAAATTGCCCAAGTAGCAACTATTTCTGCTGAAAGCAAAGAAATTGGTAATTTAATTGCTGAAGTTATGGATGAAGTTGGCAAGGACGGAGTAATAACAATTGAGGAATCAAAAACTTTCGGTCTTGAAAAAGAAATTGTCAAAGGGCTTCAATTTGACCATGGTTATATTTCTCCATATATGATTACTAATGCCGAAAGAATGGAGGCGGTTTATGAAGACCCTTTTATTTTGGTTACTGATAAAAAAATCTCATCTATCCAGGAAATTGTTCCTGTTTTGGAAAAAATAGCTCAAAGCGGGAAAAAAGAATTAGTAATTATTGCTGAAGATATAGAAGGCGAAGCCTTGGCTACTTTGGTGGTTAATAAACTTCGGGGAATTTTTAACACTTTAGCGGTTAAAGCTCCAGGGTTTGGAGATAGAAAAAAAGAAATGCTTCAAGATATGGCTATTATTACCGGAGCCCAGCTAATTTCAGAAGAAGTTGGCTTGAAGCTGGAAAATATTGAAATGAATATGTTGGGTTCGGCTAGAAGGATTGTTTCAACTAAAGAAAACACCACAGTTATTGAAGGCAGAGGAAAGAAAAAAGATATTGAAGCTCGGGTTGGGCAGATTAAGAAGGAACTTGAAGCTACTGAATCTGATTTTGACAAAGAAAAGTTACAGGAAAGATTAGCTAAGTTAATAGGTGGAGTAGCGGTAATTAAAGTTGGAGCTGCTACCGAAATTGAACAGAAAGCAAAACAACACAAAACAGAAGATGCCCTGTCAGCAACCCGGGCAGCAGTTGAGGAAGGGGTTGTGCCTGGAGGAGGAGTGGCATTATTAAGGGCAAGTTCGGTTTTAGAAGAAGTGGAAATTAAGGGTGAGGAAAAAATAGGAAGTAATATTTTAAAAAGAGTTTTAGAAGAACCAATTAGACAAATTGCTCAAAATGCTGGTATTGATGGAGCAGTAGTAGCTCAGAAAATTAAGGAAAATGGAGAAGGATTTGGTTTTAACGCTGAAACTCTAAAGTACGAAAATTTAATGGAGTCAGGGATCGTGGATCCAACAAAAGTAGTGAGGTCTGCTTTACAAAACGCAGCTTCGGCGGCCGGTATGTTTTTGACTACTGAAGTTGTTGTATGTGAGCTTCCAGAAAAAGAGAAAAAAGAAATGCCTCAAATGTCTGGCATGGGATATTAAATTATGTTAAAATAAACAAAAAGGTATGGAAAAACAAGATTTAAAAAACTTGTTAGTTGAGTATTTGATAGAAACAACCAAAGAGGTAAAAAAGATAGCTGCTAAAGGAAAGGGCAGGCAAGTTTTAGGTGAGACAATTAACAGGCCAGAGGATCTGGAAATTGGGATTGATAGAGTAGGAGAAGAAATTTTAGAAAAACTTTTGAAAAAACACAGAATAAAAGCAACTATCTTTTCTGAACCGGAAAACAGAGATATTAAGAACGGAGGAGAGATTTACGGTTCAGTCGATCCTTTTGATGGTTCAATGCTTTATCTTCGGGGCTTTGAGCACAGCTGGTACACCGCCTTGAGTTTTTTTGACAAAAAAAGAAATCCTTTATGTTGCGGCATAGCTGATATTATTAATGAAAAATATTATATCACTGAAGAAGGCGGGAATTATTTAGTTTCAATGGATGGAGAAAAGAAAAAGAAAATTGAACCAGCTACTAGAAAAAAATTGACCGAACCCATTGTTTTAGCAAGCTATATAATGAGTTCTCAATATTCTCCAAAGTTTCTTGATATTTTTGGGGATTTGGTAATAAATATGCATCCCAAGGGACTTTTTTATCCTCACGGCGGTTCATATATTTATAGTTTTCTTGCTTCGGGCCTGATTGATGCTTATGTAATGTTCAATGAACCTCGTTCAGAAATAGACCCCGGTTTTCCAATTGCTAAAAATGCTGGCTGTCAAATTATCAGCGTTGATTCCGATGGAAATTACCAGGATTACCAATTTATTCCCGGAGAACAACACGGTAAAGTTGATTTATTAATTGCCACTGCAACTCCTCAGCTTCGTGATCAGTTAATAAAGCATTACGTTAAAAAATATGCAGAAAAATACTCTTTTGAGTCATAAACCGATTAAAAAATTTATTAAAGGAGTTGGTGAAGATATAATAAAGTATCTTGATAGGGATAAAGCATGCGTCATCGGTCTGGAAGACGATGGCGTTTTTTATGGAGAAGGTCTTTATGAATGGTTATCTCAGAAAAAGAAAAATGTCACTTTTACTACAATGGATGATTATGGAAAAGGGTTGGAACAAGAGAAGGTCAAAGGAAGAAAGGTTTTATTAGTTGACAATGATGTTGTTACTGGCAAGGCGTACAAAACAGTGATGGCCTTTATGCGGGAGAAGAAAGAGAGATTAAAGATAAAAGATATAAAGTTTGCTGTTTTGTGCGACCGAATGAAAATGGCTGATTTTTCAGTTGAAGATTATCCTGCTCCAATCTCCTGGAGCTTAGGATCTTTGGATGAAATTAACCTGGAAATAGTTAAGTCCTTGTCTCAAAACGGAAGAAGAAGATTTGTTGATATTGCCAAAAAAACTGGATTAACTCCAGTTGGTGTCGGAGATAGAGTTAAGAAATTAATTGAGCATGATGTATTAAAAATTCAGGGGTTATTAAGTATCGAAAAATTTTATTCAGTGAGCGCTACTATTGGGGTTGAAGCTCCTTCCAGAGTCGCTTCTAAATTAATAAAGAAATTTGAAAATTGTCCTTTAGTTTATAATTTAGTCAGCTTCCCTTCCGGTCACCACCAAAATTTAATTATAGGCATTATCGCCCCTAATTTAAAAAGAATAAACGACCTTATAGCAAAGCAATTAAGGTCTGAACTGGGGATAAGAAGTATTGAAGCTGACATAGGGGAATTACCAATAGTGCCAAAAGGACATTTATTATCTGTTTTTTCTGAAAAATCTAAAAAGTGCCTTTGCGAAAAAAGATGTAATGAGTGCGAATACTTCTTGTGATAGATGATAGATGATAGATGATGGTTAGAATTCTCTAAAAGAGGATTTTTTTGTTTAAGGTTTGAACTCCGGTAAAGAAAATCTTGTCGGATTTCTTCTAAGGGGTTGACAAACTATTTTGATAGAATAAAATAGTATATACATGTGGAAAACTTTAAAAAACAAAGCCGAAAGGTCAAATCACTAAACTTTACTAACTGCTCTTGACAAACTATTTAGGAAAACTAAAATAAAAGAGAGTTAGCAAAAACAAAAACATGATGCAAAGAAAAAGGTTTTATTTAACATCAAAAGGACTTAAGGATATAAAAAAAGAATACGAAGTTTTAAAAAATCTTCGGCTTGCTAAGACTAAAGGAGAAGTTCCAAAAATTTGGGAATCTGAAGATTTGAATCCCGAATATCTTTCTTTCCAAGAAGATTTAAATTTTCTTGAGACAAGAATAACCGAACTCGAAAATATTTTAAAGAATATAGAATTAATTAAAACTCCTTCCAAGAAAAAGCGAGACGCTATAAATCTTGGGGGGACGGTGGTAGTAGAAGTAGAGGGAGATAAAGACGAGTTTACAATTGTGGGGACACTTGAAGCCAAACCGTCTTTAGGAAAGATTAGCAATGAGTCTCCGGTTGGAATGGCTCTTTTAGGCCATAAAGTTGGAGATGAAGTTGTTGTTTCTTCTCCAATAAAAACAATTTATAAAATTAGGAAGATAAAATATTGATTATTAATTATCTAAAAGAAACAACTCCCGCCAAGGCGGGGGTTGTTTTTTTAATTAATGCCAGTTATAGTAAAAACATGAAGGAACTCGTTAATTTTTTTCACGAAATAGGAAAACTTAAAGGAATGCCGAGAAGAGGTTGGGTGATAAATGATATAAAAAATCCGGAGAGCATTGCTGATCACACTTTCCGAGCAGCAATAATGGCTTGGATTTTAGCTGAAAGGAAAAAGGGGCTTAATACTGAGAAAATTCTTAAAATGGCTTTAATCCATGATTTATGCGAGGTATCTGCCGGTGATACAACTCCTTATGATCCAGTTCTTCCTAAGAGTAGAAAGAAACGAAAAGAACTAATGAAGACATGGCCAAGATTTTCAGATTCTGAGAAAAAGAAAATTGCTCAAGAAAAATATAAGAGAGAAAAAAAAGCATTAGAAGGACTTATCTCAAAATTACCCGCTAATTTAAAAAAAGAAATAAAAAATCTTTGGCTTGATTATGAAAAAGGCCTAACGCCGGAGGGAAGATTTTTTAATCAGACAGATAGAATGGAAAGTTTCCTGCAAGACATGGAATATTGGAAAAAGTATAAAAAACCTCCTCAGAGACCTTGGTGGTTATGGGCAAGAGAGTTTTTTGATGACCCTATTTTGCTTGAGCTTATTAAGGAAATGGATAATAAGTTTCACAAATATAAAAAGCCCAGGATTTAAAACTAAAATGGGTAAAGTATATATTGGTACTTCTGGGTGGGTTTATCCCCACTGGGAAAATATTTTCTATCCGGAAACCCTGCCTTCAAAAAATAAACTAAAATATTTTTCTCGGCATTTTAAAACAACCGAAGTAAACTATTCTTTTTATTGTCTGCCAAGGCCTGCCACTTATCAAAATTGGTACTCCCAAACGCCGGGAGATTTTTTTTATTTACTGTAAAGGCAAGCCGTTTCATTGCCCATATTAAGAGATTGAAAGATGTCTTTGTCTATTTCAACAACGATGCTCATGGTCACGCAATTGAGAATGCCAAAATCTTAAGAGGATTTTTAGATAAATAGAATTTGAAGTATAATTTAAAAATGAAAAAGGTTTTAGTTTTTTTATTTTCTTTTGTAATTGGATTAGGTCTTTTTTTCTTGGTTGTTGAGTGGGTGGGGTGGAAAGAAATAAAAGAAATTCTTTTTGCTTTTTCTGGCTGGAAGGGATCGGTAATTTTAGGAATAACATTGCTGATTTGGTTAATTAATATTTGGAAGTATAAATTTATTTTTAAATCTCAGGGATATAATTTTTCAGTTTGGAGTTTAGGAGAAATTTTATTTGCTAGCTTCGCTGTTGCTTATTTATTTCCGACTGCTTATTTTGGAGGAGAGGCCTTTAAAGCTTACGCTATTAAGAAAAAATTTTTTCTATCTTGGAAAATTAGTCTCGCTATAATTGCCATTGAAAAATTGCTTAGCGCGAGCGTTATTTTTTTATTTTTAGTTGTAGGAGCAGTTTCCTTTCTTTTATTAAGTAACTTGCCATTAAAGAATTTCGGGATAATAGCTTTAGTTCTTATCGGAAGTTTAGCCGTCGGGCTGACTATTTTTTATTTTAAAAGTTTTAAGAAAGAAAGCATTTTAAACCCCGTTAGAGATACGTTCTTTTTTCGGTTTCTCTCTTTTCTCGGAATCTCTAACGGGGTAAAATGGTTTTTTAGATTTTTTGGAGTAAAAAGCGGAAAAAACCATTTAGCCGGAGAGATTGAAAAGGAAGTTTTTCGTTTTTTTGATTTTAAAAAAAAATTAATGTGGAAAGGTTTAGGGATTTCTTTTTTAAAATATTTTTTAGCTCTCATTCGTTGTTGGTTTCTGATTCTCTTTTTAAAAGGAGAAATAAATATTTTAATTGCTCTGGCAGTATTATTTTTTATTTATTTAGCTTATGTTTTTCCTTTTCCGGCTAAGATGGGGAGTTTAGAAGCAACTCAAGTATTTGTTTTCAGTTCTTTGGGATTAGGAGCTGCCGCTGGAGTCACTTTTAGTTTTATTTTAAGGGGCGCAGAAATTTTAATTGCTCTGTTTGGTTTTATATTTTTAGTAAAACTGGGAATAAAATTTTTTATTCAAGAGCAAATTAAAAAAGTTGCTCCATAACCTTTAACGGGGTAGAATATAAGTACCCGCTCTTACAAATACAACACTGCATTGGCCAGAAAGATTTTTTCTTCTGGCTAGGCGCGAGGAGCGAATGCTCATGTGAGGTCAGCTCTAATTAATCCATTTTTAGCAGTGCCAATTGAAGATGGGAAATTAGCTTTGGGCACGTGGCAACAAATTATCTTTATTGACTTTGATAATCGTCCAAGAGAAAGAGAAATTTATGTTCAAGTCAATTAACAAAGTTATAAAAGTTTTAATTTTGTCTGATGTAAGCCTTTTAACGGGGCTCGGTTTTAACTCGCCGGTTTTTGCTATCTTTATAGCTAATAATATCCAAGGAGGCAATGTAAAAGTAGCTGGTTTTGCCGCTTCAATTTATTGCATAGTTCTTGCTGTAGTTTTAATTCCTTTTGGCAAATATTTAGATAGAAATCATGGAGAAAGAGATGACCTTTTCTTTATTATTATTGGAAATTTCTTAGCCGCTTTAGCGGTCTTTGGTTATATTTTTTCTTCTTTTCCTTGGCATGTTTATCTTTTGCAGGTTCTCTTTGCAGTTGGTATGGGTATGAATATTCCCGGCTACACTGCGATTTTTACCAGACATATTAATAAAGGAAAAGAAGCGTTTAGTTGGAGTACGAGAGCTACTTTTGTAGGAATAGGAGCAGGGCTGGCCGGAGCTTTAGGAGGGACAATTGCTCTTTATTTTGGCTTTAAAACTCTTTTTACTGGAGCAGTTATTTTTATAGTTTTAAGTTCTTTTTTGCCTCTTTTGATATTAAAAGAGATATCGCCAAGAAATAAGAAAATGCCAAGAATTTCGGAAATTAAGACAATAGAACCACCAACTCCAAAGTTATGAAAAATCAAGAAATTGCTAAGATGTTTTATGACATTGCTAATTATCTTGAGATGGAAGGGGTTGCTTTTAAACCCTATGCTTATCAAAAAGTAGCCATCACCTTGGAAACTTTAGAGCAAGATATTGAAGAAATTTATAAAAAAGGAGGGCTAAAAGGACTTGAAGAGATTCCCGGGGTAGGAAAAAACATTGCTTTGAAAATTGAAGAATATCTTAAAACTGGAAGAATCAAAACTTATGAAAGATTGAAAAAGAAAACACCAATAAATTTAGGAGAATTGATTGGTGTGGAAGGGATGGGAGTAAAAAAAGCAAAAGTTCTTTATCAAAAATTAAAGATTAAGAATCTAAAAGATTTAGAAAAAGCAGCTAAGTCACATAAAATTGCTTCTTTGTTTGGTTTTGGGGAGAAAACAGAAAAAAATATTTTAGAAGGAATTGCTTTTTTGAAAAGGAGCAAGGGAAGATTTCTTTTGGGAGATATAATGCCAATCGTTAGAGAAGTTTTAGAAGAATTGAGGGGTTTAAAAGAAGTTAAAGAAATAAGTGCGGCAGGGTCGGTGAGGCGGATGAAGGAGACAATTGGCGATGTTGATATTTTAGTAATTTCAAAAAATCCAAAGAAAATTATGGATTTTTTTGTTTCTCGGCAAGGTGTTATTAAAGTTTGGAACAAGGGGTCAACAAAGTCCTCGGTCAGAATGAAGGAAGGTTTTGATATAGATTTAAGGGTAGTTCCCGCTAAAAATTATGGCTCGGCTCTTCAATATTTTACTGGTTCCAAAGAGCATAACATTGCTACTAGGCGGATCGCTATAGACAAAGGTTTGAAGTTGAACGAATACGGAGTTTTCAAAGGCTCTAAAATGATAGCTGGCAGGACTGAAAAAGAAATTTATAAGACAATTGGTCTTGATTTAATTCCTCCGGAGATGAGAGAAAATCAGGGAGAAATAGAGCTTGCTCGCAAAAAGAAATTACCTAAGATTATTGAATATAATGATATAAAAGGTGATTTGCATTGCCATTC
>Ga0268278_1000394_pt1 | contig 31285 bp, 22 predicted proteins | sample saktaG_3_FD_190135 | JGI IMG/M metagenome (GOLD analysis project Ga0268278, IMG submission 190135) | Saline water microbial communities from Sakinaw Lake, British Columbia, Canada - sak_2010_1_5_55m | ecosystem: Environmental > Aquatic > Non-marine Saline and Alkaline > Saline ...
GACGTCTACAGATCGGAATCGAAGACCAACATACATAACCACGCAATCGTGCTGCTTCTGAAAAGCTACGGCAGGTTCTACGATAATCCTTCCGAAACGCTGGATTTATACACCCGCCAGTGTTCCGTGGCGGTGTCGACACGGGACCTCGCGGTGATGGGTGCGACGCTTGCAAATGGTGGTACCAATCCGGTAACGAAAAAACGGGGCATCGATGAAAGTTATGTGCCGAAAGTCCTGGCGCTGATGATGACGAACGGGCTGTATGAAGCCAGCGGAGAATGGGTCTATCGGACGGGTCTGCCGGGTAAGAGTGGTGTAGGCGGCGGTATTTTGGCCATCGTTCCGGGGAAGTTTGCCATCGCCGCCTTTTCGCCACCCCTCGACGAAGCCGGGAACAGCGTTCGCGGTCAGAAAGCGATTGAATACATATCAGAAACACTGCGGGCAAATCTCTTCAGCATACCGTAGAAGAATGGGTAGCACCTTCCTTATAACTTTAAAACAGGAGATAAAGGTTGATACACTCGTGAAAAGTCAGGATTGGACAGCACAAGACATACTCCATTATCTGCCCCTCACCGTGAAGATTGACAGGAAAGGCCTCGACGAGACCCTGAAATACGCCTGCGAAGGTATTCGTGTGATATGATATCGAACGTTGGTGAAACCCATAATATAATAAAGCTGTCTGCAGTTTTTGATTTGACAGCTCTGATCAAGGCATATAGCAGATAAAATACAAAATTATTGACGAAACTGAGGCAGTCTGATGCATAATATAGATGCTAAATCGGGCACAATCAGTAAAAAATATCGTACTTTTTTTGACCAATCGTTTCCCCGGTTTTTGACCGGTGCCCCGTTTTTTAACGCAACTATCCTATTAATTCTTACTCTGGTTCTCTTATCATCCTGTGCCACGAAAATGTCTTTAAGTGAAGCGAAGAAAGTAACAATTTCCATGAGCGGTAAATCATTTACGCCGCCGCCCCGACATGTTGACGACATTCTGGCCATACTTGATCAACCGAGTCGATCTGATCTGACAGAAATCGAAAAATCGAAAGAAACAGCTATTGCCATGCCTCCTGACAAAAGCAGTGACAGGGATCTCGCAAATTTCTTTCTTCGAAGAGGCAAAGCGGCCTTAACACTCGGCCATTTCAGACAGGCTCTGGAGGACACACGAACCGCTTTTCGATATGCTGAAAAAGCCCGTATTTATAATTTCCATATGATACGTACGCTTGCCATACAGGAAACCTGGTTTGGCAATTCTGAACGTGCCATTGAACTTTTCAGGCTAAATATAAGAAATAGCCCGGGAATGGCAGGCAATTACAGGGAATTGGCAGACTTGTATGTAAGCATGGGTGATCCTGAATCAGCTCTGAAAGTGGCCGAAAGGGGCATTGCGCTATGTCGGGAGTATAACATGCCGACGTCTGGTGCCAATCCTATATTTATTAAATGGCGAGAGGCATCAAAGGCAGCTATGGAGGCATCTATTCTGGAAGCCCGGGGAAAGTTCGCCGAGGCTGAACAATATAGACGCAGCGCCCTTGAGAACGCTATTTTATATTTCTCCAGTCGGGCAGGAGAGGATGCGATCCCAAATTTGATCACCATTGAAAGATACAATCTGGCTAAGAATCTTCTCATGCAGGGACGTGCGGTTGAATCCGAGATTGAATCACGTCGACACTTAAAGGAGCATATTCAATATTTTGGCCGCGATTCCGCAACGGTCGGATCTTCGATAGCGTTTCTCGGTAAAACCATCCTCGCCCAGGGTCGGATATCTGATGCGGAAAGACTTGCCCGTGCCGGGATTCGCATTCTGGAAGATTCAGGCACCTCTCCCGATTCCTATTTGATGGGCGCTTCCAGGATGATTCTGGGTGATATCCTTACAGCCCGATACGACTTTGAGGAAGCCATAAAACAGTTTGATTTAGCTAAAGCTGGCATGCAGAATAATAAATATTTGTATGAGAAGTATTTAGCCCGCAACCCCAATCTGATGCTTTCCCTGATAAAGACCAACCGGCTTGAAGAGGCGATGGGTCTTATCAACTCCGTTTATGATCTTTATCGCAAATCTTTCGGGGAGAAGCATTACTTTACAGCTGAAGTGCTCGGCCTTCGGAGTGTTATTAAAGCCGAAACAGGAAAACGCGAGCAGGCCCTAAAGGATTTTTCAGATGCCCTTAAAGTTTTACTGTCAAAGAACAGTTCCGGCAGAGGTTCCTATATTAAAAATCAGCGAGTAAAAATAATCGCTGACGCGTATATCGATCTTGCATCTCAAATCCGTGGCAGCCGACTGGAGGTGAATGGCAGGACCGACGGCGCTGCAGATGCATTTAAAGTGGCAAATGCCCTGGGCACCTATTCCGTTAATAGTACACTTGGAGCAAGCAGCGCACGTACAATGGTTACGGACAAGGAACTATCCGACATAGTGCGAAATGAACAAGACGCGCTCAAACAGATACAGGTATTGCAAGCAATGCTCGCCGATGTGTTAGCCTTACCACCGAACCAGCAACTTCCAGGCACCAAAGAAAAACTGCGCTTAAAACTGGACACCCTTAGTAATGCCAGAATTGCCCTGCTGGACGAAATCAACAAGCGCTTCCCAAAATACTCTGATTTCACAAATCCACCACCTGTTACGATACCCCAAGTGCAGGCACTTTTAAATACGGCCGAGGTCCTGATCTTAATTCACACCTCCCGGAAGAGCACCTATGTCTGGGCCATACCTCGTAATGGCAAGGTGATGTTTTCAACAGCGCCCATAGGAAGCAATGAATTGAGCCGGATCGTATCCTATTTGCGCAAAGCCCTTGCTCCGGATCTGGAAACCTTCGGCGATATTCCGGATTTTAAGCTCGACACAGCCTATGATCTTTATAATAAACTCCTCAAACCGATTGAAGTCACCTTTAAAGACGCAACCGATCTACTTATTGTCTCTCATGGTCCATTGGGGCAGTTACCGTTTTCGGTTCTACCTACCGCCCCTTTCAGCCTTAGCAAGGAAAATAACGTATTATTTGACAATTACCGGCAAGTCCCGTGGCTCATACGTAAAGTCTCGATAACGAGACTCCCTTCGGTTAACTCTTTAGTAACCCTGCGAACACTCCCCGAAGGCGACCCGTATAGAAAGGCCTTCGCCGGATTCGGAGACCCCTTATTTAACCTTGAGCAGCTGGCCCAGGTGGAACGTGAAAGTAACGAGCCCGAAGAGGCCTTTATCAGCCGCGGAAAAAGCATACGTATACGCGGTATTCGCATAACTGAAAAAGGCGACCTTGACAGTAAGAAAATCTCGTCGGTTCAGCTTGGTCATTTAAATCGCCTTCCCGATACAGCGGAAGAATTAAAAAGTATTGCCGGAGCTTTGGATGCCAATCCCTCACGCGATGTATTTTTAGGGAAACGGGCATCCGAACGTCAGGTAAAAAACATGAACCTGTCGGATCGGCGGGTAATTGCCTTTGCGTCACATGCTTTAGTAAAGGGTGATCTGGATGGTTTGGAAGAGCCGGCGATTGCCCTTTCCGCCTCAGAAGTAACCGGCGATAATGAGGATGGCTTGCTGACAATGGGAGAAATTCTGAAATTAAGACTAAATGCCGACTGGGTGGTACTTTCAGCCTGCAATACAGGCGCTGCCGACGGTACGGGCGCTGACGCCGTTTCTGGTCTCGGGCAGGCATTCTTCTATGCGGGAACCAGGGCGCTTCTTGTAAGTATGTGGCCAGTGGAAACCACATCGGCTAAAAAACTGACCACAGGGCTCTTCCGATATCAAAAGGATGACAGAACCCTTTCGAGAGCAGGGGCACTTCAAAAATCCATGCTCGAATTGATAGATAATCAGGTTTTGAAGGATGGGGATACCGGTAAGATCGTTGCAAGTTACGCACATCCTCTGTTTTGGGCTCCATTTATTATAGTTGGTGACGGTCGATAAGGAAATCCACTGGTTCCCCTGCGATCTTGCGGCAAAAGATATCGGTGAGGACGACATAACGGCACAGGATATACTCGGATTATCTGCCCCTCGCCGTGAAGATCGACCGGGAAGGCCTCGACGGGGCACTGAGATACGCCTACGAAGGCCTCTGTGTGATATGAGCAAAAAATGTGTGGAAATACCACGGAGATGTGTGGTATTTCCACACAACATAATAAAAGTGTTTACATTTTTTCTTCCCCACCACCAGTAGTATTATTAAGCAGCTGTTTACACTTTTAAAATTGACAACGGAGTTGAGATATGTGATTCATAAATTTAAAATTGTAAAAGTATCTATAGTGGTAATACTTAATCGGGATAGGGAGGGGCCTCACGGCCTCCCCCCTCCCACACCACCGGGCATACGGATCACGTACCACGGCGGTTCGGTTGATTAGTCTGACCTCTAAAGATCAGCCGGGTGTTCAATCAATTTGACTCAGAACACAATCTACCAAACCATAATTGGTCGGCCACCACACTGAGTGCCGGTGTAATGTGCCCTGTCCAGACTACCTACTTACCCTCTCATACCGTTCGGGCCTTCAGAGGCGGCATAACATTCATGTCTTCTTCCGTTTAGGTCAAGAGTTTCCGGCACCTGCTCTTTCGATTGCAGGGCGGGTTCCTAGTTCGGCCATGCTTCAGAATATCAATGTCTGTTTCTCTCCTCCTACTATGCCTTCTGCTGACTTCTCTCATGCGGTCAGGATTGATTGCTCAACCCTCAGTTCCGCTAAATGGAACACATGAGAGACCTCCCGGGGTAAGACACAGAACTTTTAGTGCGTAAACGCCGGATTTATAAAGCACACCCCTATCGTGGATGGAGGACTTCGTGGTCACGTGCCCACTCGTCCCGGATGTACCACACCTCAGATCCGGTTCCTGTACGTCGCCCCGCACTTTTGGATTGGGCTTCCTCCAGACCCCGCCTCGCGACAACGCCCTTGCCCTTCTCCTATCCTTCGGCTCCACGTACACCTGGTACAGGGACTTGCACCCTGTTAGCTCTGTGCCATGCCCGGCACACACGCCTGGTATCAGCGGCGGAGCTTTGTGCCGTCCGCTGGATTAGTCGCAATTGGTCTCTGGTTTCAAGCAATTTCTGTGAAACCGAACACATGGTGGGAATCAATACATCGAAACCTTTTAGCATGTCGGCCTCAAAACGACCGGTGGCCTCGAAATGGTATTCAGGCAGTTCAGCCCGGATCAAACCAAAAAATCCGCCCCAGGCATTCTCCGGTGCAGCAAAAAGAATTTTCATTTGTCACCTTTAATATCGTGGCGATTTCATAGTATAAGAGCGGTAACGCAGCCCTGCTCGGAAAGATGTCATTTATGGATATTGACACCCAACACCCCTTTGAGTGTATACTGCATCCTCGATTTTTGTTCATTTAGGATTAGAAATTTATGTCTGATAAGATTTATCCACGAGATTTTCCGTTTTCGTTGTATGATATAGTTTTTCAAAAAGAAACCAATTTGTTTAATGAGTGGACAGATGCGAATCGTTCTTGTTAACCCGAATCCCATGAAACCGCCGGTGACGCCGATATCTCTGGACTATCTTGGCGCTGCATGCCATCATGCCGGAATAGACGTCGATTTGGTGGATTGTGCCATTGAACTAAATTGGCGGGAAAAACTCTCTGATGTTTTAACAGAGAAACCCGTTCTCGTCGGTGTTACTCTCCGAAACATAGATGATTCCTATTTCGCAAGTCAGGATTTTTCTCTTCTTAGAGCTATACCGGTAATTGAAACAATTAAACGTTCAACCAATGCGCCGATTTGTCTTGGCGGCGTCGGTTTTTCTATTTTCCCCTCTGAAGTTCTGAAATTTTGCGATGTGTCTTATGGTATATGTGGAGACGGAGAGGAGAGTCTTGTTAAATTGGCAACAGCGCTCAAAGACAATATTGAAGTGGATGTGGTGCCGGGACTGGTTTGGATGGAAAACGGCAACTTTAAACACAACGCCATCTTACCTGTTCCTCTTGAAAAAATAGACTTGGCCTCCAGATCTTTGATTGACAATCAATATTATTTTAAAAACGGCGGGCAGGTTGGATTCGAGTCCAAACGCGGCTGTTCAATGAAGTGCACCTATTGTCCGGAACCATTTATCAAGGGTAAAATTATAAGAATGCGTCCGCCACAAAATGTTGTACAGGAATTAACCAATCTTTATCACCGTGGCGTCAACATATTTCATACGTGTGACTGCGAGTTTAATTTGCCATATTCCCATTCGGTTCAGGTATCCAAGGCCATCATTGATTCAGGATTGGGAAGTAGGATTAAATGGTATGCCTACTGTTCTCCAGAGTATTTTACAGAAGAGTTGGCACATGTGATGCGTAACGCCGGATGTGTTGGAATCGATTTCGGTGTCGACCATGGTGATGATAACATGCTTCGCCGACTCGGCCATAATTACAGCGCGGACGATTTGACCCGAATTCGAGAAATTTGCCTCAGACATAATATCATTTGCATGTTCGACCTACTCCTTGGATCTCCAGGCGAAACAAAACAATCCATTGAAACAGCGATTTATCTTATGAAAAAGATCAGGCCAGATCGTGTGGGTATCAGTCTCGGTGTGAGACTTTATCCAATGACGCCTCTCGGTCGAAAAATCATAGAAACGTCAAAAGGGACGTTATCGAAAAATCCCAGCCTTTTTGGAGCCCTGGAAAACAATGAATCTTTTCTTCGCCCGATTTATTACTGTGATATAAGTTTAGGTGAAGATGTGGAAGATTGGCTACGTGGTATTGTGGGTGATGATACGAGATTCCTTCTCGGCCGACGAACCGACGCAAATCCAGATTACAATTATAATGACAATCCGGTACTGACCGAAGCAATTAAATCCGGACACCGCGGCGCATATTGGGACATTCTCCGAAGGGTATCCGAGGGAATTCCTCCTTTATCTTAGAATAGATACTAACGTTATTAAAGTCGAAAATGCTGCAAACGCCGTAAAATGGATTTACCCTTATTTAAAAACGATATCACACGATTTATTTTAGGCATAAAACGTTTGTTTCATAACAGTAAACGCCACATTGATAAGGCATTGCTTTTATCAATTAACAAAAATGATGATTTATAAAGAAATACTGAATTGTAAAGATATCCGACAATATTTTGCTTATGGCAGGGTTGTTTGTGTTGGAACCTTTGGGGGGATCCGGGGATCCGGGGTAAGGTCTTGCTTTTTGCCATCCAAGTGCATTTGCCTTGTTATGCATTTTCTCTGGCTTGCCTAAATTCATCCATAGTAGGAGGAACAATTTTGTACCAAGAAAATTTGAAAACGTCTTCTCTTCTTTGATGATAATCTTCCAAATCTTCAGCCGAGAAGCCCTTTCCTGGGACTCCTGTTTGGTTTACCACAATTAAAGTTAAAGGAGGTAATTCATTTTGCAGGCAATAAAACATAATACAGCCCAGTATTACGCTCAATGGTCTGTTATTTGCGTAACCCATTAGTAATCGTAATTCATCATATTGGACGATTTGTCGATTTGCGGCTTTTCCAATTAAATATTGCCAAGCCTGCAATGCCCGTGCAGCCGATTTTTTACCTGTCTCTGCATCTTCGACTACATCATCAAATAACTGATACATATTTCATCTCCTCTATACATAATGGTGAAATTAAGCGAACAATTCAGGGGACAACTTAATTATTTGACACCCGTACGATTTAATCTTTTTTCGGTTATTTACAACAGTGCATAGGGTGGTATCAATTTGGGATCGCTGATCTTTTTCAGAAGAGCGTTCGGAGTGTGTGCGTGAAAAGAGCAGCTACTTTATATACGTGAAGAAGTCCCCCCCTTTTTTTGTGATTACCGACAATATAGCAGGCAAAATCGAAAAATCAAGGATAATCCGACACATAAAATCGGAATGGCACTATTCGTTTAATAGCATTACCGGTGATAGGGAAACAAAAAGTGACACCAGCTTGCCAACCTCATAACTACCACTCTTCACCCGACCCATTTAACAAATTCGTCCAACGGGACTCTTTCCTTCTCGATATCACGGTTCCTCCTTGCCTTCGGTTAATACTTCTGCTAAATTATTAAAACTTCAGTAAGGTTCGGTACATTAAAGCGAGGTGCATATGAAAAGAACCTGTTCGATTTTCCTGTTTTTGGTTTTTTTGCTGGTTCTCTCGGCGGGTTTTTCTGATTCCTCCGAATTTCCCGGCAATCCTCTTAGAGAAAAGCTTGAACGCGCCATCATGACTTTTCCCGAGTCCGTTCAAGGAAAACTGCGTGAGATTGTGTTGGCCGGGAGTTTTACCGGCAAAATAGATAAGAACGATGCAGAATATCTTGCTCGAAAAATGGGGGCATCCAGCCGGCAACTGATGCTGGATCTGGTCAAAATCGCAAAGGTTTACGCAAAACCGCCTATTTCTAAATTCAATGTCGGTGCCGTCTGCCGGGGTACGAGCGGAAATCTCTATTTCGGAAGCAACATGGAATTTGCCGGTCAGGTCTTGAGCTTTAGCGTGCATGGTGAACAATCCGCCACCATGAATGCCTGGATGCATGGTGAAAGCGCTATCGACACCCTCGCAATTTCAGCCGCGCCTTGCGGCTATTGCCGGCAGTTTCTGAACGAACTGCGCGGGACTTCCAATCTTACCATCGTTATCCCCGATGCTCCAGCCCTGCTGCTTACAGACCTCCTGCCGCACGCTTTCGGGCCGGGCGACCTCGATATAACCGCCCGTCTGATGGATCATGAGGAACATAATCTTGCACTCGAACATTCGTCTGACGAACCGGTTGTGCTGCAAGCGCTGGCGGCAGCAAAGGCAAGCTATGCGCCCTATTCGGGAAATTTTGCAGGCGTTGCCATTCTGTCAAAAGATGGAAGGGTATTTACCGGGCGGTATGCGGAGAATGCCGCCTTTAATCCCAGTATGTCACCAATGCAAGCGGCCTTATCTCAATTCAATATGGCTGCAAGGCTCTATAAGGAAATCGAAAGGGTCGTCCTTGTCGAAGTACAGTGCGGCACATCCGGACAGAAAAGAGCAGCGGAAGACGTTTTGCATTCAATCTCTACGCAGGTTAAACTTGAGGTTTTCAGGGCGCGGGGAAAAGAGAAGAAGATCCCTTAACAATCAAACAACTTTTTACGAGTTGAACGATTGCTGAAAAGACGCGAAGCAAGGAGAGTGTCTTGCATTTCACATCGGGCAAGTTGTTGATATATAGTGTGTCAGTCGAGTTCTTTCGCCGCGTCGATAAAAATCCGGTTTATTTCCTGACTTTCAAATACCTTTCTAATGGCAATCGACATGGCGTCATTCATTACTTCTTCAATCTTTTGTTCCGAGAAACTGATATGTTCGACAATGGGAGTACTTTCAACGGTGATTTTAACTATTGTTTCCGGCTTCCGGACATTCGCGAAACCGGCGACAAATTTGACTCTGGCAGTATATTTTCTGATAGGAAATTCCTTGGTGCAGACAATTTCAAACTCATGGATATTTCCGCCTATTACTATATTCTCCCACTCTTTCATAATCGTGTCATTTTTGAGATCCCAGTCCGGTGTCCCTGCTGATAGCCTGTATCCGGTTTTCTTGAGATAGTCTTTAACGGCATCCGTTACCGCATCAGAAGGAATTCGTAATTTGGGGAAAATGGGGATTTCAGTGCCATCGGATTTTATGACCTTACCAATCACCATTTTGTCTTCTACTTGACGCAGATCGTTAAATTTTGAAACAGTTACGACGAGTTTCCGGACATTTTTATTCAATGCAGGAGTTGTATCCGCAGGTTTATAGTTTACATCGATAGTGTATCGACTTACCCGCGCGCAGGCACTCAGAGATACCGCGGCACAGAAAGCGAACAGTAACAATGCAATAATAGATAACAGATTATATCTTCTTTTATAAACATATTTTTTAGCGTATTGTATCATACCCTGTACACCTCGGATTGTGGATTATCAAAGATTTTATAATGTTATTGTATGTTTTCAGATGTCCGATGTCAACTTGAAAAAAGAGAAATACGAAGCAGGAGGGAAAGGAGACAAGTCTGCTCTTACTTTTTCGTTCAACCGACCCATTTGACCGGGAGCGCATCCCGCAAGGGGCGCAATATAAAACAACCATAACCTTACCGGGAAGTCCCCGCCTACAGGGCGGGGAACTTCACAAATTCAGTCAGCGGAGCCCTTGTCCTTTCGAAATTGTTGATAGGAGAGTCTTTATCGGGATAACCCAGGGCCGCACCGATGATGATTAATCTGTCCTGTGGTATGAACAGGATCTCACGCAAAAGTTCCGGATAACCTATGGCGACGGCCATAATGCAGCTCCCGATCCCTTTCTCATAAGCCGAAAGACAGATGTTCTGCATTATAAGACCGATATCAAACATTCCGTATTCTACACGGATATCTCTCGACATACAGGCGACTATAAGACACGGCGCATCGAATAGGGTCGCCATATTCTGATAGATTTTGCTGCGGGCCTCCCTGTCTCTTCGTTTGATGCTCATGCTCGTCATCAGAATTTTCCCCATTTCACCGTACCGTCTCCCCATATGTTCCGGCCAGTCCTCCTGCATGGGCACATCGGATGAAAATGGTTCACCGTTGACCATTTTCTCCTGGTTCTTTTCTCTGAATTCGTCGAGGGGTTTCCCTGTTAGTATGTAAAATTCCCAGGGCTGGGTATTTCCCCAGGAAGGCGCCCAGGATGCGGTCTCCAAAATCTCTTCGAGAAGATCGCGGGGAATCTCATCTTTTTTAAATTTTCTTATGCTCCGTCTCCCTTTAATTGCTTCTTCTACCGTCATTGCTGACTCCTCTTTGTGGTTTTTGTGAGAAATGAGTGGCTATCCGGAATTTATGCGGGGCGGGCCTACAGCTTTCTATCAATTATGTAATCAGCAATCGTCAGGAGAGATGTCTTTGCCTTTGAGTCTTCAAACGGTTCAAGAAGGGCTTTCCCCTCGTCAATATATGTTTTTGCTTTATTGAGAGAATACTCTATCCCCTCGTATTTTTCGATCAGGGAGACGATTTTCCTGATATCTTCGACGTCAGGATCATCGCTCTTCACCGTTTTTTTAATCACCCTCTTCTCTTCGGGCGAACATTTTTTAAGCGTATATATGAGAGGCAGTGTAATCTTCCCCTCTTCGATATCCTTGCCTATTGCCTTCCCGAACTCATCCTCAACGGCAACATAATCGAGTGTGTCATCGGTTATCTGAAAGGCCATACCAAGCCTTATGCCGAATTTGGTCAATGCGCTGACTTTTTCCTCCGGCGCATCTGCCAGAATACCACCCACTGCGCAGGCCGCAGAGATCAGAATGGCAGTTTTTTTCTCCACCACAGACAGATAGTCCTTTTCGGTGATATTTATATCGCCACACTTCATCAACTGCAGGACTTCACCTTCGGCCATTGTGTTCGTGGTCGTGGAAAGGAGTTTTACTATAGAAAAATTTCCGTAATCGGCCATCAGCTTGAAGGATTTGGAATAGAGGAAATCGCCTACAAGGACACTGGCGGAGTTTCCCCAGACGTTATTGGCCGCGGCCTTGCCCCGCCGTGTGTTTGCGTGGTCTACAACGTCATCGTGAAGGAGCGATGCCGTATGAATAAATTCAATAACAGCAGACATGGGATAATGATTTTTCCCCTTATAACCGCAGAAATCCGAGGCAATCAAGAGTAAGAGGGGTCTGAATCTTTTTCCACCGCTGCTGATCAGATAATTGGAAACCTGGGGTATAAGGAGTATTTCCGAGTGGAGATACTCTTCCATATGTTCCTCTACACTCTTCAGATTAGCCGCGTAGCAACTTAGGACATCCTGTAGTTGCATAATATCTGACACAGTCTTCACCTCCAACTTGGTTCTCCCCAATCACGCGGGAAGGGATTGTCGCTGATGCCCCGCTCTGTGAGCGAGTAGAATGACTATTGGCATGTCAACGATACCCTGTCATTTCGAAGGAGTCTTCACGACTGAGAAATCTTAGATTTCTCCCTGCGGTCGAAATGACATAATGATGGTCGAAATGACATTTCTTGATTGACACGACACTATATATTAAGATTATGTAAAAAGTCAAATTTATCGTCCCTATACAATACCCCTCTGCTCCATTCGGTACCGCGGGCATGGAATGTTTGTCACACCTCCGCTTCATTATCTGTCTGTTTGGCAAAGAGATCATACACATCGGCCGACGTTATCCTGCAGGGTATAATATTCCCAACCGCTGCATCGTCCGCACTGACATACGTTATTCCGTCTATTTCCGGTGCCTGGCCTCTTATCCTGCCGATATACGGGAAATCCGGGTGATTATTTTCATCTTCTATCAAAACATCCTCAAGGTCACCGATACGGGATTGATTTATCTCATAGGAGATTCTCGACTGCTCTTCCATCAGGACATTTTTTCTCCGTTCCTTCTCCTTCTCAGGAACATGAGCAGAAAAATCGGCTGCCGCCGTCCCCTCCTCCCTCGAATACTCGAACACTCCAAGATTTTCGAACCTCGCCCACTTTATAAAATCGAGCAGTCTCTCAAATTTTTCCGGAGTCTCTCCCGGGAATCCCACGATAAGAGAGGTCCTGAGAGCCACACCCGGAATAATCTTCCTTGCCAGATTTAAAGTATCTCGGATGTATTTACTCTCGCCTTTTCTGTTCATTGCCTTCAGGATATCATCATCGATATGCTGGATGGGAATATCGATATAGTTACATATCTTCTCTTCCCCCGCTATGGTCTGAATAATATCCCCGGTGAGATACGCGGGATACGCATAGAGGAGCCTTATCCACCTGATTCCATCTATAGAGGCCATCTCTCTCAACAAGAGACTCAGGTCGGGTTTTCCTTTCAGATCGCTGCCGTATAAGGTTGTGTCCTGAGCGGTGATATTTATCTCTTTTATGCCTGCCTTTGCCAGCATTTCCGTTTCTTTCAGTATGTCATCTATTTCCCTGCTCCTGTATTTCCCGCGTACGGAGGGTATCACACAGTAGGAACAGCAATTTGAGCACCCCTCGGCAATCTTCAGGTAAGCGCTGCAGCCGGATGTGAAAAGGAGACGGGAATAGGTGGAATCCATCAGAAACGAAGGTTCCCCTATGAAGGATTGACGGTCGGAAGAAGTATCGTTTTCAAGATTTCTGATAAAATCGGCAATCCTTGGAATTTCACCGGTTCCCAGCAAAAGATCGACTTCAGGAATTTCTTTTTGCAGGATCGTACCGTACCTCTGCGGAAGACAGCCTGTCACGACCAGATGCCTGCACTTTCCGTCCTTTTTCCACTCAGCCATTTGGAGGATCTCTTCAATGGATTCCTCTTTTGCGGGGAGAATAAAAGCGCAGGTGTTAATGATAATGATATCGGCCTCTTGCGCATTGGGGGTAATGCCGAAGCCGCTTTTTATCAGGAGAGCTGCCATCACCTCGGAATCAATGAGGTTTTTGGGACATCCGAGGCTTACGAAATGTATAGTCTTATTTTGCATCCGCCACCCCTTTAATAAAGTGAAATCCCCCCTAACCCCCCTTTGATAAAGGGGGGAAGGGGGGGGATTATGTATCGTTATTGCCGTAAACTATGATGAATTACTTCGACTGGAAAATTGTAAGGGCCGATGAGGGTATCGGCCCTTACTCTGTGCCTTTGTAACTTTGTGCCTCAATCTATCGGCTTTAGCCGATAGCTGCTTATCTTAGCGTGGAAGCTTTCCGACCAGGATCTTTCTCGGTTTGGCGCCATCTGAAGGACCTACTATACCCTCTGCTTCCATTCTTTCAATAATCCGGGCAGCCCTGTTGTATCCTATTTTCATATATCGCTGTACGAGGGAGATAGAAGCCTGCCCCAGATCCGTAACCAGGGCAACTGCTTCATCATACTTTTCATCAAATTCCTCATCTAATTTCTCACTCTTTGCTGGTTCCGGCTTATAGTTTATTATCGATTCATCATAGGATGGCTTTCCCTGTTTCTTTGTGAAGTCGACTATTTTCCCGATTTCCTGATCGGCCACATAGGCACCATGGATTCGTTCGAGTTTTACTGTTCCGGACGGCATATAGAGCATGTCTCCTTCGCCAAGAAGATGTTCCGCACCGAGCTGGTCGAGTATCGTTCTCGAATCTACTTTTGAGGAAACCTGGAAGGAAATACGCGTGGGGAAATTTGCCTTGATGACCCCTGTAATGACATCAACTGATGGTCTCTGGGTTGCCAGAATAAGGTGAATGCCCGCGGCTCTGGACATCTGTGCCAGACGGGTAAGAGACGCTTCCACATCCCTTTGCGCCACCATCATCAAGTCCGCAAGTTCGTCGATGACGATGACAATATAGGGAAGCTTAAAAAGCATCTTTGTAACATTGTCTCCTTCGCCATCAACTCCAGGAGACGGAGTAACCGGGTTGGCAACGGAAGCATAGGAAATTCCGTTCTCTTCTTTACTGATTTTCCGTTTTTCCAGACTGAGGAGCAGAGCTTTTTCCACTAACCTGTTGTATTTTTCGATATTTTTAACGCGGGACTCCCCTATTAGTTCATATCTTCGCTCCATCTCTTCGACTGCCCACCTGAGGACAGCAGAGGCCTTTTTGGGATTGACCACCACCGGGTGTAGCAGGTGGGGTATTCCCTCATAACCTGACAGTTCCAGTCTCTTGGGGTCTATCATGATGAATTTTACGTTATCCGGTCTTGCCTTGAAGAGTATGCTGCAAATTACTGCATTGAGGAAAACGCTCTTCCCCGAACCGGTGGTTCCCGCAACAAGAAGATGCGGCATTCTGACAAGATCTGATATCACAGGAACTCCCACAATATCCTCTCCCAGGGCAATTGGAAGTTGGTATTTCGATTCAAGGAACTCCTCATTATCCAGAACATCTTTTAAGTGTACCGGTTCCCTTTCGTTATTCGGTATTTCAATGCCGATTACTGCTTTCCCCGGTACGGGGGCAATAATTCTTACACGGGGTGACTTAAGGGCCAATGCGAGATCGTCAGAAAGGTTGACTATTTTATTTATCTTTACACCGGGCGCCAGCTCAAGTTCGTACATGGTAATTACAGGACCCGGTTTAACTTCCACTACTTTTCCATCGACGCCAAAATCGGATAATTTCTTTTCCAGAATCCTGGAATTCATAATGAGGCTTTCTTTTTTAATCCTCACGTCCTTACGCTTTACATCGTCAAGAAGGGAAAGCGGAGGCAGTTGGAAAGTGCCATTAGATGTGAGAAATTCAAAGGATGTCTGTTCTAATCTCTTTCTACGCTCCCTTTCCGCAGCAGTTATAACTGGGGCTTCTTCGGTCTTCCTTTTTTTCTTTGCACTGGAAACCTTCTTTTGCCTTCTGAACCGTTCTATTCTTATTACGATGAAGGTTTTCAGCCAGACAAACACGCCACTTACCAACTTTATTATACCCCTGATCAGAGATATCAGAGACAGGTTGATAGTGATCATAATGGATACGATAAGGATAAGGCATAGAAGTATATATGTGCCTACGTGGTTCAGATACGAACTCAAGAATGTTGAAAAAAAAGTCCCAAGAAGACCCCCTGAGGCAATTTTTGTCCCGAACAGATGGATTTCGGGATACCTCATCGCCGAAAGTACCGATGTGGAAAATATGAGACCGATAAAACCGGGAATGACCAGAAACCCGAACTTGAAGATCCTGTTCAGGAAAAAACTGAAGGAAGTTATGATAAGGACAATCGGAAGCCAAAAGGCTCCTATCCCCGTGAACCTTATAAAAATATCTGCGGTATAGGATCCGACAGAACCGCAAAGATTGTGAATCTTTACCTTGCCTGTTACATAGTGTGTAAAGGAAGGATCGGCAGGACTATAGGAAACAATGCATAACGAGGTAAAAATGGCAAGAGCAAGGAATATAATCCCTAAAATTTCCTTCCCCCTTTTCGATTCCTGCTGCGTTTCTTTCATAAAAGACCTTACTTTTTTACGAGTGCATCACTTTTAAAATCTGAAAAAGTTTTTAAAGACATCCATATCTTTCAAAGTTCTCAAATCGGTATCCTTTACTTCCTGCTCAACGTTAAACTATCATACATTAAAAAGCAACGTGGTAACACCCACAAACCAGCAGTAGTAAGCGAAGATACCAAGCCCTCTCTTTTTAATTATTAAAAAGAGAATCTTCAGTGACAGAAAACCGGTTAATAGAGCGGCAATGGTAGCGGCTATATAGATAATTAAATCGCTCGACGGAATGAATACAATGTTTCGTAATTCAAGTATCACTGCCCCAATTACTGCCGGGATTGAAAGCAGGAAGGAAAACCTTGCCGCTGTTTCCCTGTCCAACTTTCTGAATATTCCAAAGGCTATCGTTGAGCCGGATCTGGATATCCCCGGTACGATAGCGATCCCCTGGACAATACCAATAATTATACTGTCAGTGATGGTCATATCCTTTTCGAACTTCTCTGTGTTTTTGACTTTGTCAGAAAGAAACAGTAAAACTCCCGTTACCAGAAGCATGAAAGCAACAACATTAACTGATTCGAAGAGTATATGAACCTTGTCTTTTAATGCAAACCCAATAACAGATGTAAATATGGTTCCCACTACAATAAGGACGGCAGTCTTCCTTCTAATAGATATAAGGGCATAATCTACATTATCGGGTTGTTTCGGTATTATGGCTTTTACAATTTCGTATAAATCTCTCCTTAAGAAAAAAATGACCGCTAAAAGAGTCCCGAAATGGAGCATCACGTCAAAAAGAACACCAGGCTGCCTGAACCCCTTTATAAAACTCTGAGCTATAACCAGATGGCCGGAACTGCTCACCGGCAGAAATTCTGTGAGCCCCTGAATAACTCCGAGTATTATTCCTTCCCAGAGACTCAAAGTCTTTCCCTACCCCCTGTTACAGTCATGCCGTTATAGTAGTTTCTGACGATGGCATCCCGAACTTCTGCTATGAGTTCATCACGGCTTTCAATGGAATGTTCCTTTACCTCAATCGGCTTGCCTATAATCATGGTTATTTTACCGGGATGAACCGAAAGTGACTTTTTAGGCATGATATTCCTGCTTCCTATTATTGATATCGGAATTATCGGAGCCCCCGATTTTATGGCCAGATAGAAAATACCTTTTTTAAAAGGCTTAATCCTGTCATCTCTACTTCTGGAGCCTTCAGGAAATGTTGTTACAGATTTACCCTCTTTGATTTTCTGTACTGCCTCATCAAGGCTCTTTATAGCACTTATCCGATTCTCCCTGTCTATTTCAATCGCCCCTGCACTTTTCATAGCCGGTCCGAAGACAGGTATCTGGAAAAGTTCCTTTTTTGCGAGCCAGTGGAACTGGCAGGGAATATGTGCCTGTACGATAAAAATATCGAAATTACTCTGGTGGTTGGCCATAAATATCTGAGGCCGGTCGTCAAAGACATTTTCTTTTCCTATCACCTCTACCTTGACATTTGAAACAAAGAGCAACAACCGTGCCCAAAGATTTGGCACCCTGCATACTCTGATTTCTTCCATGAAGAAAAGGGGTGATGTAACAAACACAAAGCCCGCTGCAAATGCCGTAATAAAGAGACCCGCTATCACCATGAGCGCAGAACGAATCATTGGATTTTCCTTGTTGTAATTCGTTATCTGATGGAATCTTATAATATAATTACTTAATAGCACAGATCATGTCAACAAGGAATATAATTAGATTGTCAAGTTTAGTTAAGTGGTGTATAGGGCTAAGATACATTATTATTAAGGGGGGTTAAAATGATTAACAAAGCTATCCTTGTAGGAAGACTCGGAGCCGATCCCGAGGTACGATATACTCAAGATGGCACGATGGTTACAAATCTCAGATTAGCCACCAGCGAGCGGTGGAAAGACAAAAGCGGTGAAAGGGCAGAGAGGACCGAATGGCACAGAATTGTTACTTTTGGAAAATTGGCGGAGATATGTGGAAATTATCTTTCGAAAGGAAGCTTGGTTTATATTGAAGGCAGGATTCAAACACGATCCTGGGAAGATAAAGATGGTGGTAAACGATACTCCACAGAGATAGTCGCCTTAAATATGCAAATGCTTGAGTCAAAAGGCCAGGTATCGGAATCGCAATCTTCGGATCGGAATGAATCAGAGCAAACATATTCAGGTTCAGAATCGGTACCCGAAGACGACGTTCCCTTTTAGCAGTTCACAAGAGCCACCTGTAATTATCAAAGCTTACCGGTTCAGTGTGAATCTTAGCTTGTAACCCCTGCGGACCGCTCTAAGCGAACCTATTTATTTTCGTTTTCGTTAATCTTCTTAGAATCAGGAGTTACGTCTATTTCTTCCGCTTCGTTTGTAGCTTTTTTAAAGTTTTTTATACCCCTGCCGATTGCACTGCCTATCTCGGGAAGTTTTCCCGCACCGAATATGATAAGTATTATCACCAGTATTATAAGCAACTCGGGCATTCCTATTCCGAACATATTAACATTACCTCTTAAAAGACAATTAGCATTACTTTATTCGTGTTGTAACCTTAAATCATCAAGGCATCCTTGTCAAACATTTACTTAAATTGAAAGTATGTTTATCTTCAGTGCTCAATATCCGTCGGCAGTACTAAATGGATGACCTGGCCATGTTTTCCCAAACTCCCGAGAGATTCTCCTTGAAAAGTAAGATTAACGCCTCCGGCATTACCGATATCAATTATAAACCCTTTTGAAGCCTCTTTATAGATCTTTTCACCAGGTCTCAATAAAACTTCTTGAGGAGGGTTATTATCTACTGTTATGTTTAACCATACCAGTTCAGTTGCTTCTACAGTCATTTTATAGGCTTCCCCAACAACTTCGTTTTGCTTATTAGCAATGTCCTGACTGACGCTCGATTCTTCTTCAATTTCCGTTTTGAGCTCTTCCGCTTGCTTTTCCACCACTGCGGGTTGAGGTTCAGCCTCTTTTAATATTGAGGTCTGATTTTCAACCTCTTTCACTATTACTGCGGTTTTACTTTTATCAGCAACTTCCTTTTCAACATTTTCTGTCTTCTGTTTAGGATGTAACAAGAAAATGACAAAGACAATAATAAAAAGGACAGTCAATATCCATCCTGGGAGACTGCGGTGAGAGATATAAAACTTAGACAGGCAACTCTTACTTTCAACTGTTCCCTCACGAGACACCTTATGCTGCTCGAGGTATTTCTCATAACGGGAAAGTATCTTTTCGCTATCAACACCTACCGCTTGAGCATAGGTTTTCATAAAAGTCTTTGCGTAAACGGATTCAGGAAGTAAGTGGAATTCTTCATTCTCAATCGCCTCAAGAATTGAAATTCTGATCCTTGTTGACTCGAATAAATCTTTCAAGGTTATGCCACTCGATTCCCTGACCGTTTTCAAATCAAGGCCGGTCTCTTCCACATCTTTTTTAAATTCTTCTGTGATGGTGTTATTTTCGTTTTTCATAAAATCTACTGTACGCTAAAGAAAACCTGAAACACTGTTAAGCTTATTATAAATTTACCAGATGAGACATCTACCATTAAATATATGGTCACGCAACAAAAAGTTGATAGCTCAGTTACATAGCAGGAAAGGAGCCAAAGACTACAACTTCTGATAAAGACCATTGAAAGACGGCATTTTCGAAGGTTGAGAGAAGGTGTGCCCTTTTTAATTGATAAGCTTGATTGAAAGTGATAGCTTCAATGTGATTACACTTAAGGAGATTCAGCAGATGAATGAGTATAGAGATTTCACAATAGACATTGCAAGGGAAGCAGGGAACTTTCTTAAAGAGAGACTGAGTGACGAACATACGATAAATTACAAAGGTGTAATCGACATTGTTACGGAAATCGACCAGATGTCCGAAGATATGCTTATATCCAGAATCAACAAGAAATTCCCGCGCCATGACATACTGGCCGAAGAATCGACGGGAACAGACATGGGTTCTGAATTTAGATGGATTATAGATCCACTTGATGGCACTACCAATTATGCTCATGGGTATCCGGTTTTCTGTGTGTCCATTGCCCTGGAACAGGAAAATCAGATTATCCTTGGGGTCATTTATAATCCAGTAACGGGAGAAATGTTTGTTGCTGAAAAGGGTAGTGGTGCCTCTTTAAACGGTAAAAGGATTTCTGTTTCAAATAACTTCGACCTCTCAAGAAGTCTTCTGGCTACCGGCTTTCCTTATGATATCCGTGAAAATCCGGACAATAATCTCAACAATTTTAATGAGATGGCTACGAAGGTACAGGCTATTCGCCGGGCAGGATCGGCTGTGCTTGACCTCGCATATGTGGCAGCGGGTCGCTTTGACGGATTCTGGGAACTGAGGCTGAAGCCCTGGGATACTGCTGCCGGGTGGCTCATGGTAAAAGAAGCAGGTGGTACGGTTACCGATATTTTCGGGGAAGATTATTGTCTGAAATCCCCTCACATACTCGCTTCAAATGGAAAGATACATGATAAGATGATTAATGTGTTCAGGGCTTGCGCGTGCAAACCCTAAACACGGGAGCAAAAAATGTTTTTTTTCATCGGCGGCATTCAACCGAAAACCAGACGGATCAGCAATAATCCAAGACCATGCCCTTCCTGCGGTTACCATGCAGCATATCTAAAAAGGGTTGACAACTATCTAAGTCTCTTTTTTGTCCCGCTTTTCCCGGTTAAGCGGGGTGACACGGTTTTAATGTGTGAAAAATGCGGCGTGGTTCTTGATAAGGAAGGTAGGGCAGTGAAAGAAGGTAATATCCGGTGCCGCCACTGCGGGCAAAATTTAAGCGGAGATTTTACTTTCTGCCCCCACTGCGGAAATAAGACGGCGTTATGACTCCCTTTAGTTTTTTATAATAACTTTTATGACAAGTTCGTAAAAAGTATCAAAATGTGTCATTTGTCATCCTGAACTCGTTTCAGGATCTCACTTGTTTCAGCATCTAAACATTTCAACAAGTTATAGACCCTGAATGATCCTGAAACAAGTTCAGGACATGATTTTGGGTGACAAAAACTGACTTTTTACGAATGCATCAATTATTGGAGACGCAACATATAAACTTCCGCGTCATCACCTTCGGCTGATGGACCAAAGAGGATGGCTTTGGGTTCTCCCTTAATCCTGACATAATAAGATGAACCGGAATCCAGTCGATTTTGAACAGCCCAGGCTACGTATTCTTCCCCCCCCACAGTAAGTTTCAATCCCTTCATCGGATATTCCAGTACAGCCTTGTCCGGAAGTTTACCCGCAGGGCCTGCTCCGTGGGCATCTATTTCGGCGCCGCAAACCCCAAACATGGCACCTTCCCATGAAGAATCAAAAGGACCTATCTCAAACCACTGGCCGAGCTGTGCCATGGCATAAATATCCAGACGATACTCGGTGGGGACCATTTTCAGAGGTATATTTGCTTTGGCTACCAACTTGGCTCCAATGGCGGGATTGTCAATGGCCAGAATTTCGGCACCCTGAAGCGGTGTGGGCATGGTATCAATTGACGGAATCTTGCCGTCATGCAGAAAAATAATGGGGAAACCGTGGCCTCTGACTGCCTGTACTGATAGTGTCAGCATAGAAAGGCCGTAGCGTACCGAATCAGAAGCAATTTCCTTATCCGACGAAAGGATTATCCATAAAGCGATATCATTCTTAATCAGTTCTGCCCTTGGGCCGAGCCAGGCCATTTTCTTCAGATCATCCATCCAGAAATGTCCGTTGGCATCAACAGCATAAGTTTTGAGAGTCTTCATGATTTTCTGAACTTTATCTTCCTCGCGACCCAGTGACGTGATCCATACTTTTTTCATAATGATATCCTTTTTTATTTTTTGGGTACTGTCAACTTTTATGTGTAAATTTCTTATAGGCCAATTCTCTGAAGAATGGCAGGTTGTTATGCACTTTTCCTACAGGGTTTGATCTCCAATGTAATTCCATCTTTAAAGATATAAAGGCCAAGAGACGGTAGCAGGCATTCTCACCAGCTACTATCTCCATCGGTTTTGTCCTTCGCTTAAATTCCTTGTTCAGCCGTTCAATAATGTTCGTGGTTCTCAATGAAACCCATTCATCCTCAGGAAAGTCGAAGAAAGTCAGACAGGAATCTATGGATTTCTCTAAACAATGTACAGCAGAAGGAAGATCTTTCCTCCATTTCTCTTTGAATAAATCAAAATGCCCAAGAGCCTTTTCCCTTGAAGGAGCATAGAAGATGGAACGTAAATCATCAGCTACATCTTTTTTCAGTTTCTTCGGAACCTTGGCCAGGACGTTCCTGTCGACATGTACCGTGCAGCGCTGTACCTTGGCCAGTGAGAACTCTTCTTTGAATACTGTCTCCAACCCCGGCAGACCATCCATGATTCCCAGTGTGACTGTCTGGCTGTTCAGTCCCCGTGATTTTAAGTCCTTGAAGAACTCTCGCCAGCTGGAAGCGGATTCCTTGTCTCCGGACTGCATGCCCAGAACCAGTTTGTGCCCTCGCTTGGTTACGCCAATGGCAACAAGTACTGGAACAAGCTCTATACTGCCGTGCATGCGCATACGGAAATTAACGCCATCAACAAAGATGTACCTGATGGTCTCTTTTGAAAGATCCCGCATGCGCCATCTTTCAACTGCCTCTGTCAGGTCTGCATTGGCGCTGCTTATTTCCGTATGGGAAATCCTACGACCTATCAGTCTTTTGGATATCATGGAAAGACTGCGTGTGCTTATCCCTGCCAAGAACATCAGGCTTAAGTCACGGCTGATCTCCGCTTCATACTGCTTACTACGAGGGATTACCTGGGTGGTAAATTTTCCCTTACGATCTCTCGGTACTTTAACCTCGACCTCTCCAAGGTTTTTTAACGTAAAGGCACGATCATAGGAACCATTGCGATGATTAACATCTCCCTGACTACGTGCATAGGGCTCTCTTCCCAGAAAATGGGTAAGTTCCGCGTTCATCATCGCCGTCATATAGTCTCCGACAATCTCTCTGACATCCAGTCGAATCATTTCAAAGATCTGTTCCGGCTGCTTCTGAATCTCCTTGAATACTTCTACAAGCTCAGGTACACTCACTTCCAGTTTCATGGCGCTTTCTCCTTTTTATTTAGGTTTTGGGATAAACCCTTTTTTAAAGGAAAAGCGCCTTTTTTTCTACACCATTTTAAATTTACACAAGATATCTTACACTACCCATTTTTCTTTGCGTGCTTCGCGTCTTTGCGGTAAGACAAATTATAACCCTGTCAACCCAAAAGCAGTACTTTCGTCTGGCTGGGCACGAGGTTTATTCCCGTGCAGTTCATGTTTGTCCCGTTCTGGCCTGTCGTGCTTGTCAGCCGCTGCGCCAGGGCTCCGCCCATCATCACCTTTTTGCTCCCAAGAATGAAGGACGTCGGCCCCATAATCATACCGGACACAACGCCGAGTTGCACCCCCGCCTCATCGCCGTTGCTCATTGGGATTTTTGTATTCTGATTCACAGCAGGCATATTCTGCACAAGCACCTTCATTGCCGTGGTTGGTGGCAATGCATTAGAAGGACTTGAAATATTCGGATATGGCACCGGAACCGGCGCACCCGCTGCCGCCGGCGTGTTGCACACATCGGGAACTCCCAGATTCATCCCTCCTGCAGTGGTTATAAGAAACATATTCAACCTCCCTTTATCCTAAATGAATCTGTTCGGCATCCATTTTCATCTGCTTTTTCGCAATATGAACCGAATTCTTCGACCTCATGTTTAAAGTTTCTTTAACGAGATACCGTGTGGAACCCGTTCGGACATCTTCATGTTCTTCAACATAACGGAAACTTGTCCTTGCTTTCTGGACAACTCGCTGAAAGGCGCTTTCTATTACCGATCCAACTATCTTTATCCCCTCTATATTGGCTCTCAAAAGCTTTCCGAGAAAAGACAACCTTTCCACACACACCTCTCCATCGCTGGCGTGAATGACCATATCCTGCGAGACCATCGAAATTTTGTTCTCCGAAGTGAGCGATATATCTTCCTTAGAATGGATGGATAAACCGCCATTTTTCAGGTGAATATTGACCTCTGCTGGAAAGACGATATTGACAGGTCGTTCTTCTTTATCTGTTCTATCCAGTACCGACAATATGAAACACCGGTTTGTCTGATCCTGACAGACAAGTACCTCATCATCAACTTCCGGTTTTACCATGCAGCTCAAGGCCTGCCCGGCATCTACGCAGCCATAAGATGTCTCGACGACAAACTTCGAACTCATTTCTTCAACAATTACGCCATAGTCCAGATATGGCTGTACGGATTGTGTCTTTAATTTATAGTACCGCATAATGCCTCCTGTCATTTATCTTTGGGTGTAGCCTTTTTGCGTAGGGCAGGGTTTTAGCCCTGCATCGAAATAGCACGGCTAAAGCCTTGCCCTACGATCTATATCATAATTGGCCACTAACCACCGTTCACTGACCCCTAACCCTGACTTCCGACTTCTGGCTTCTGACCTCCGCTATACCGTCGGATTCCAGTCTTCCGCTTCGGCAAGATCCCTGTTTGTTCCAAGGGCCTGCTCTCTTGTCGAGTGTGTCCATACAGTACCCTTTTCAATAATTCTGTGCAGTTTTGAACGATACAGTTTTGCATCGGTGAAATCTGCGGCCGTCAGATCTGCATGAGAAAAATCCGTATAGGAACAATCGGTTCTTCCAAAAAAAGTCGCCCTGCATCTTGTTTTCGAAAAATTGCTCTGTTCCAGGTTTGTCTTTGAAAAATCCGCTTGCGTGAGATCGCTCCCCTCAAAACAGGACTGGAACAAATCAGCCTCTCGAAAGCTGGCCTTGATTAGTTTAGTCCCCATAAATACTGACCGCTGCCCCTTAACATTATCCAGCTTCGCACCGGTCATATCAGCATCCATGAAATTCGACTGCGTGATATCCGCACCTGTAAAATCAGCTTCCATGAGCCTTGAACCACCGGCCTGCACCATGGTAAATGTGCAGCCACTGAAATCCTGGCCTGGAAGATCACATCCCCTGAGAAAAGTCCTGAACAACTTTGCGCCGGTGAGGTCAGCGCCGGTCATATCCGCCTCATAAAAGATTGCATCCGAAAGATCAGCCCCTCTGAAAGAGACATCCCTGAGTGAAGTGTTTGCGAACACGGTTTTGAACAGAATGGCCTTAGAAAGGTTGGCGCCATTTAGGACGGCGTCATTTAACACGGCTTCAGAGAGGTCGGCGCCGAATAAATCAGCATCCGAGAGATCGGCGCCGATTAATACGGCTTCCTTCAGAATCGCATTTCTCAGGATTACGCCCGAGAGATTCATATCCATCCACAGGACACCGGTTAAATCAACATCTTGCAAAACAGCAGCCCAAAAATTACATTTTACAAAACCGGTCTTCCGGATTTTTGCGCCTGAAAAGATGGTATCTTTAAAGATACCATTTTCAAAGCGCGCGCCGGTAAGATCCGCATTTGAAAGGTCAAGCCCGGATAGATCGACATTTTCAATAGTGTCATCCCTTTCAATTGCATTTAAAATTTCTTCACGTGTCATGGCAGGATATCCGTCCGTTTGTAAAGGTGTGTCATTTTTAAATTGGCCCCTTTTAGACGAGTATGGCCGACAGTGGTCTTGAAAAATTCCACACCGTATAGATTTGAATCCCTTAAATCTGTATTTGTGAGACGGGCCTTGCGGAGAGAGCCCTTGAAAAGATTGATTCCTCTCATGTCGGCCCCTTCCAGGTTCGACTTATTGAATCCCGTTTCTTTTGCCGAAACCCTGTAGAAATTGGCGCCTGAAAGATTACACTCTTCGAGGAGGCTTCCTTCGATGCTGCAGTCCTGAAAGTTACATCCCGCAAGATCAGAACCCATGAAGTTAATCTTATTCATCTTCGCATCGGTAAAATCGGCATTCTGAAAACAGGAACCACCACCGATGCTGATATTAGAGAGCTCCGCTCCTTTTAACACAGCCCCTTTCCCTTTAACTGTCCAGAATGTAACAGAAGATGCAGTGGAACCGGAAAAATCGGCCTTCTCCACATTTGCCTCGACAAAAGAGGCTCCGGACAGATCCGAATCCCTGAAATACGCTCCAGCCGCATCAGTTTTTATGAAAACACCGGATTTTAGGGATGCCCCGCAAGCCCTGGCGCCGGTGAGTTTTGCGCTTTCAAGGATAACATCATCCATTTTGGCCTCTGACAGGTCCGCTCCTGAAAGATCGGCATCACTTAAGAGGGCGCTTTGCATATCGGCGCCGCAGAGATTCGATTCAACAAAGCGGGCTTTCATAAAGAGGCCTTCGGACATCTTCGCCGATTTCAGTGACGCGCCGGAAAAATCCGCCTTGCCGCAGATAGCGCTGGAAAAATCGGCGCCGTCGAGACGGGTTTTTGAAAAATCCGCCTTGCCGAGACTGGCCTTGCTCAGATTAATTCCCGGAAGTTCCAGGCCGGAGAGATCAAGTCCGGAGAGGTCTTTGCCTGCAAAACTATCTCCGCGGGCATACATCTCAACAACCTTCTCCCTTGTAAGCGGCTCCATTCCCTCCTCAACATCAACGCCGGCATCCTTTAACTGTTTCTTTGCCCAGTCCGGCAGAGGATCGGCAGCCTTTTTCTCAGCCGCGGCAATTTTTACTTCGGCCTCATCATACTGTGCTGACGCCCTCGCGGTCATTTGTTTCATATCGGCCACAGCATCATCGATCTTTTTCTCTATCTCAGACGTCAATCTACCCTCTTTCCTTAGTTTCTCTTTAACCTTTAAAAGATCGGATGAAAAATTGAATGAAGAAAAAGGATTGCCGGCGGTTACAGGCTCCTTGGCGAAAAGCGATGTTGTCGCCGGATCAATACCGGCCTTTTTCAGGGCTTTCAGGGCATCGTCCATCATCTCCTTTTTCGTTGTTTCAAGTTCCGCAAGAACAGGCGCCATCGAAGCTGTCACATCTTTTTTAAACTTTTTAATCATGCCGCTTACATCAATGCGGGGAATCTTCACGGCACGCTCTTTGTCCTTCGCTTCTGCCTGCACAACGTCCTGCGGCAATGCCCCTTCCGGCAGGTTGTCCATAATCCAGGTGCGGATATCCCATCCTGTCTTCCGGGCTTCCAGCATGGTTTTTCCTTCGGGTAGAGAAACCTTCTTTGCATCGGGAAATGCCTCCAGCCACTCATCCAGTGCGGCTGTATCATTTTGCTGCTTTTCTTCTGGACAGACGATCAGGAATGCCGGGGCGGCTTCAATCTGTTTTTTCAGGTCGTCGTCTTCCAATTCATTCAGCTTTTTAAGGGCAAGGGCCATGCACACATCCCATGCCTCCTGATAGACAAGCCATGCCTCAAGCTCATCCGGCACAAGGACGACCGGCTTTCCCTCGCCGAATCCCAGAAACAGGAGTTTATCTTCCGAGCCTTTCACCAAAAAATCGTCCGTAGCATTTTCAATATCCCCCTGACGAACCGTTATCCTGTCAAGGGTAGCGCTATCAAAATGGGGAATAACCAGACCTGCGGGAATCTTCACAGGCTGATCTCCTGGAGATTCAAAACCCCATTCGGCAGGCTCCTCACATTGCTTTTCAGGATTGACGCCCAGCCATGCCTGTTCGATGATATCCGACGTCAGACCCGCTTTGAGGAGGGCATCCATGTTTTCCCTGCTATTGCGCAAATTTTCCACGCACTCCGTCAGAAAGGCAAGTCCCCGTTTGTGCCATGGATCTTCTTCGTCCGCGAAAAACATCTCCGGGCCGATCCCTTTTTCCTTTAAAACAGCCGGATCAATTCCCTTTTTCTTCAGGGCCTCCGGGTCAAGGTCTTTTTTTGCGGCGTCTTTCATCTCCTTTTCGAAATCTTTTGCCTTTTTCACGGCCTGTTTTGCATCATCGGATGCGCGGGCTATATGGGATGGCATCTTCTCCAGATCTTTTCTGGCATCTGCCAATGGGCTGATATCGATCTTCATCAGGTGCCCGTATTCAGCCTTTAGCGCAAGTAATTTCTCTTCCGCTCCAGCAAGCAAATTAGACGCCATACTGGTAAGAGCCGTGGCATTGGCAACCATATCTGTCTTAGCGGGGGGCAAGAGAGGCGCCTTTCCCAGTGTGCGGCTTTTGGCCTCTTCCACCTTCCGGGGAATCGCAGCCACCTCTTTCATGGCTGCATCAAGTTCCTTTTGGGCATCCTCAAAAGAAACTTCTGTGTCCGGCATATCAAATGCCATTTTTTTCTTCTCTTCCTCAAGATAGTATGGAAGGTCCTTTGGTTTCTCCTTCAGTTTTTCAGTCGCAATAAAGATGCGAATCACATCGCTGTATTCATCATCCCTTACTTCGGTCGTCCCACGGAAAACAGCTATGCCCCTCATAATGGAGGGAAACAGCCACACTGTATCCAGGTTTGTTGAAACTTCTCTGAATTCCGTCTTTTCTTTATCCTCCACAGTCTTATCGGCCATGGTCATAAAGCAGCGGATGCGCACACTCGGAAGTCTGGATTGAATAAGCTGTATTTCAGGATGCATATTCAGGATTTCTATGCCCTCATCTCCCTTAAAATAAGTCTTTATCTGCTGATCCGGGGGTGACGCATTAAAAAAGGTGTGATCCATATCTTCAGGATAGTAGGGCCACCGCTCCCTAAGCCATTTATCGTCATACGTTCCCAATTTTCTTGTCCGTTGCGGCCATGTCAGGGGATAGGGAGCAAAACCCGCAGGTTCCGGGCGATCGGATGGCGAGCCGATCAGGTGATCAGGATCTTCAATATTCGGCAGCGGGATTACCGTCTTTCCCGATGAGGTCACAGCAGGATCAATCCCCTTGCCTATGGGATTTTTGTCATATCCTGTTCCTCCAAAGGCATTTTCGTACGTAACAGGAATCGCCTTGAACGGTTCCGGGTCGGTTATGACCGAAACCACGCCGCCGCGATGTATCCAGTAACGATTGCCGAATACATGCACGGTCTTTCTGATGTCACCGACACGAAATCGGACATGAGACGCATTCCGGACACCGCCGCTGGGGGCAAAACAAGAACCCGCCGCAAGGACCTCTCCTTTCGGCTTCGGCATACCCTGGTCCAGCATGACATCTTTCCCCAGTACATCCGTAACGGCGGGCCATAGTTCCTGCTCCTTCAGTAGCGCAGACGGGTTGGCAAGGTCAAAAAAGACCAGGACAGACGCCGTGAGATAATACTTATCGGCTATACCAAAGGCGTTAAGGAGGAGGGAGTGTTCAAATTCTTTGACTACGTTCATGTCAGTTTCTCTACCGTTTAGTTAGTTTTTTATTTTTGAATTGCAAACCACTATGTTTTCCATATCTAATAATGAGTATTCCTCGGATAATACTATCTATTGAAACATTATTATACCGTCTACCGTATGGAGTTCAGATTTACTCTTTAATACATAAACAGCTACATTAGATACTGATGTCTCCGCCTTAATTATTCGACTTTCATTCTTTTCGACCAAAGATTTAATATTGCTTATCTTAGTCTCAGTATTATCTATAAACGTACCGATATCTGTTATGCTTTTATCAATTGTCTCTATTTTAGTTCCAAATGTTGTTATGCTTTTTTCAATTGCCCCGATTTTTTTCTTGTTGGTCTGTGTTAATGTCTCAAGCACCGCTATTTTTTCCTTGATCAGCTCAATTGCTTTGTTATCGATTACCTGTGTTGTGTGATTATGCACTTCTGTTGTGTGATTGTGCACTTCTGTTACCTTGTTGATAACCGTTTCTTTTTTTTCAATGACATCAACCTTGTTAACTATAAGTTTATATTCCTTTTTAGAGGCTTTCTCATGCTTCGGGTTGAGTTCCTTTGCTACGCCTAATGTATAGGACACCTTCGCGCCGGCAAAGAGTTCGAAGGTCGCCGCCAGAACGGCTTCTTCCTTTAAACCAATATATATCTCAGTGGTGTTCCCAAGTGCCGTCACTTTATGTTCATGGCTCAGCAGGTTAAACCCGCCCGCTGAATACAAGGATATCCCATAATCTGCGGGTTCGTGCCTATCATCACCCCCCGCAGGCGCAGGGTCATTCGGCGCGCCTAACCGGATAAATGTACCCTTCGAGGGTGTATGCATCAATATCCGCTGCTTTCCTTCTTCATCTTCCATGTGGATTTTATTCCCGCCGCTGGTGGTGATCTTGCTCATGGTCTGGTCGCCGGACGTAACCTGGCTCGGGTGTTCCGGGTTTGGCACGGCCGCATTAATAATGGGCCTGTCCGGATCACCATCAACAAAGGTGAGCAAAACCTCTGTGCCTTTGTGCAGGGGAAAGTGCATGCCGTGGTCTGTTCCCGCATAGGGCTGTGCCATGCGAAAGTACGCTGATGCTTTGCCGTCTTTACGACCGCTTTTATCAAAAGGCAGTATAACCTTGTATCTACCCTGATCATCTAATTCCGCATATTTGCCGCTCCCAGCGGCATCGATTTTTGCGTTTAATGTGCCGTAAAAACGTGGTTTTTCCGTTTTGCGTTCTTGTCGGTACTGCACACCGGCCGGTATGGTCATAAAGCTGTTCCTGTAATAGGGCTGCTCTTCAACTTCGGAGAGCCCCTTCTGGATGCCGGACAGAAGAAACGCTGTCTGGCTGCCCTCGTGTTCCAGGTCGACGGTCAAATACTTCTGGTTGAAGTCGTTCCGATAGTGATCTTCAAGATCAAAGAGATATCCCGGTCGCAGGTAGGGAATAGTGCTATCCCCGTGAAAACGCTTTTCCTGGCAGAGGAGCTCTTCCGCCCGGATTTTTGCGAGTGCATCCCCTTCCTTCGCGGTTCTGAAATGATTACCGTACATATAGACATTTCCCCTCCCGTCCGGGGAAACATCAGCCTTACCTGAAATTTCCATGGAAGGTTTCATATAGTTGTAATCTTTAAGGTTTAATGTCCGGGGGAGCATCTTCTGTCGGCAGATAAAAGTCTTCATTACTTCTTCCCGATGCGGTTCATCGAGACCGGAGGTTGGAGAATAGTACATCGTCCTCCCTTCGGACATGTCAGTATGTGCTATCTTCGTATCGGTAATGATTACCTTTTCTCCCTCTGGAGTCTGTTCAAAGTAATAATACATCCCTTCCCGTTCCATCCACCGGGAAACAAAATT
>Ga0268278_1000407_pt1 | contig 30658 bp, 34 predicted proteins | sample saktaG_3_FD_190135 | JGI IMG/M metagenome (GOLD analysis project Ga0268278, IMG submission 190135) | Saline water microbial communities from Sakinaw Lake, British Columbia, Canada - sak_2010_1_5_55m | ecosystem: Environmental > Aquatic > Non-marine Saline and Alkaline > Saline ...
TGATGTTTATCAGGAACCGGGTGGAGATTATGCTTTTGCTGGAGCCACTGGGGTTGCTGGCGATCCTGCTCATTGGGACGGCTGGTTCTTTAAGATGGACGGTCTAGGAAACATAGTCTATCAACAACCTGAACCAGGACCGGAGCCACAAATTAATATGTGTGAATCTATAACGTCTTGTGTGTCTGGAGATAGTTGTTGTCCTAACGGTTGCTTGTATGCTGATGATGCTGATTGTGCCACTGGACTATACTATGGTGGAACTGGCAATGATTCAGCCTATGCTTTAGATAAAACAAGTGATGGTGGTTATATAATGGCTGGAAGAACTAATTCTAATAATACTGATTTTTATCTTGTTAAAGTAGATTCTAACGGAACTAAGCAATGGGATTATGCGTATGGAGGGGCAAATGAAGATATAGCAGAATCAGTTCAACAAACAAGCGATGGGGGTTATATCGTTTTAGGAAGTACATATTCTCTGGGAGCTAATAATAGAGATATTTTAATGATTAAAACGAATTCTAGTGGGGCTCAGCAATGGTATAAATTGTTTGGTGAAAGTGGTTACGATACGGGAGATTATGTTCAACAAACTACAGATGGAGGATATATAGCTGGGGGGCAAGTGGGTGGAGACTTTTATATCGTCAAGACGAATTCTAGTGGGGTTGAGCAATGGCATAAAACCTATGGAGGTACTGGCGATGATACTTTAAGAGAGGTTCAACAAACAAGCGATGGAGGGTATATAATGACAGGTTATACAAAATCATTCGGAGCTGGGAATGCTGATATTTATCTTGTTAAAACAGATCCTTCTGGTAATGAACAGTGGAGTAAAACATTTGGTGTTGACAGATATGATGAAGGAGAATCGGTAAAACAAACAAGCGATGGGGGTTATATAGTTTTAGGATATGGAGATATGGACGGAGGAGATTATGATAACGATATTATTTTAATAAAAACAAATGCTAGTGGAGATCAACAATGGATTAAAACTTTTGGTGAAGACACTAGCTCAAATAACGATTACGGTTTACAGGTGATTCAGACAAGTGATTCTGGTTATGCGTTGGTAGGGTATACTACTTCTTATGGATTATTTTGGGATGGTTATCTTATTAAAACTAATTCCTCTGGTAATGAGCAATGGCATAAAACCTATGGAGGCGGGCAGTATAATACTGATTTTCTTTATGATTTACAGCAATTAGACGATGGCGGATATATATTAGGAGGATATAGTAATTCTTTCGGGGCTGGTAGTTCAGACTTCTGGTTTATTAAAACTGATTCTTTTGGAAACTCTCTTTGGCATCCTTAAAGCTTGTTTTTGTCTTGGGAATGATATAGTATAATAGATAAAGGTCTTGAATTAATTAAATAAAAATATGACAATATTATTATACGCTATAATAGGTATTATCTTTTTGATAGTCCTCTGGGTTATCTTCGCCTATAACTCATTGATATCTCTTCGTAATAGGGCTAAAGAAGCTTGGTCAGATATTGATGTCCAATTGAAAAGAAGATATAATCTTATTCCTAACTTAGTAGAAACTGTTAAGGGTTATGCTACTCATGAAAGAGAACTTTTAGAGAAAGTTACTCAGGCTAGGTCACAAGCAATGAATGCTCAAACGATAGAGGAACATTCAAAAGCTGAGAATATGCTTTCTTCTACTTTAAAGAGTTTGTTCGCTGTCACTGAAAACTATCCTGACTTAAAAGCAGCTGGCAATTTCTTAGAGCTTCAGAAAGAGCTTCGTGATACAGAGGATAAGATCCAAGCTGCTAGAAGATTCTATAACGGTAATGTTAGGGATATGAATACCAAGATTGAGATTTTCCCAGCTAACATTATTGCTAATTTGTTCTCTTTCAAAAAGATGGATTTCTTTGAGATTGAGGGAGAAGCTCGTGAGCCAGTAAAAGTAAGTTTTTAATTTTATAAATAATTATTTAATGACTGAATGTTTTAAAATTAAGAAATTTAGAAATTATTTAAAAATTACAAAATTAAGAATTAAAAATTGTAATGACTCTATACACTCATGCTAGTTCAAACACCAGAAAGACCTGGTTTTATCTAACAGGCTTTTTGGTCTTTGTTATTCTGATTGCTTGGATTATATCTTACTTTTTAGAATCATATATTGTATTGTATATAGCTATTGTTTATAGTGTTGTAATGAGTTTTTCTAGTTATTGGTTTTCTGATAAAATAGTTTTATCTCTGACGGGTGCTAAATTGATTGAGAAAAAAGATAATCCAGAACTCTATCGTCTAGTTGAAAATCTTTGTATTACTGCTGGATTACCGTTGCCTAAGATATACATTATTAATGAAAAACAGCCTAATGCTTTTGCTACGGGACGTAACCCAAAGCATGGTGCTATCGCTGTCACAACGGGCCTCCTAGAGAGATTAGAGAGGAATGAGTTAGAAGGAGTCATTGCTCATGAAATGTCTCATATAGGGAATAAAGATACGTTATTACAGACATTAGTAGTTGTTCTAACGGGTATTATTATTCTGATGACTGATTTCTTCTTTAGGATTTCTTTCTGGGGGAGAAGAGGCAGAGATAATAAGGCTCAATCAGTAATGTTTCTTATCGCTATTGTTTTAGCGGTATTAGCTCCCTTGCTCGCAACTTTAATAAAAATGGCTATTTCAAGGAAAAGAGAATTCTTAGCCGACGCTTCAGGTGCTTTATTAACTAGATATCCAGAGGGCTTAGCTAAAGCTCTTGAAAAGATCTCTTCAGATCCTAATCCTATGAGAATAGCCAATAATTCAACAGCTCATCTTTTTATAGCCTCTCCCTTTAGAGGAGAACAAAAAAGAAGCTGGTTAACAAAACTTTTTATGACTCATCCACCCGTAGAAGAACGTCTAAAAAATCTCCGGGGAATGAGAATTTAATTATGACTTGTCCAACTTGTAATGGTATAAAACTTTCACAAACATTAATTTATAATGTCGAGGTTGATTATTGTCCTAAATGTCTTGGAATGTGGTTTGAGCAAGATGAACTAAGACAAGCTAAGGATGGTAATGATAAAAACCTAGAATGGCTGGATGTCAATCTATGGAAGAACAATGATGAAATAAAAGTTTCTTATGGTATAAGACATTGTCCTTCTTGTCGAGTTCCCCTTTACGAAGTTTATTATGGTGATTCGGGTGTTGTTGTTGATGTTTGTAACGTTTGTCGAGGAGTTTGGCTTGATCGAGCAGAGTTTAAGAAGATAGTTCAGTGGTTAAAGGATAAAGCAGATTATGAGATTATGCATAATTACTCTAAAACCCTAATGAAAGAATTCGCTGAGATATTTACTGGACCTGAAGAGTTTAGAGAAGAAATATCAGACTTCTTAACAGTTTTAAAGATATTTAGCTATAAGTTTGGCGGGGAGCATACTTTAACCTCTAGTCTTTTTCTTAGTTTACCGAGATAATTGGAAGGGTGCTCCGAATGGTAAGGAACACGCTTGGAAAGCGTGCGCCCGCAAGGGCTTGCAGGTTCGAGTCCTGTCCCTTCCGCCAGAAGTGGCCGAGGTCCGACCTCGGCCAGTTTTTTGCCTTTTTTTGATTGGTTGCTATAATAAAGGTATATGAAACAAGCAATTAGAGGATTTATTAATCAACTTAAGTTTGAACCAATAGTTGAGAATAAGCTAAAAAAGTACAAAGAATTTGTTGTCTGTGGAATGGGAGGTTCTCATTTAGCAGCCGATCTCTTAAAAGTTTGGGATCCTTCTTTCAAAGTGATAATTCATCATGACTATGGATTGCCAAAGACAGAACTAAAGAATAAATTAATTATCATTAGTTCTTATTCTGGGAAGACAGAAGAAGTGATAGACAGTTTTAAAGAAGCAATTACTAAAAAATTACCCTTAGCTTGTGTTTCTATTGGCGGAGAATTATTAAGACTAGCCGAAGAGCACAAAGTCCCTTATGTTAAAATGCCTGACACTGGCATTGAACCAAGGTCAGCTCTTGGTTTCAGCATAGTTTCTCTTTTAAAGATTATGAATCAAGAAAAAGCTCTTTTAGAGATTAAGAAGTTAGTTTTTGATATGGCAGAACTTGAGAAAGAAGGAAAATTGTTAGCTGAGAGATTAAGAGGTCATATCCCTGTCATTTATACTTCAACTAAAAATGAGCCAGTGGCCTATAACTGGAAGATAAGATTTAATGAAACTGGTAAAATACCGGCTTTCTATAATGCTTTTCCTGAACTTAATCATAATGAAATGGTGGGGTTTGGTAGAGAAGGAGAAACAGACGACTTGTCAAAGTACTTTTATTTTCTTTTGCTTAAAGATAAAGATGATTATTCAAGGAATATTTTAAGAATGGAAATAACAGAAGAAATTTACAAAGAGAAGAAAATGCCAGTTGAAGTAATTGAGTTTTCTGGCTCTTCTGTTTGGGAAAAGATGTTTTCATCTTTGCTGATAGCTGATTGGGCAGCTTTTTATACCGCAGAACACTATGGATTGAATGCTCAAGAAACTAAAATAATAAGCAGATTTAAAAAAACGCTAAAATGTTAAGAGTATAATTTCTGACTTAGAATTGGTTTTGAGCAGTGATCTAAAACATTTATTGCTTTTTCGTAAGCTTCTTGAATTATATTCATAATTTTGAAATTAAGTTTTTTATTTCTTCATCTTCCAACGAAAGACGAGCCAGCATATATGAAATTGTAGATTCAGCTCCTTGGTTGAGATTAAGCCCATATGCTCCTAATCCATCGTGACATCCGCCAGTCGTCTCATTATAAACCATTAGTTTTAAATGATTTTTTCCTAAAAACCAATAGAAAGCTTTTAGGGCATCTTTAAGATTTTTTTTATTTTTAGTAATTTTGTAAGCTGTTATTTTTGTTTGGACCATTGAGGCAGTGTCTTCTGGTTGCTGATCAAAATAGGATCTTTGCTGGTTTTTAAAATACCAGCCATTTTGGCCAATAGGAACATAGCAATGGGAGGTAAAGGTTATGGAGTCTAAAAAGTTTAAAGAGGTTTCGGCAATTTCAAGATATTCTTTCTTTTTTAGAACATCATAAGAATAGAAAAGAGCTTCAGAGAGTTTGCTATTAGAATAGGTAAGAAAATCTTCAAACCAAGGCCATTCTGGAGAAGATTCGCTTTTGTAAACATTAATTAAATATTTAGAGAAGCTTGTAAATAATTTCTTAATATTTTTATCTGGATATTGTTTTAGATAAAAATAGAGACCGGTTATAATAAAAGCAATTGAACGAAGAGATTTAATTCCTTTTGCCCTAGGAAGAGATAACTTGAAAAGATTAATAGCTTTCCTTTTTATCTCTTTGGGAAGGTAATTCTGACTAGAAACATATCCTAGAGTCCAGATAATTCTTCCGACAACATCTTCTTCTGAAGTAGTATCTTTTTTCTTTTGGTAAGAAACAATATTGGCAAAAGAGCCATCTTTCCTACGAGTAAAACTTATGAATCGAAGATAGATATTCATTAGTTTCTCTAGTTGTTTGGAAGGATTGTTTTTGTAATGAATACAACAAGCGATAAGAGCTCTGGAAACATCATCTGAACTATAGCCAAACTTCTTGTTAGGTTTGCTGTATCTAGCATGCTGGATGATACCGAATTTATCCGTTAATCTTTCAATGTGATCAAATTTAATTTCTGGAAGTTTTTCTCTTTCGGTTTTTACTCTAAAGAATTTTCTATATAATTTAAAATAAGATTGAGCAATATTTGGCCAGATCATTTCTCGGGAGGATTTATAGGCTTGATCTGACATTGATGAATAAGTTTTTTTGTCGGAAATTAAAGATAAAACTGCTTCTGTTATTTCTTTTGAATTCTTAATATCAACCAAAATTCCATTTTTCTTATTTAATATATGTTTGGCATATTCTGTTCTAGTACTAACAGCTGTTCTTCCACAACCTAAAGCATAAGAGAGAGTTCCACTGACTGACTGATTCATATCTATCGAAGGGTAAATATATATATCCGTAGCTTGAAGAAATTGAATTATTTCTTCCAAAGTAAAATACTTATCATAAAACTTAACGTTATTTTTAAGCCCCAATCTTTCAATCTCACGTTTCAGTGATTTTCTGTATTTTTCATCTTGAAGTTTTTTTACACTGGGATGAGTTTTGCCAATTATTAAATAGATTATATTTGGAAATTGATCAACTATTTTTGGAAGAGATTTTATAGCATATTCTATGCCTTTATTTTTGTTGATTAAGCCGAAAGTAGACAAAACGATTTTGTTTTCAATTCCTAGTTTCTTCTTATATCTTTTCGATGGTTCATAGGGAACTTGAGGGATTCCATGAGGGATATAGTGTATTTTATATCCTGGTAAATCATAATCCTTTTTTAATATCTCCTTAGAAAGTTTATTCATTATTACAATGGCTTCAGAATTGTCGGCTATATCTTTAACCACTTTTTTTAAATGATCATCTGGCTTAGGTATTACTGTATGAAAAGTTGTTATAACTGGTTTTTTTAATACTTGAAGAAACGGAATAAGATAATTACCATATTCGCCGCCAAAAATACCGAATTCGTGCTGAACGTTAACTATTTTTATTCTCTTCTCTGTATTTATCTGTTCAGCAAGAGAAACATAATTTTCTAGTTCTTTGGCATTTATTTCATAATTGACATGATTATCATATCTATATTTATTTGGGAAGTGATCATTTAAGGCACATATTCCAGTTTTTATAACAGGATTAAACCTTTTATCTAGGGCCAGAATTAAATCTTGGGTAAAAGTTGCAATGCCACATTCTCTAGGAGGGTAAGAGCTTAAAAACAATATATAGTCAGATTCTTTTGAAGATTCAGAAGAACTCATTTTTCTGGAGTAGCTTTTAGGTTTTTAATCAGTTCATTAAGATTAACCTTAGCCACGGCAATTTTGTCATCAGAAGCTCCGTAGTAGATATATAGATCTTTCCCGAAGATAGCCGTTCCTGTTGGAAAGACAACGTTGTTAACAAATCCTTCTTTTTCCCATATTTCTTCAGGAGAAAATAAAGGTTTATTGAGTCGCCCGATAATTTTAAGAGGATTATTTCTGTCTAAAAGAGCTGCCGAAGCATGATAAATACGTGCTTTATTTAACTCTTCGACAGTGTGAAAAATGACTAACCACCCATCTTTAGTATAGATAGGAGGGGCACCCCCGCCGATATTTCTAGACTCAAACCAATATTTATTTTCTAAAACGACTTTGCTGGAAAGTTTCCTTAAATATTTTTTCCAAAAGCTTCTTTCTTTTAGTTCTTCAAAGTTTTCAAAGAATACTATTTGTATATCAGGTAAAATTCTGGCTAGCATTGCAAACTTGCCATTAATTTTTTTAGGGAATAAAAAGAAATCTTTAAACCAAAGAAGCACGTCTTTGCCGGCTAATTCTTCATAGTAAGCTTGAAACATAAAATATCTATCTTTAAGCTTTTCTTGTTTGAATAATGAAGTAGCGAAGTTATAGGTGACCAAAGGACTAATAACTCCTCTTTTTTTAAAAGTTTTTAAATTATGACTTGTCGTATAAGCGGTTAAAGCATTTTTACCATCATGGGCGACATAGGTAATATAGAAGGTCTTGCCTATCTTTACAATTCGAGGGTCCTCAACACCCTTGCTTTCATAATCATAAGTTCTTGGAATAAATGGTATATTCATTCTTTCGACAACTTTTATCGGTCCTTTTAATTTAGCGTAACCGATAGTTGAGTCATTATGATTATCTATTGCTCTATAAAACATATGAACAAAATCGCCATCTTGATAACAAGCCGGATTTAAAACAGCTCTTCTTTCAAATAAATTGCTTGTTGGTTCAAGTACGATTCCAAGTTTTTCAACGTTAATAGTCTTATCTGTAGTTTTTCTCATTAATTCAGGGATTATTTATTAATCATAGCTAAAATACTGGGATTAGTCCATCGTTTACTTTTTCACGATAAAGTTATAATATACAAGTGATGATTAATTCTCCCATAGAAGATATTAAAAATAGATTGGATATAGTTGACGTTATTAGAAGCTATATCAAAGTCCATAAAGCAGGGACTAATTATAGGGCAGTTTGCCCTTTTCATAATGAAAAAAAACCCTCTTTTTTTATTTCCCCGACAAAACAGATCTGGCATTGTTTTGGGTCGTGTAGTGAGGGAGGAGATATCTTTAAATTTGTGATGAAAATAGAAGGAGTTGAGTTTGGTGATGCTTTAAGAATATTAGCTCAAAAAGCAGGAGTTGAATTAAAGAAGCAAGATCCTAAATTAGTAACTGAAAGACAAAGAATGTATGAGATTACTAATTTAGCTTGTCGGTTCTTTGAAACTCAATTAGAACAAAGTCTTGCTGGCAAGGAGGCTAAAAAGTATCTTTTAGATAGAGGAATGAATGAGGAGAGTATTAATAAATGGAAATTAGGTTATGCGCCAGACGTTTGGCAGGGTCTTTCAGATTTTTTAGTTAGTAAAGGTTACCAAAAAAATGAAATAGAAAGAGTGGGTTTAGCTTTGAAAGGAAGAACGGGTAACTATTATGATCGATTTAGGGGTAGAATAATTTTTCCTATTTTTGATTTGAGCTCTCAGATTATTGGTTTTGGTGGGAGAATATTTAAACAAGTAAAAAGATTTGATGGGCAGGAAGAAGCAAAATATATTAATAGTCCAGCAACTTCTCTTTACGACAAGAGTAGGGTTCTGTATGGTTTAAACAAAGCTGGGATAGAAATTAGAAAGAATAATAAATGTATTCTTGTTGAGGGTTATATGGATGTAATAATGACTAGTCAAGCAGGATTTGAAAACGTTGTTGCTACCTCTGGGACAGCCCTAACGCCCTATCAATTGAGAATATTAAAACGTTATTCAGATAATCTTTTAACTGCTTTTGATATGGATTTAGCTGGTGGCTCTGCTACTAAAAGAGGCATAGACTTAGCTCAAGAAGAGGGATTTAATATTAAAATAGTGACAATGCCTGAAGGAAAAGATCCAGCCGATATTTCTTCTGAAAGGCCCGAAGAGTTCCAGGAGTTGGTTGATAGTGCTAAGTCAATTCACGATTTCTATTTTAATAACACTTTTTCTAAATACGATAAAAACACAATAGAAGGTAAAAAAGATATTTCTAAAATATTACTCCCTGTTATTAAAAAGATTCCTAATAAAATAGAGCAAGCTATATGGGTTCAGGATCTGGCAAAAGGATTAGGGGTTAGAGAAGAAAATATCTTAGAGGAATTAGGTAAAACAAAAGTAGAACAGATTGAAAAATATCAGGAAGAAGAAAAACAGCTAATCAAAAAAACAAGGAAAGAATTGTTAGAAGAGAGACTGGCTATTTTAATTATTAAGCGCCCAGAGAATGCTAGCTTGATTAAAAAAGAAGATTTAGCTCTCTTTTCTCTTGATGAAGTAACTGTTATAGATTATTTAATTGAAAATAATGGTAAAATAGAAAAAGTACCAGATAATCTAAAAGATAAGGTAAATTATATGTTTTTAAGAGCAGAAACTGAGTTAGATGATATTGATTATGAAAAGGAGTTTATTGATTGTCTTGATAGATTGAAAGATATAGTCGTCAGAAGTAAATTAAATAATCTTTCTAATGAAATAAGGTTAGCTGAGCAAGACAATAGTAGTGACGGAAAAGCTCAGAAATTAAGTGAAGAATTTAATCAAGAAGCTAAGCTTCTAAAAGAAATATGAAAAAAAAGAAAGTTGTTAAAAAATCTGTGAAAAAAATAGTCAAAAAAGCTGTGAAGAAAAAATCTGGGAAGAGGATTGTTAAAAAGAAAGTTTTTACAGATGAGAAAGTTAAAGAATTGCTTTCTAAGGTAAAGCAAAGAGGTTTTATCACTAATTCAGAAATTTTGCATAATTTTCCTGATTTAGATAGAGATATCAATGGCTTGGAAGGTCTCTTTGAAGCTTTTGAGAAAGAAGGAATTGAGATTAAGGAATCAAGAGAGTTTCTTAATATTGAAGATGTTAGCGAAGTTGAAGATGATGCTAAGTCAAAAATAGATCCTATCCAACTTTATCTTAAGGAGATAGGTAAAGTCTCTTTTTTAACAGCTGAAGAAGAAAAAGAATTGGCTAGAGGGATTGAAAAAGGGGACAAGGAGGCTATGAATCATTTAATGAAAGCTAATTTGCGGTTGGTTGTTTCTATTGCTAAGAGATATATTGGTAAGTCTCCTAATCTTACTCTTCTTGATTTGATACAAGAGGGAAATATTGGTCTAAGAAGAGCAGTTGAGAAATTTGATTGGAGAAGAGGGTATAAGTTTTCTACTTATGCTACTTGGTGGATTAGGCAAGCAGTAACAAGAGCTTTAGCTGATCAATCAAGGACTATTAGAATTCCAGTTCATATGGTGGAAACAATCTCTAAATATACCAAAGTTAGGAGACGTCTTTTACAAGATCTGGGTAGAGAGCCATTGGCAGAAGAGATCTCGGCTGAAATGGGTATCCCTGTTGCTAAGATTCATCATATAAAGAAGATATCACAGGAAACAGTTTCTTTAGAGACTCCAGTTGGAAGTGATGATGATGACAGTGTTTTATCAGAGTTTATCCGAGATGAAAAAACAATATCTCCTTCTGTTCAAGCAGCCAGATCATTATTGAAAGATAGATTAGGAGAAATCCTAATAGATCTAACTCCAAGAGAACAAAAGATACTAGGAATGAGATTTGGTCTAAATGATGGAATTACTCATACTCTAGAAGAGGTTGGTCAAGAGTTTGGCGTTACTCGTGAAAGAATTCGTCAAATTGAAGCCAAGTCTTTAGTTAGAATAAGAGAACATGATAAGCTTAAGAAACTCAAGGGTTATTAAGATGAACGAAGCAGATCAAAAGTTAAAGGAAATAAAAGATGATATTCTAAAATGTGATAAGTGTTCTCTAAGAAATTTTAGAGATGAAAATAACTATCTTCCTGTTATTGGTCAAGGTAATCATAAGGCAGACATAGTCTTTATAGGGGAAGCTCCGGGATCAAATGAGGCTAAGACAGGAATTCCCTTCTGTGGAGCTGCAGGAAGGATATTGGATGAGCTTTTAGGTCACGTTAAGATAGATAGAAGGGATATTTATGTAACTAACATATTGAAAGATAGGCCTCCTAATAATAGAGATCCTGAATTAAACGAGATAGAAGAGTGTCTTCCTTATTTAGAGAAGCAAATAGAAATAATTAAACCAAAAGTGATTTGTACATTGGGGAGATATTCAATGGGTGTGATTATGCAGAAGTTTAATTTAGCTGATAAGCTAGATTCAATAAGTAAAATCCATGGAAAGGAATTTGAGTATAAAGGAATAAAGATAATTCCTCTCTACCATCCAGCCGTTGCTGTTTATAACGGAAATAGGAAAGAGGAATTGAAGAAAGATTTTGAGATATTGAAAAAATATGTGTAGTGATGGCGTAATGTAATTTGTTGTTCTGGGTTCGATATGGTATAGTTAAGCAATGGGTTATGCTGGAAAATTAGATTTAAAAATAAAGGCTCGTGCTCTTAGGAAGAGGGGTTTATCGATTAAAGATATTGAAAAGAAGCTGAAGGTTTCAAGATCTTCAGTGAGTATTTGGGTTCGTGATGTTAAGCTTACGAGAAAGCAATTAGAAAAATTATATCTTAACAAAAGAACGGGTGCATTAAGAGGTTGTATTGTTGCGGCAATGAATAAAATAAAGAAGAAAGACAAACTAGTTAAAAAATTAATACAGGAAGGGAAAAAAGAAGTTGCCAGGATATCTAGTCGCGATAAATTTGTAATCGGTATAGCTATGTATTTTGCTGAAGGCGAAAAAACAGGCGATAATGTTGGTTTTAGCAATACGGATCCTTTGGCGATAAAATTTATGACAGACTGGTTTAGAAAATATTGTAAGGTAACTGAGGAAAAATTTCGTTGCTATTTATATATCCACGATAATTTAGACGAAGTGAAAGCTAAAAAATATTGGTCCAAATTAACAGGCATACCCTTGCATCAATTTAGAAAAAGTTATATAGTTAAAAACAACCCTAATAGATTAAGAAAGGTAAGGCATGTTTACGGTGTTTTAAGAGTATCAATAAGCAATGCTAATCTTCATAGAAAAATAATGGGTTGGATTTCAGGGATATTTAAAAATTGAATACATTCCGCGGTAGCTCAATGGTAGAGCGTCCGGCTGTCAAAAGGCAGTCCTTAACGGAAACGTTAAGGGGTAAACTTCGGGATAACGGTGAATGCTAAGTTTTTTATAAATATGCGAATACCGTGGGAACCTTGTTTTAATGGGGAGCTCCGTAGAGACTAGATACCGAAGCACCTAAACTCTTTTTGAGTATGGTGATGATATAGTCCACGCCCTAGTGAAAGCTTTGGATAAGTGTAACCGGTAGGTTGTAGGTTCGAATCCTACCCGCGGAGCCAGTTAGGTGTTAATCTAATTTTCCCTTTATTTTCAGGTAATTTTCTATTTAAACTCTGTTTTATTCTACCTTCAATAAGTAATCTGTTAAAGGTTGTCTTTTCGCGCAAAAATATTCTTATCAATTCTGTTGGTTCCGATTTAGTTATCTTTTTATCTTTGATCAAGAATTTATTCCAGAAAAGCGATAAATAAAGTCTTTTAACTTCATATGGTGCTTTTTTATATGCTCCATAAACATCTCTTGCTAGTAATAATGTTTCTCTAGCTACATCAATATCAATTTCTCTCTGTTCCTCTATTTTATAGATCTTTCCTTGTAAACGATTTATTTCTGATTTAAAACGATCTCTTATTCTAATATAATCATCATCCTTGAGTGTTCCTTCAATAAGCTTGATCTCTGTTTTTTCTCTGTTTTCTTCAATTTTCATTATTTTGTTTTGGAAAATTCTTTTTTCAATATTTCTTTCCTTTTTCTTTTCTTCATAAATATTTTTTACTTTTTGGATGACAAGATCAATAAATTCTTTAGTAAATCTGATCCTTAAAAATTGTTCTTCAATCTCTTTTTCTAATTTATCGATTTCAACATGCTGTCCTTTATTGCTATGTGTTTTTGTTGAACAGTGATAATAATCTATATTTACATTTTTATTTTTGTTTTTATGTTTTTCTCCGACATAACGTTGACCACAGATACCACAGTAAAGAAATCCTCTCAGAAGATAATTATGAATTCTTCTCCTACAAGCATGATTATTATGTGAATCCATAATTGTCAGGATTGTTCGATGTTCTTTAGGGGTTATCATCGGTTCGTGCTTACCAACGTTCTCATATCCACCCCATTTCATTATTCCAGTGTAGAAAGAATCTTTAATAATATTTATCATTATGCTGTTGCAGATTTTCTTTCCTTGTCTTGAGGTTAGACCTTTTTTGTAAAGTTTATCTGAAATTTCAACAGCTGAATAATTACCAGTTAAATACATTTTTAGCCCTTCTTTTATTAGGTGCCATCTTTCCGGATCTCTAGCTATAATTTTTACTTTGTCTGCCTGTTTGTTTAAATATCCCAGTTTAGCCATTGCTGGCCACCAACCATTATCAAATCTTTCTTTCATTCCTTTCTTGGTTTTTCTGCTGTTTATTTCAGATTGAAACTGGTTAAAACTTGCCACCATAGTATCTGCTAGGCGACCCTCTGGACTATCAACAAACATCGGTTGAGCCACAGATACAAGTTTAGTGTTATATTTTTTAAAAATTGCCTTTATTGCTAGGTGATCTTGTGTGTTTCTTGCCAATCTGTCTGTTTCTTGAACGAAAACAGTGTCGATGTCTTTATCTTGGCATCTAATAAGTAAATCTTGTAAGGCAGCCCTATTAACGTTGGTTCCGCTTTTTCCTTCATCACTAAATATTCCAACAATTCGAAAACCATTATCATCTGCATATTTCCTACAAAATCTTTCTTGTGCATCCAAGCTCCAACCTTCATCAGCTTGTCTTTGAGTTGAAACTCGGCAATAGATTAATCCATTTTTAGTTTTATTTTCTTCCAGATCCATTTTATTAATTTAATTTTAGGAACTTTTATAACCTGAAGTCAACCCTTTCGCTAGTAAATCTCCTGTTAATTAACTGTTTTAACAGGGGATAAAACAAACCTCACATCAACCTCTGTCTGTATTTTCTTCTTGTTATAAAGGTTCTTATCTATTGTTTTGCTGTTGTTATCAAGGACTAATTATTCTGTAAATTATATTATTTAACAGCATAACTATTGTAAATCCCTTGTTTTATCAAGGGATTTACAGTTTCAGCTTCTTAGATTTTTAAATATATATAATAATACAAAACTAAGAAACTGGATTAGCTAATATAATTGAATAAAGTTTTTTCCCATGGTCTATTTTACGTATCTTTATTTTTTTATCTTTTTCCATTGAATTAAGAACATCTCTAAATACTGTTTCTCCTGCGATATTATCATCAAATAAGTAAAAGGGGTCAGGAGCCTTTTTTATTTCCACTCAAAATGATATAATTAACTAATGCCAAGAACAAACAGAGTAGATATCTCAAACATACCTTATCATGTCATAAATCGTGCTAATGCACGGATGCAGATATTTGATGAAGATAAAGACTACAAACTTTTTGAAGAAGCCTTAAAAGAAGCAAAAGAGAAGTTTGACATGAGAATACTTTCTTATTGTATTATGCCTAATCATTGGCATCTTACACTATATCCCAAAAAAGATGGGGATATTCAACTATTTATGAGATGGTTATCTATGACTCATACTCAACGATGGCATTCTCAACACAAGACAACAGGATCAGGTCATCTTTATCAAGGAAGATACAAATCATTTTTAGTTCAAGAAGATGAGCATTTATTACAGTTATTTAAATACGTAGAGAGGAATCCTCTAAGAGCTAAGTTGATACAAAAAGCAGAAGATTGGAAATGGTCCAGCCTATGGAGAAGAGAACAAGGAAACGAGAAACAAAAGAAACTATTAGATGAATGGCCAATCGACATCCCAAAAGATTATATAGATTTAGTTAATATCCAAGAAGACGAAAAAGAAAAAGAAGAATTAGAATCTTTAAGGTATAGTGTAAACAAAGGAAAGCCGTATGGATCTAGTGATTGGACAAATAGAATGATAAACAGGTTTGATTTAAAATCTACATTAAGACATCCGGGAAGACCAAAAAAAGGCTCCTGACCCCTTTTACCCCTTTTACTCAAGTAAGGAAAGTAAGCTTGCGTGGACAATATTTTGGATATCCTGCGTACTCGCTGTAATAGCGATAACAAAATTAACTTTCCAGGATGCCATGCAACCAGCCACTTTCTTCTTAATTGAGAGTATAATGATGTGCCTCCTATTTATCAGGCCTCGCCTGAGAAGAACAAAACAAAACCCTGCGGTTTAAAACCGAAGGGTTTTTCTTTTGAGCGTTAGAATATCGATAAAAAAACCTCGACAGATAATATATCTTCGAGGTTTGTGTTTTTTTTCAACGATTTTTTGTCGCTAGAATTTTGAAGTTGCTGCCTGAAGAGTTTCTACAAATTCTTCAGGAGTCATATCATTGCCCACAAGACCAGGTGCCCATTTGAACGGTTTTTCTTTTTGGCTGAGTTCTTGAAAGCGTACCTGGGTAAGCGTTTGGAATGGAGTAGCTCTTTCTAATGCTTCTTCGTCTGTGCCAAGCATTGAATAGGCTATTCCAGTTTCAGGATTGACATAAATGAGCTGAGTGCCAAACTTAAACCGTCTTGGGCTTAAGGTCGCACATATTTGTTTGAGAAGCTCAAAATCTGTTGTTATTATCATTTCTTTTGATTCGCTTTCGATTGCAGGGAAATTCCCCATAAGGCCGTGATCCAGTTCTGCAAAATGTCCAACAGCGAGCCTAAATCCATTGTGATTTTCTTTTCCAACAAGCTCTTTAAGCGTTTTGGGTGTTTCCATTGTTCATCTCCTTTTAGAATTGTGAACTATTTTTCAGTTTTTTAAGGTACTATGTGAGATTAGCATAGGTATAAATTTATTTCAAGCAAGATTTGGTGCTAATTTGAGGTTTTTGGCGTTTCTGATTTCTTTTAGTTTTTCTTTGATCATACACATATACTCTTTATTCTCCAGAATACCCGTAAATTTTCTGATAATTGTTGGACTGGGGAGCTAGCTAGAGTATTTTACTCTTTTTCTGCTTGGAAATCCTTGACACAGTCTTAAATTAAAAATATAATGAAAGTGTTATGTCAAGACAATTTACTGCTATATATAAAAAAAGTGGAAAGTGGTATTTGGGTTGGATAGAAGAAATCCCAGGAGTAAATACCCAAGGAGAAACTCTTAAAGAGGTAAGAGAAAATTTGAAAGAGGCGGTTTTACTCATTCTTGAAACCAATCGTTTTTTAAGTAAGAAAGAATTCTCAGGTAGTAAAAAAATCATTAGAGAGCAATTATCTGTTTCTATATAATGAAGAGAAAAGATTTAATCAAGTATCTTCTCAAAAATGGATGTATGTTTGTAAGAGAGGGCGCCAATCATAGCGTCTTCTTTAATTCTCTATTGAACAGAACATCTACGGTTCCTAGGCATTCAGAAATCAATGATTTTTTAGCCAAAAAGATTTGCAAAGATTTAGGCATAACACCTATTGAAAAATAACTAAACCAACAACCCAACAAAATTTCTTGATAAAAACAGGTTCTAACGTCCCTCCAGAGGCGGGCAGGCGTTCAGCGAACGGAGCCTTGTACCGTACGGTACAGGGCGGAGCCAGCAGAGTTACCTTATTTTAAGATGTTTTTAGTATAGTTTACTATTGACAGTCAATAGTAAACTATGATAGAATAACTTTAATAAGATATATGAAAACTAATACAGGAGAAAAAATTAAGGAATTTATTAAAAAGAAAAACCAAGTTTCTGCTAAAGAAATTATTGGGCATTTTGATATAAGCAAACAAGCGATTTTTAGGCACCTTGCAAGGTTTTTGGAAGAAGGAAAAATAGCGAAAGTAGGTAGACCCCCTAAAGTGTTTTATTATATTCCAAAAGAAAAAAAAGAGATAAAGAAATACGATGTTTCTAATCATATCAAAGATTTTATTGAAAAAAGATTTCTTGATATAACCCCTGCGGGTGAAATTAGAAAAGGATGGGAGGGTTTTTCAGGATGGTGTTTGAAACGAGAACAGGATGTAGAAAAATCAGCATCAGATTATTTTAATATTCTTAATAAGTACGATAAAATTAAAAAAAATGGGCTAATTGATGGAATGAAAAAAATGAAAAGCACTTTCTCGAAAGTTTATTTAAATCAGATTTTCTATGTTGATTTTTACAGTATTGAAAGATTTGGAAAAACAAAACTAGGAAAAATTCTTCTTTATGCGAAACAAAGTCAGGATAAAAAAATGATAAAAGAAATTTCAAACCAAATAGATCCATATGTTCAAAAATTGATCAATAAATATGAGATAGATGTAGTTGCTTTCATTCCGCCTACCGTTAAAAGAGAAACTCAGCTTATAAGAGAACTTGAAAGCAATCTAAGTCTTAATCTATCGAAAGTTAATATTCTTAAGATAAAAACAGAGGTAATTATTCCTCAAAAAACACTGAATAAATTGGGGGATAGAATAGAAAATGCAAAAACTACTTTTTTCGTTGAAGAGAATAAAAAATACAAAAATATTCTATTGATTGATGACGCCGTCGGCTCTGGGGCAACTTTTAACGAAATTGCCTCTAAAATAAAGAATAAAGGGGTAGCTAGTGGCAAAATAATAGGACTGGCGATAACAGGAAGCCTAAAAGGATTTGATGTTATTAGTGAGATTTAATTGTTAGTAATTCCAAGACTAATTCAAGTATATTTTCAGGCTTTTCGATATATACTATCCATTTAAAAGTTCGAAAACCGCCTGCTCGCCTTGGGAGAGTCCCACCTGGGGAGCCAATAAAAATCGCTTTTTAAGCGGTTTTTTGTTAAAATTAAAGCATGAAGAAGAAAAAAGAGGAAAAATTTAATAAAGGAAAGATCGTAATTTATAAACCATCAAAAAACGAAGTAGAATTAAGGGTACATTTCAAAGAGGAAATGATTTGGCTGAAACAACAAGAAATTGCTGATTTATTCGGTAAGGATCGTTCGGTTATAACTAAACATATTAACAATGTTTTTAAGGATAAAGAAATAGACCAAAAAAGCAATGTGCGTTTTTTGCACATTGCAAATTCTGACAAGCCAGTTGCTTTTTATAGTTTGGATGTAATTTTAGCAATTGGGTATAGAACAAATTCATCAAGAGCTATTCATTTTAGACAATGGGCTACTAAAATTTTAAAAAGATATCTTTTAAAAGGATATGTGATTAATCAAAATCGATTATTAGAAGCAAGGGGAAAATTTAACCAGTTAAAAGAAGCTGTCAATTTTTTACAAAAAAAATCTAAGACAGAATTATTAAAGGGACAAGAAAAGGAATTACTTAGTCTTTTAGCAGATTACTCTAAGACACTAACCTTATTAGAAAAATACGATAAAAATAATTTAAAGAAAGAAAAAGGAACAAAATCAAAGTTTATTTTAGAATATGGATTATGTTTAAATATTGTTTCTGAATTAAAAAAGAACCTTATTGATAAAAAAGAGGCCAGTGATTTATTCGGAAACGAAAATAACAATAAACTAGAAAGCGTAGTTAGAAATCTATATCAAACTTTTAATAGAAAAGAATTATATAGGAATATAGAAGAAAAGTCAGCTAATCTTTTGTATTTAATAATTAAGGATCATCCATTCACTGATGGTAATAAACGAATTGCTTCTTTCTTGTTTGTTTATTTTTTAGATAGAAATAACTATTTGTATAAAGAAAGTGGAGAAAAGAAGATAAATGACAATGCCTTAACAGCATTAGCTCTTTTAATTGCCGAAAGTAATCCAAAAGAAAAAGATCAGATGATTGCTCTTATAACTCAACTGATTGTTGGATAATGGTTCTAACGTTGTTCACGATGCGGGGCCCTGTACCGTACGGTACGGGGTGGAGTCAGATTAAGAGAGTATTTTACCCTCTTTTTTATTTGGGGGAAACTACCATATGTTTTTGCACGTTACTTTTTTTGATGGATAAATAGTAAACTATAAAACGCACAAAAAAAGATATAACTAGTTTTCCTTATATCTCTATTTAAAGTATAATAAAATAATATGAGAAAAACCAATAAAAATGTAATACACGATATAGTTTATCACCCTAAGGAAAGATTGGAGTTATTCCGTAAACTCCCTGTTACAGAACAAGAAGCAATTTTTGAAGTTCTCTCCCCTCATGTTCAACAGAACATATTAGAGAAATTAAAAGATAATGAAATAATCAGCTTATTAGATCAAATGGATTTGCAACGAGCAGAGAATACTTTGATAAGAATTAAAAATTCGAGAAGAAGAAAGAAAATCATTTTCCGCTTAAAAGGAGAATTAAAAGAAAAATCTGAATACTTTCTAAGGTTTCATCCTAAAGCTGCTATAACTCTTTTAGATTTTAATTATTTACTTTTTTCTAGTTCTACGAAGATAAGTGAAGTAGCCGATGCGATTGATGAACACTATCGAGAGGTAGGAAAATTACCAGAAATATTAGTCCATGAAAGTGGGAGGCTTATAGGAGAGGTGCCAGTATCTTTATTGATAAGAGAAAATAATAACAAAACTCTTAAAAACTATACTCTCTCTGTTAAGACAATTTACTATCAAGCAGAAATAAAAGAAATTATTAATTCTTTTACAAAAACAAAACATAAAAAACTAGTTGTACTTGATGAAGATGATAGTGTTATTGGAATTATTTATTCTGATGAAGCATTAGCGCTTTTTGAAAATAAATCGACATTAGCTTTATATAATTTTGCTGGTGTTTCAAAAACTGAACGATCTTTTGATAGTGTTTTCAGTAAAGTACGTAGTCGTTATAAATGGTTGATTATTAATCTCTGCACTGCTTTTATCGCTGCTTTAGTCATAGGACTTTTCCGAGACACAATAGATAGATTAGTAATACTAGCCGTATATATGCCTATTATTGCGGGTATGGGAGGAAACACTGCTACTCAAACATTAGCCGTTATCGTACGTGGAATTACCGTAAGAGAGATTGAACTAAAAAATGGCCTGCCTGCTATTCTTAGAGAGGCAGGAGCAGGATTTATCAATGGTGTAATAAACGGATTTATTATAGCAGTTGTTGCTACCCTCTGGAATGGAAATCCTCTTTTAGGTCTTGTTCTAGCTATTGCTATGATTTTTAATCTTTTTATTGCTGGATTGTTTGGAGCTTTTGTCCCACTTCTTATGAAGTCAATAGGAAAAGACCCGGCGACATCAGCAACTGTTTTTATCACTACCGCCACTGATGTCTTTGGTTTTATGACTTTTTTAGGCTTAGCTACCTTAATACTTTAAATAGAATTATGAAGATAAAATTAACTATATTTGGAACGGGTTGTTTCTGGGGACCATATGACGGCTCGATAGTAAAATCACTAAGCTTTTTTTATTTAGACTATTGCTTTTTATTGGTTATAGGTGTATGCTTCTAATTAGCTAAATTAATTAAAAAATATGGGAAATTTTAAACAAAACAATAGATCTGGTGGAAGAGGAAATAATAGAAGATTCGATAGTCGTGATTCAGAAAGATCGGCAGTAATGCACAGGGCTGTTTGCAGTGAATGTGGGGCTGATTGCGAAGTTCCTTTTAAGCCAACTGGTGATAAACCTGTTTTTTGTAGTAATTGTTTTAGAAATAAAAGAGGTTCAGAACCAAGAAGATCTGACAGAAGAGATTCTAGAAGATTTGATTCTGGCGACAGGACAATGCACAGAGCAGTTTGCGATAAGTGCGGAAAAGAATGCGAAGTTCCTTTTAAACCTTCAAGTGATAAACCAATTTATTGTAGCCAATGTTTTAGCAAGAGAGGTAGTGACAATGGTTCTAGTCAGACAAATAGTCAATTTGATGCAATAAATGTTAAGCTAGACAAAATCTTGAAAGCACTAAATCCTTCTGTCTCTACAGAAGTGACTGAAAAGAAGAAGCCAACTAAAAAAGCAGAAGTTTCTAAGGCTAAGAATGCAGTTAAAAAAACAAGTTCTTCTAAAAAACCAAAAGCAAAAAAGAAGAAGTAATACACTAAAAAATCGCCAAGAGGGCGGTTTTTTGCTAGAATAAAGTATATGGAAAATATTAAAAACAAAATCAAAAACAATGGCGATAGAATAAAAAAAGAAGTTCGAGAGAAAACAGCAGGTTATATTCTAGCTGCCTTTGGGTTGGTAGCAGCCCTTTCTTGGAATGAAGCGATAAAGGGTTTATTAGAATATTTCTTTCCAATTAGTAAGAATACGGTTTTAGTTAAATTCATCTATGCTATTATTCTAACTATCATTGTAGTGATAATTTCTATTTATTTAACAAGGTTGTTAGTTGGTAAAAAAGAAGAGAAATAATGCTTATTGATGACGTAAAAATACAAGTGATGGCTGGAGCTGGTGGGAAAGGGTCAGTTTCTTTTAACAACAATATGATGTCTTTAGGTCCGACTGGTGCTAGTGGTGGCAAGGGTGGCAGTGTTTATGTTAAAGGAGTTTCTGACTTGAATGCTTTGAATAAATTCCGTTTTAAAAAAGAATTTGAAGCTGAAAGTGGACAAGATGGTCGTTCCCAATTTCGTGATGGTAAGGATATGGAAGATTTAGTTCTTTTAGTTCCTGTTGGAACTGTAGTTCATAATTTGAAAACAGGTCAAGATATTGAGATAACTAAAATTGATCAGCAAGAAATAATCGCTCGGGGAGGAACTGGTGGAAGAGGTAACTTCCATTTTCGTTCTTCAACTAATACAACTCCAAAGCAATTTGAGCAAGGAAAGCCGGGAGAATCTGTTGAAATCCGTTTAGAACTAAAATTAATTGCTGATATTGGATTTATTGGCTTACCTAATGTTGGTAAGTCAAGTTTGCTTAACGAATTAACTAATGCCAAGAGCAAGGTAGCAAATTATCCATTTACAACTTTAGAGCCTAATTTAGGTGCTTATTACGATTTAATACTGGCTGATCTCCCTGGCCTTATAGAGGGTGCTTCTGACAACAAAGGTCTTGGTATTAAGTTTTTACGTCATATAGAACGAACAAAAACTCTTTTTCATCTTGTCGCTGCTGACTCAGCAGATCCGGTTTTGGATTATAAAAAGATTCGAGAAGAATTAAAGAAATATAACAAACTACTTTTAGAAAAGAAGGAATATGTTTTTTTAAGTAAAAGAGATGCTGTTTCAGAAGATGTTATTAATGAAATAATAAAAAAGTTCAAAAAGCTGAATAAAGATATAATACAAATTTCTATTTTTGATTGGGATAGCATAGAGCTCGTCAAGAAAATACTTAATGATTTAATTTTAGAAAAGAAACAATAAGCCAAAAAGCTTATTGAGAAACTAGAAGAATAAAAATAACAGCCATGTTAATACATGGCTTTTTTATTTAATAAATTATTTATCTTTGAAGAAAAGTAGTATAATGAACTAAGATAAATTAATTTTAATATTATGAATTATAAACGTTTGATTACTTCTCTTGCCTCGCCGCAATTAGCTGGTTTAATCGGTTCTTTCTTTACTGTTTCAGCTATATCAACTTGGTATGCTGGCTTACAAAAACCAAGCTTTAGTCCGCCTAATTGGCTCTTTGGTCCAACCTGGATTACACTCTATATTCTAATGGGTATAAGTATTTACTTAGTCTGGTCTGCCTACGCTAAAGCTCCGGCAGGACAAAGCAAAGAAAATAAAATAGCTTTTTGGCTGTTTTGGGTGCATCTGTTTTTTAATGCTCTTTGGTCTGTAGTTTTTTTTGGTCTTCAAAGCCCAGGATTGGCTTTTATAAACATTATAATTATTTGGGTTTTGATTATTATTCTGATCATAAGGTTCTGGAAGATAAATAAGTGGTCATCTTACCTTTTAATTCCTTATTTTCTTTGGGTGAGTTTTGCTAGCACTCTCAATTTCTTTATTTGGTATTTAAACTAAGTTATTCGAGTTCTTTATTAAAAAGCTTGACAGCGGATTGTTATGGGTATATACTCATAATAAAGGTCAAGTTATTAATAATTAAAAATAAAAATATGCCAAGATTAAATGGAACAGGCCCTATGGGTCAAGGCGCTTTAACAGGCAGGGGCATGGGTCCTTGTGGAGGTGGAATGGGTTATGGAAGGGGATTAGGTAGAGGTTATGGGTATAAAAGATTTTATACTCCAAAAGAAGAATCAGAAATTTTGAAAGGCGAAACAGAATCTTTAGAGCAAGAATTAAAAGCTATTAAATCTCGTTTAGCCGAACTTAAGAGCCAGAAATAAATTAAAACAATTAAATATTATGAAAATAGCAGTAAGCTCGATGGATAAAAATATTGAAAGTAATACTTCCGATGTTTTTGGAAGATGTCCTTATTTTATTATCGTTGAAATAAAAGATAATGAAATTAAAAAAATAGAAGCGCTAGAAAATAAAAATATAAATCAAATGGGTGGGGCTGGAATTTCGACTGCTCAATTGATAGCAGAAAAAGATATTGAAGCAGTAATTACAGGCAATATTGGGCCAAGAGCTTTTGATGTGTTAAATCAATTTAAGATTAAGATTTATTCTGGGAATGGTATAATAAAAGAAGTTTTGCAGGAATTTATAGATGGAAAGCTCAAGGAAACAAAGAAATGAAAATAGTTATTCCAACAAACGCTAAAGAAGGCTTAGATGATAAAATAGCTGAGCATTTTGGTCGTTGTTTGACTTATACTTTTCTTAATGAAAAAGGGGAAGTAATAGAAATTATAGATAATACTAGTGAGCATATGAGTGGGACCGGTTTACCTCCTGAATTAATGAAAAAACATGGAGCAGATGTTTTATTATGCAAAGGTCTTGGTCCAAGGGCGATTGATTTGTGTAAAGAATTGGGAATTGATGTATACGTGTATCAGGCGGAAACAGTGAAAGATATTTTTGAATTGTGGCAGAATAAAAAACTCAAAAAAGCAGGCACAGAAGATGCTTGCGAACAGCACAAAATATGAAAATTGCGATTACGGGAGGCAAAGGAGGAACGGGAAAATCCACTGTAGCGGTGGCACTGGCATTTGCTTTGGCTAAGGATAAAAAAGTTTTATTGATTGACGCCGATGTTGATTGCCCGGGCGATGATCTTTTGTTGGGAATTGAATTGGAAAAATTAACAGATGTTGAAAATATGATCCCGGTTTTTGATTTCAAAAAATGCTTAAAATGTGGAAAATGCGTGCAATTTTGTCCGGAACACGCTATTGTTTTTGCCAAAGGGGAAAACCCAATTTTTATTGCTGATCAGTGTATTGGCTGTCGAGCTTGCCAAATTGTTTGTCCAGCGGGAGCTATTAGTGAATCTAAACAAATTATTGGTGAAATTTTTACCGCTAAAAATGACAATTTGGTTATACTTTCAGGAAAAATGAAACCGGGTATTGAAGAATCCAGCTTGGTGGTAAATGCGATGAAAAAAAAGATAAAAGAACAAGAAAAGAATTTTGATTATATTATTATTGATACGGCGGCTGGTACGCATTGTCCAGTAATTGCAGCACTTTTAGGGAGCGAGCGCGCTTTGGCTGTCACGGAGCCAACACCATTGGGTGCGCATGATTTGGACTTGATTCTTACGTTAACTAAAAAATTAAAAGTAGAAACCAAAGTAGTTCTCAATCGGTTTGATATTGGAACGGAAAATATTATTCAGAAAGTGGTAAAAAATCACCAGACAAAAATTATTGCTAAAATTCCTTATAGTCAAGAAATTGAAAAAAAATATTGCACGGGAATTCCGATTGAGCACAAGGCGATTGAAAAAATAATTCAATGGATAAAAAAATGAAAACCGTAACTATTTTGTCAGGCAAGGGAGGTGTCGGCAAAAGCACAATCTCTGCTTCGTTGGCGGTTTTGTTGTCCCAAGAAAATCGAATTGTAGCGACGGATTGTGACGTAGATGCGGCTAATCTAGCTCTGCTTTTTGGGATAAAAAAATTGAAAAAAAGTCAAAAGATTTCCACTAATCTGAAAGCCTTTGTAAATAAAAATGCCAGAAACTGCAAAAAAATTGTGGATAATTGTGCTTTTTCTGCGATTTCTTGGGATGAAAAAAAACAATTGCCAAAAATAAATAAGTTTTTGTGTGAAGGTTGCGGGGTTTGCCGGATTTTGTGCCCAGAAGGCGTCACTTTGAAAAAAGTGGAAAATGCGTCAATTGGAGAAGGGCGGACAAAATATGGCTTCTCAATTATTTCTGGACAAGTAGAAATGGGAGAATCTGGAAGTGGGAAGGTGGTAAGTGTCGTGAAAGAAAGAGCCGAGAAAATGGCATTTGAACAAAAGGCCGATTATCTGATTGTTGATTCAGCACCGGGGATTGGTTGCCCAGTTATTGCTTCAATTAGAGGCAGTGATTATATCTTAGCGGTAACCGAACCGACGCCAACAGCCTTTCGTGCTTTAAAAAGAGTTTTGCAAGTAGTAGAGCATTTTGGAATTACTTATGGTATTATTATTAATAAGTGGGATTTAAATAAAAATTTTACGGGTGAAATTGAAAAATTTGCACAAGAAAAACAAGTAAAAATTGTCGCTAAAATTCCTTACAGTCAGGATTTTGTGAAAGCAATAGTGGAGATGCAGCCGATTGTTGAAATAAATCCAAAATACGGAAAAATATTCAAAGATATTATTAATCAAGTAAAAACTCAATTAAAATGAAAGAAAAAATTGCAGGTATTTCAATATTAGCAAATGTCTTTTTGGCTGGTGGTAAGTTAGTGGTTGGTTTTTTAGTTGGTTCTTCGGCTATTTTTGCTGAAGGACTACATTCGGGAATGGATATATTCTCTTCTACAATAAGTTTTATTGGAATTAAAATAGCTAAAAAACCAGTGGATAAAAAACATCCTTATGGTCACTATAAATTTGAAGTCTTAGCTGGGTTGATAATAACTATAATTTTATTTTTAACAGGGAGTTTTATTATATTTGAAGCATTTCGTGAATTTAGCAATCCTTCTTCTCCTAGTATTGGATACTTAGCACTGGGCATAATGTTAGTATCAGCTATAATTAACGAAGTGATGGCAAGAGCGAAAATTAAATATGGAAAAAAAGAGAATTCTGTTTCTTTATTATCTGATGGAGTTCATTCTAGGGTGGATGTTTATGCTTCATTAGCAGTTTTTATAGGACTATTTTTAACTAAATATTGGATTTATGCTGATTCAATATTAGCTTTATTAATTGGTTTATATATTATTAAAGAATCTTTTTCATTGGGCAAGGAGGCAGCTGATTCATTGCTTGATGTTTCAGCCGGTAAGGAGATAGAGGATGAAATAAGATCGATTGCTAAAATTCAAAACATTGAAATAACTTCTCTAAAAACACAGAAAAAGGGTTCTGTTCTAACTGCTAATCTAGAGATAAAAATGCCTAATAATTTAAAGGTAGATGAAGCAACTAAAATTTCCAACAACTTGAGGGAACAACTTATGAAAGAAATTGATCAGTTACAGTATGTTGCTATTCAGATTACCAGTCATGAGATAGAAACTGGGTTTTATAAGCCAGAATTTGGGAAAAGTTTTGGTTGGCAGAGAAAAAGCCGTTTTAAAGATAAAATAGAAGAAGCAACTGGAAAGGGGCCAGAAGGTTATTGTGTTTGTAAGAATTGTGATTATAAAATACTTCACAAAAGGGGAGTTCCTTGTTCCACATTAAAATGTCCAAATTGTAAAATAAAGCTAGAAAGAGAATAATATGCCTAGGCCAAGATTATGCAGAAGAATTAGGTTCAATCCTAATATAACATATTTTAAGCCTCAAGGTGTGCCAATGAGACATTTGGAGATTATTGAATTAACTACTGAAGAAATAGAGGCTTTAAGGTTAAAGAATATAGAAGAATTAGATCAGAATGGTTGTGCCAAGAAGATGAAAACATCTCAAAGCACTTTTCAGAGAATTTTAGCGTCTGGCTATAAGAAAATGACCAAAGCCTTAATAGACGGTAAAGCTATAAAAATAGTCAAAAACAGTTGACATCTTATCTCATCTATGATAGAATGGTAGTAATCATTCCAGAGCTGTAAAAGAAACAGAGTCGAGTTTAATTCTATAGTATTCTGTACTGATTTTAATAAAAATAATACAATACAAAAATGCAAGAAGGTAAAATCGCACGTATTACTGACAGAGGTTTTGGATTCATTTCTCGCGACGGTGAAGAAAAAGATATTTTCTTTCACTCAAACGAATTGAAAAATGTTCAATTCAACGACCTTAAAGAAGGTGATAGTGTTACATTTGAAGTAGAAGAAAGTCCTAAAGGACTTAATGCTACAAACGTTAACAAAGTGTAATTATTTAAACAAAAAGCCCCGTTTAGCGGGGTTTTTTGTTTGTTCTGATTTATCTTTGAGCTCTTTTTTCTCGCCAACAATCTTTACAATGAATTGGTTTATCTCCAGATGGTTCAAAGGGAAGTTCTGTTATTTCTTTTCCACATTCAGCACATTTCCAATTTCCTTGCACCATTTGTCTTGGAGCAAAATTTCCTCTCTGAGGTCTATTCTTACTCCAACATTCCTTACAATGAAGTGGTCTGTCTCCAGACGGTTCAAAAGGAAGTTCTGTTATTTCTCCTCCGCAATCACTACATTTCCAATTTCCTTGGAACATTTGTTTAGGAGGAAAATCTCTATTTGATTCCATGTTTTTTGTTTGATTAAAAAAAGCGACCTTTTAACTTCTAAATCGCTCTTTAAAAAATAACCGACTTATAAGCTTGATTTAATTATAAATAATACAAAGAATAAATCAAGTTTTTTAATTTGCTATAAGCCTGGCTTATACATCTACTGTTTTCTTTTGTTAAGTTTTATAGTATAAATTAAGTATGTCATTATCTATCGGAATAGTTGGTTTGCCTAATGTTGGTAAGTCAACATTATTTCAAGCCATAACTAAAAAACAGATTGATAGAGAGAATTATCCTTTCTGCACCATTGATCCAAACATTGGTGTCGTTGTTGTTCCTGATGAAAGGGTTGATAAACTAGCTGAATTAACTAAATCAGCTAAAAAGATTTATACAACAATAGAATTTGTTGATATTGCTGGATTAGTAAAGGGAGCTAGCAAGGGAGAAGGATTGGGCAATAAGTTTTTAGCTAATATTAGAGAAGTAGATACGGTTGTTTATGTTCTACGTTGTTTTGAAAATGAAAAAATAGTTAACACTCAATCATCCATAGATCCTTTAAGGGATAAAGAGATATTAGAGACTGAGATGATAATAAAGGATTTAGAGACAGTAGAAAAGAGATTAATTGGACTAGAAAGATTAATTAGAGCTCAAGATAAGGAATCTTTAAAAGAAGCAAAGATATTAGAGAAGGCTAAAGAATATCTTGAAGCTGGGGATTATTTAGCTGATAAAGACTGGAACGATGAAGAAAAGAAGGCTTTGAATAGTTATCAGCTCTTAACTATTAAACCTCGTTTATTTCTATTAAATGGTAAAGAAGAAGAAATAGATAAGAATATTCTATCTAGCTTTAGTAACTATTTAATACTTGATATTTTAACTGAGTTTGATTCAGCTAGTTTAAGTATTGAAGAAAGAAAAGAGTTTAATTTACCCATAGAACTTAAATTAGATGAATTAATCAAGAAGTCATATCAATTATTAGATTTAATAACTTTCCTAACAACAGGGCCTGATGAGACTCGGGCTTGGACTCTTAAGAAAGGAAGCTTAGCTCCTCAAGCTGGCGGAGTAATTCATACTGACTTTGAAAAGCAGTTTATTAAAGCAGATGTTATTAATTGGGAAAAGCTCATTGAAGCAGGAGGATTAGGTAAAGCAAGAGAGAAAGGATTAATTAGAACAGAGGGAAAAGAATATGTTGTTCAAGATGGCGATGTTATAGAAATAAAGAGTAGTGCTTAATAGTTGATAGGCTTTTTGCGAAAAACTAAGCTTATCATGAATTAATAGTTGATGAAAAAAAATAACGAAATAATTTTAATGGGATATATTAAAAAAATAAAGTTATTAACATATTGACAATCATTTTTAATGAGCGATAATTAAGTAATAAAGGAGTTTTGTGGGGTAGTCGACTTCAACATTCCTTTTAAAAATAAAACGAGTTAGTACTCGTCTAGACTAATGCCAAAGAAAAAAGCAGCTAAGAAAAAAGTAGTCAAGAAAAAAACAGCCAAGAAAAAGAAAAAGAAATAGGCTATAAGCCGTCAACGAATTGACGGCTTTTCATTTAATTAGGAAACACTAAAATCGCTTTTTAAACGGTTTTTTGTTATAGTGAAACATCTGATAGGTTAGTTTGAGAGAGCTATTAGCTCTCTTTTAATTAAGGCGTTTTTCTGCTAGAATCTATTTGTAAAAGGTTTTATTAAAAATATTAACTTAAGTTTCGTAAAATAGATTCTTCAACTATAGTTTTATGACTAATATTATTTCAAAATTCATTCAAAGTATAGTCCCTTGGCTTCTTAACCATGGCATCAAGATAATTGCTATTATCTTCCTTGCTTATCTTATTTCTCGATTTGGCGTAATATTTATCGAGAGATTTATAAGGAAAATAATCATTTCAGATCGTTTTTCATCAAAAGAAGCAGAAAAGAAGAGAGAAGATACTCTTATTCAGATTTTTGCTGGATCGTTTAGAATATTAATCGGAATTGTAGCCCTTTTAATGGTTTTACAAGAGGTTGGGATAGCAATCGCACCGCTTTTAGCTGCAGCTGGAATCGCAGGTTTAGCTTTTGGTTTTGGTGGTCAGTATCTTATTCGTGACCTTATCTCCGGATTATTTATCATTATGGAAAACCAATACAGGGTGGGCGATGTTGTCTGTTTTGGTGAAACTTGTGGGTTAGTAGAAGATATTAGTTTAAGAATGACAACACTTCGAGATTTAGATGGGACAGTTCATCATGTTCCTCATGGTGAAGTCAAGAAAGTGTCAAATCTTTCAAAGTACTTTGCAAGAGTAAACCTTGATATCAGTATTTCCTACAGTTCAAATATTGAACAAGTGATTTCAGTGGTGAATAAAGTTGGTAAAGAATTAGCAGAAGACTTAGAGTGGAAAGAATATATTTTAGAGCCACCACAATTTGTAAGGGTTGATAGCTTTGGTGACTCAGCAATTATTATCAAGATTCTTGGAAAAACAAAACCACTTAAGCAGTGGGATGTTACTGGTGAGCTTCGTAAAAGGCTTAAAATTGCATTTGATAGAGAAGGCATAGAGATTCCATTTCCACAAAGGGTTATTCATCAAGCGAAGTTATAATATTTGACATAGTCTTCTGTGGAGCTATAATTAAGACATGGAAAAAGACTTTTCAGAATTAGTAGAATATTTAGACGAAAGATTTACTAAGATAGAGAATATATTAGAGACTAAAGCAGATAAGTCTGATTTGGATGATTTAGCTA
>Ga0268278_1000417_pt1 | contig 30101 bp, 26 predicted proteins | sample saktaG_3_FD_190135 | JGI IMG/M metagenome (GOLD analysis project Ga0268278, IMG submission 190135) | Saline water microbial communities from Sakinaw Lake, British Columbia, Canada - sak_2010_1_5_55m | ecosystem: Environmental > Aquatic > Non-marine Saline and Alkaline > Saline ...
GAAGACCTCAAGCGCATGGAATATCGCGGCTACGATTCATCCGGTGTAGCCATGATATCCAACGGCAAACTGCTGGTGAAGAAGGGCGTGGGCAAGCTGGAGGAGGTTAACAAGAAATACAGGCTGGCCAATATGCCCGGCAGCGTGGGCATCGGGCATACGCGCTGGGCCACGCACGGGGGCGTCACACAGATAAATACCCACCCCCACTGCGATTGCGGCAACGAGATCGCCGTAATCCATAACGGCATCGTTGACAACTACCAGGAGATGCGCAAAGACCTGATCAAGCGCGGGCACCGTCTCCTCTCCGAGACCGATACCGAGGTCATACCTCACGAGATAGAGGACGAGATGAAGAAAGGGCACTCGCTCGAGGAGGCCGTGATGGCGGTGGCCCCCAGGCTGGTAGGTTCGTACGCCTTCCTCGCCATCAGCACCAAAGAGCCCGGTAAGATCGTGGGCACCCGCAAGGGCAGCCCGCTGGTGGTCGGCCTGGGCAAGAACAAGGCCTTCGCAGCCAGCGATTCGCTGGCGCTGGCAGGCCAGATAGACCAGCTTTACATGCTGGGCGAAGGCGAGATAGTAGTTCTCACCGCCGATAAGGCTACTTTCTACGATCACACGGGACGTGAGATCAACAAAAAGGCATCCAAACCCGATGCCGTCTGGAATGAAAACGACAAAGGCGGCTACGAGTACTTCATGCTTAAGGAGATCATGGAGCAGCCCGAGACCCTGATGGCTGCTGCTCGCCAGGACAAGGATGTTTTCACCTCAGTGGCGCTGGATATGCTGAGGGCCGACCAGATCATAGTCACGGCCTGCGGTTCCTCGCGTTACGCCGCCCTGGTAGGCCGCTACCTCTTCTCCAGCGTGGGCAAGAAGTTCTGCGAGGTGGTTATGGCGTCCGAGTTCCAGTACTTCGCCGACTCCGTAGACAGGAACACCCTGGTGCTGGCCATATCGCAGAGCGGCGAGACCCTTGACGTGATCGACGGCGTGGAACTGGCGCGCAAGGCAGGCGCCAGGATAGTCTCAATCATTAACCGGCCCCAGTCACTGCTGGGCGAGCTCAGCCACAATGTCCTGTACCTGAACTGCGGCCCCGAGATCGGCGTGGCCGCCACCAAGTCGTTCCTCAACCAGCTGGCCGTCTTTTACCTGCTTGCTTTTTCCATGGTGCATTCGTTCGGCATGGCAGTCGACAACATACGCAAGGTCAGCCGGCAGGTGGCCAGGGCCATCGACTGGAACAACGATGAGATAGCCAGGATCACGCAAACTTACCACGACAAGAACGATTTCTATTATATCGCCCGCGGCATCAATTTCGCCATAGCCTCGGAGGGGGCGTTGAAGCTGAAGGAGATATCCTATATCCATGCCGAGGGCATGCCCGCCGGCGAGCTCAAGCACGGCACGCTTTCGCTCATCGAGGAGGGCACGCCGGTTTTGGTTATCTGTCCCGGGGACTACACCTACAACGAGACGCTGGGCAACGCCATCGAGGCCAAGGCCAGGGGAGCCAGGATAATAGCGGTCTCGGACGTAAACAACGAGATCTACGACCACTGGATCAGGATTCCCAAGGTGCACGACCTGCTCTACCCTATTGTGGCGGTCGTGCCGCTGCAGCTGCTGGCCTATCACATGGCCACCAGGCGGGGCCACAATCCCGACATGCCGCGCAACCTGGCCAAATCGGTTACGGTCAGGTAGCCTGATGAGAATCATCGCCATCATCCCCTGCCTGAATGAAGCAGCTTTCATAGGCGACGTCGTTGCCGCTACGTTGAAGCTGGTGGATAAAGTCATAGTAGTGAATGATGGCTCTACAGATGCAACCGCTGCAATAGCCAAACAGGCCGGCGCCGAGGTTATCAGTCATACAGCAAGGAGGGGAGCCGGCGCAGCCACGCGCAGCGGTTTTGAAGCGGCTATCCAACATGGTGCTGATATAGTCGTCACTCTGGATGGAGATGGCCAGCATAAACCGGCTGAAATACTTCTGCTGGTAGAACCGCTACTACAGAGTCAGGCCGACCTCGTTATTGGTTCGAGGTTTATCGAGCACGTAACCAATATGCCGTTCTACCGCAAATTTGGTGTAGATATCATTACCTGGATGTACAACCTGGGCTCAAAAGTAAAAGTTAGCGATGCCCAGAGCGGCTTCCGCGCTCACAGCAGGAAGCTACTGGAATCCATAGCTATTACACACGATGACTTCAGCTTCAGTATAGAGTTGCTGGTTAAAGCAAGGAGGGAAGGCTTCCATATTAAAGAAGTGCCTATTTCCTGCCTTTATCACGACCAGGGATCCACATCCAACCCGATATTACACGGCCTGGGCGTAGCATTTTCCATCGCTGGCATCCGCCTTTCCAACGTGTTTTTTAACGGCACTAAAAAATGAATGCACGAACCTCATCAGGGTATAATAAACCGGTATGAGCAAATTTACTGACAAGACGATTGCCGTAACCGGAGGCAGCGGATTTTTCGGCAAGTACGTCGTCAAGAAGCTGGTGCAAGCAGGATGCACCAGTGTCTTTGTGGTGCGCAGTAAAGATTATGATCTCGTTGATAACGATGCCGTTAAATCCTTCTATGCCGATGTACGCCCCGAAATAGTAATCCACCTGGCGGGCAAAGTAGGTGGAATTGGCGCCAATCAGGCCAATCCGGGCTCGTTTTTTTACGATAACCTGATGATGGGTGTGCAACTTATGGAACAGGGCCGGCTATTCGAGATCGAGAAATTTGTAGCAATCGGCACCATCTGCGCTTACCCTAAATTAACGCCTGTTCCATTTAAAGAAAAAAATCTCTGGAACGGCTATCCCGAGGAGACCAATGCGCCGTACGGACTGGCTAAGAAAATGCTACTGGTGCAAGCCCAGGCATATAGGCAGCAGTACGGCATGAACGCCATTTACCTGCTGCCGGTTAACCTCTACGGCCCCGGGGATAATTTCGATCCCGCATCGTCGCACGTTATACCAGCCCAGATCAAGAAGTTTATTGATGCCGTTGAAAGCAAGGCATCAGAGGTAATAATATGGGGCACGGGTAATCCGACGCGGGAATTTCTCTATGTGGAAGACGCTGCTGAGGCGGTGGTGCTGGCTGCCGAAAAATATGGCAAGAGTGATCCTGTCAATATAGGCTCAGCTTTTGAGATCTCCATCAAAGATCTGGCCGATTTAATCGCCCGGTTGACCGGTTTCAAAGGCCGTATTACTTTCGATTCATCCAAACCCAACGGCCAGCCCAAAAGACGATTGGATACTTCAAAGGCAGCGGCGGAGTTCGGTTTCACGGCCAGGACAGGTTTCGAGGACGGGTTAAAGAGGACTATAGACTGGTACCTGGCCAACAGGGACAAACTTAAGTGAGCTGAGCAGGCGGGTTTCTTTTTATACAGCGCCGGCTAAAATTTTGAAAGATGAAAATACTTGTCATTGTATCTACGATTGATTTGAAGAACAAGCTGGGATGCACCCCCGCCTGGTGGCAGTTGCTTAAAGCGTTCCATGAGACAGGGCACGAAGTTATCGTGGTCCCTTATTTGGGCAACTCTATCGATAGTCTCTGGTGGCGTACCTATGAAAATCCCTGCGCCAGGGAAAGCATAATTTATAACGCATATCTCGAGGGGCAGAAAAAATCAGGGAAATCGCCCAGCCGGAGAACAATACTAACACCGGTTACCAACCAGCTTATACAGCACTATATCAAACCGAGATGGGAAAAATATCTTGCATCGATCCTGGCAAAAGAAAAGGATATATCCCTTCTGGTTTTTATGAGCGTTCCTATCACACACTTTGCCGGTATCCCCACAAAGATAAAGAAACAGCTCAATACAGCGTCAGTTTACTATGATGGCGATATGCCTACTATACTGCCCAAATACACAGTTAGCAGAGGGTTCAAGTTCAACTACTACGAGGGCGCCGACCTGTCAGAATACGATGCCTTCTTCACCAACTCCAAAGGATGTATAACTGATCTGGAAAAACTTGGGGCGAAAAACGTTCACCCGCTCTATTACGGTATCGATCCCGAGGTGGCCATTCCTGTAAAAGTAACGCAGGACATAGATATCTCTTTCTTCGGCTATGGCAGCGATTTTCGTGAGGAGTGGATGGAGAAAATGATAACCGTACCCAGTCGTGAGTTGCCGGAATTCAAGTTCACAGTGGCCGGGGGCGGCTTCGGTATCGACCTGGGCAATGCTAAAATGCTGGGCGACCTTTCCTACAGCCAGTGGCGGCAATATTGCTGCCGCAGTAAAATTAACCTCAATATCACCCGCTGGTCTCACACCAACGTCTACGCCTCTTCTACGGCACGCCCATTTGAGCTGGCCGCCTTTGGCAGTTGCATCGTCTCGCAGCCGTATAACGGGATAGAAGAATGGTTCGATGTCGGTAAAGACCTGTTGGTTGTTAACGATGCGGCCGAGGCAGTTGCAGTTTACAGCCAGTTATTATCAAATCCGGCATTGCAAAAAAAGTTGGGCGCAAACGCCAGGGCAAAAGTGCTCAAGGAACACACCTATAAAAACAGGGCATCCGAATTTATTGAGATTGTGAGTCAAATAGTTAGATAATCACCATTTTTCGACAATCATGGGGCAGAGGCTGAAAAATGATCCCGCCTAATAACTGGGAACTCAAGAGGTTACTGAAGGTCATCCTCATTGTTCTAATAAGCCTGATTATATTAACGGTTCTCGCAGATGGTGGAGTTGGTATACCGGTCCTAATCCATGCCGCAGGTTTCACAGCCATCAGCTTTATTCCCGGTCTGCTGTTACTGAGGGTTTTACGCGTCCACAATACCGGCTGGACAGAATGCATTGGTTATTCACTCGGCCTCAGTCTGGCTCTGGTAATGTTCATCATGGCAGCAATAAATATTACCTTGCCGACGTTTGCCGCTTTTCAACCTCTTACACGATGGCCTGTGACTATTTCCATTTTATTCCTGATCTTCCTGTTGATGCTGGCAGCCTATATCAGGGACAGTAACTACATTTGTGAGATCAAGCAAGGAAGCGGATGTAAAGCACTGTTGCCGGCTATACTATCGCTCATTCTACTACCGGTACTGACGATCCTCGCGGTAGAACTAATAGATGCCTTCAGCAATAACCTCATGCTTATCATCTGCCTGTTCTACGTTGCAGTTATCGTTATTCTCGCTGCAACCAAAAAGTTTATCATACCTGACTTATATCCACTGGCAATTTACGTAATCGCTCTTTGCCTGCTGTACCAGACGACGATTATGTCACCCTACCCGGTCGGCTCAGATATCTATACTGAATACCATTTTTACCACCTGGCCGCGTCACAGGGTTACTGGGACTATACAATCGCCAGCACGGTTAATTCCTGCCTGAGCATCACTATACTGGCGCCCGCATACTCGCTTCTAATGAATATCGAGGGTGCATGGGTATTCAAAGCGATATACCCTTTTCTCTTTGCATTGGTACCTGTAATCCTTTATCACGTTTTCAGTCAGCAGATCGGCCGTTGCAAGGCGTTTTTGGCGGCCTTCTTCTTTATGGCCGTACCCGCCTTTTCCCTGGAGATGATCGCCCTCTGCCGCCAGCAGGTTGCCGAACTTTTCATGGCTCTGCTAATTATGCTGCTGGTAACACAGCAGCTGCGCACGATACAAAAAATAATCATGGGTTGCATATTTACCGCCTCCATAGCGGTCTCCCACTACGCAACAGGATTTATCGGTTTTATCTATATGGGGCTTTTTCTGCCCTTTATATATATCCTGCAAAGCAGATGGTTCAATTCTATCTGGGCCTGGCTTAGCTCTAAATCAGGCGGCCTGCTACCTCTGCGTAAACAGGTTCACCCCGCAGCTTTATGGATAGTAGTGGGCGCCTTTTTCCTGGCAGGCTTTGCCTGGTATGCTCTGGTTGGATCAGGTGTGAATCTGGGCGTTATAAGTTGGCTGGGGAATAATCAAATCGACACTCTTGCCTCTGGAATATCCTCTATACAAGCCGGTCAATATACCGGTTTCTTCGATTTCGCCGCCCGCGATGCACTGATCCGCACCGCGTTGGGGCTTGATTTTTTCCAGGTGACTATCCAGGGCAAAATATTCAGATTTTTCCAGCTTACCACTCAATTATTGATTATCCTTGGCATACTTAGGCTGATATTCAAGCCAAAAGGTCTAAATTTCAGCGTTGAATACCTTTCACTGTGTGTCACCAGTTGCTTTCTGCTGGCAGCATCAATATTTCTGCGCGGTTTTGCCGACCCGTTAAACATAACACGCATGTACCATATAACTCTGATTACATTGGCACCCTTCTGCATCCTTGGCGGTGACGTGATCCGGCCGGCCGTGACAGCCGCCTGGCGTAAGCTGAAACTCGCAAAGCCTGCAACACCCACTAACGCAAGGGTTGACGATAGCCGATACCCCGCATTTATTACATTAGCCATAATTATTCCATATTTCATGCTCACATCAGGCCTTGTCTATGAGATAACGCGGCAGGATGTTACCGACAGGATCGATACGCCCTATTCTATCGCTCTCAGCAGTTACCGCCTTGACCTCTCCGGGATTTTCTATAGCCAAGATGGTCTGGCAGCAAATTGGCTTGCACAGCATTCAGACGACAAAACCATATTGGCTACGGACCAGCATTCGCACCGCATCATAGAATTCCACGGGTTTCACGGTTCGTTTAGGGGAATATCCTTGGACTCCGGTTCGCCGGCTGCCAACAATTATATTTACTTAACAAAATGGAATGTAGAAAATAATGAGTTGGCCTTTGCCATGTACCCCGGCCTGATAAAATCCAATGCCGGATTAAGAAAACATTCCGGCTTTGAAGATATACCCGGGCTAATTGCAGTAATCAGAGGGGACAACCTTGTTTACAATAATGGGGGCGCCAGGATACTGGTACCCATAACAGCTTCGCAGGTGAAAAGGTAAATCTATATCGGCTATAATAATTCTCAAGTAAGAAATGTATTTTTAAATCAGCTCGTTATAGGCATTACCGGGCAGGATGGATATTGCGTGGCTGGATCATCTATCTGTTATCTTTCAGAATTGCGAACCAAGCTTTTCCTGTAGCCTTGGAAGCCGCCGATTCAGAGTCCCCCGCTGAAAGGAAATCCGATATGACCAAACTCAACATTAACTCGCACCTCAAAAACTTCTTGGCATAAATCGGAGAGATTCTGTGAATCAGGGATACAATTCCTGGCCTAAATCCTAAAAGACTTCAAGAACTGATATAAGCGTAAAAGAGGAATAATGAAAATTGCCTGGTTAAATGAACACCTGCTTTACTGGAGTGGCGGGGTCAAGTGGATTCTGGAAATCAGCAGAAGATTAAAGCAGCAATGCGACCTGGATATCTTTGTGACCCGAGCTTCGGATGAAAATAAAAAACTTTTTGGACAGGCCGGCATTGAATTACAGGAGTTCTCTGATATTTCCACAGACAACATCAAGTACTGGTTATTCTACCCATACTTTATCTGGGAGAACTCCCATAAATTGAAATGCTTACTTAAAACATATGATGTAGTAATATCGACTTCCCCCACCACATGTGTGCTTGCATCTCTTCTTGATCATAAGTCTATTTTTATATTTTTTGAACCCAATGTATGGGTATATTCGCCTGTTTTCATTAACGGGTTGCCCCTGATGCAAAAGCTGATTTTACAGGTGGGGTATCCATTAACCAGGGTGATTGATCAATATTCTATGAAAAAGGCAGATAGGCTGGTCACTCTTGACAATCTTAACGCAGTGCGTGGCAGGGCTATCTATGGCAGACAGCCTGATATAATTCCTGTCGGCGTTGATACAGATCTTTTTAACAATAAGCATAATCCCGAGCTCGAAGCGGCCTATTCCGGTTGGCAGGTTATTATCCATTCAGCTACCTATCTAAGCCCTGTTAAGGGGACGCGTTTTATTGTGGAGGCCATGCCGAAAATCGTGGAGAAGGTGCACAATTGCCGCCTCCTCATACTAAATCCACATGAACAGGAAAGGGAACGCTCTGAGTTCATGGCTTTGGCGCAAAGCATGGGTGTGGCTTCCCATATTGAATTCCTCCCTAAACTCAAAGAGGAAGATTTGCCTTATTATTTCTCCCTTGCCAGGGCCGTTATTCAGCCTAGCCTTTACGTATCTACCCATATGCCTCTGGCCGAAGGGGCCGCCTGCGAAACACCTGCAGTAGCTTTTGACGGCATCAATGCCGATGAAGATATCGTCGACGGTGAGACTGGATTCATTACACCTGCCGGAAATATAGACGCGCTGGCTCAGAAGATAGTGGAACTCTTACAAAACACTGACCTCCGTAATAAAATGGGCAAGAAGGCAAGGGAAAGGGCCAGGAAGCTGTTTTCCTGGGATCACAATGCCGATCTATTGTTGGATATGGCAAAAGAGGTCTGCAACAGGGATTAAGGATATATGCCGGCTGATACGACAAAACGGGCGCTGATCACTGGTATAACAGGCCAGGATGGTGCATATCTTGCTCGGTTTTTACTCGATAACGGTTACCACATATATGGCACTTATCGGAAATCTTCCGCGCTAAATTTCTGGAGACTACAATATTTAAACATCCAGGAAAACGTGACTCTAATCTGTGCGGATCTTGCCGATTCTTCTGCCATGAGTGATGCCATCAAGTCCTGCCAACCCCATGAAATTTATAACCTTGCATCTATGACGTTCAGTGGTACGGCATTTGAACACGTGGTGGATGTAGGAGAGGCAACGGGTCTGGGCGTAACAAGGCTGCTGGAAGCAGTTATGCGAATCGATCCCGGGATTAGGTTCTACCAGGCATCATCAATAGAGCTTTATGGTGAAGGCGGCTCCAAACCTTTAACGGAAGACACCCCGTTTAACCCGGTGAACCCCTATGCTGTAGCAAAGCTATATGCATATTGGATAACCAGGATATACAGGCAAAGGTACGGAATCTTCGCCTGCAGCGGTATTCTCTTCAATCACGAATCTCCTCTCAGGGACCTGAATTTTGTAACGCGCAAAATATCCAATGCCGTAGCCAGGATATCACTGGGCCTGCAAAATGAACTGACACTGGGAAACCTCAACGCTAAGAGGGATTGGGGCTATGCTCCTGAATATGTCCGCGCCATGTGGCTCATGCTCCAGCAAAACAAGCCGGACGACTACATTATAGCCACAAATGAGTTACATACAGTCAGGGAATTGACGGAAAAAGCATTTGAGATGGTGGGATTGGACTGGCAAAAATACGTAAAAACAGATGAGAAGCTGATGCGGCCAACTGATGTTAATTTCTTACAGGGAGATAATTCGAAGGCCAGGGGCAATCTGGGTTGGCAGCCGCAGGTGAAGTTCAATCAATTAGTTGAAATTATGGTTAAACAGGACCTTGACAGATGGCAAAGACATAGTAGAGGAGAGACATTTCCCTGGGATATCCCGCTATGATATTACTCTGCACTTTCATACCGGACTTTATGCTACCCTATACAGGATTCAAAAGTGATTTGAACATAGGTGAATAAAAATGATTGTCAATTGCCGTGCATGCGGATCGAAGGAATTATTAGACATCCTTTCACTCGGTGACCAGTATCTTTCTGATTTTGTTAAGGCAGACGAAAAGCCCGAGAAATACCCGCTTGATCTTGTGCTCTGTCAGCAGTGTAACCTGCTGCAATTAAAACACTTTGCGCCTATTAGTTCCTTATACACCGATAGCTATGGATACCGCTCCGGTATCAATCAAACGATGCGCGACCACCTGGCACAGCTTGTGAAAACAGCATGTCAACTTGCTTTACCATCGCAGGAAGAAGTTGTGATCGATATCGGCTGCAACGATAATACACTGCTGAAATCATATAACGAAAAGGTGCTCACAAAGGTAGGTTTTGATCCCGTAAAGAAATTTTCCAGATATGTTGAAGGGACAGAAATAAAGTTCATCAATGCCTATTTTAATAAGCAAAACTATGAAGGATCTCTCGGGAAGAAAAAGGCCAAGATAATCACTGCGATTTCCATGTTCTATGATCTCGATGACCCGAATACATTTGTTTCAGATCTGCATGCGATCCTTGATAACAATGGCATTATAATCATTCAGCAAAATTACCTGGCGGGCATGTTGCTACAAAATGCTTTCGACAACATAGTGCATGAGCACAGGGAATATTATTCGCTTCTTTCACTGGAGAAACTGCTGGACCGGCACGGATTTGACGTATTTGACGTTGAATTGCACGACCTTAACGGCGGCAGTTTCAGGACCTATATATGCCATCAGGGCTCAAGAAAAATATCCAGTTCGGTTATCAAGTTAAGGGAATCTGAAAATAAGCTGGGGCTGCAGGGCATAGAAATCTATCAGCAATTTGCCGGCAGGATTCACGAATTGAAAGAGGAGCTTTATGGTTTTATTGCCGGTGAGGTAAAAAACGGCAAAATAATATATATCTATGGCGCTTCTACCAGGGGTAATACATTACTGCAGTATTGCGGGCTCGATAATACCCTGATCAAGAAGGCCGTTGAACGCAACGAAGAAAAGTGGGGTAAAAAAATTGCCTCCGTTGGAATACCTATCATTTCCGAAGAGCAGGCACGAATAGAAAAGCCGGATTATATGCTGGTTCTGCCATGGTTTTTCAAAGAAGAGTTTATAAAGCGGGAGGCGGAGTACATTGAACAGGGCGGCAAGTTAGTGTTTCCCATGCCAAAGCTGGAAATTGTGGGAAAATGAAAGGCGTACTTCATTCAATACAAATACAGGCACTTCTGCTAAAAACAGCCTATCGAAGAGAGGGATTATGGTACGTGATCCGAAAGGGGTTGGGGTACGTTGCCATGTGGCCTTTTGATGTTTTAGTTACCCTGTATCATAAATATTTAAACAGAGACAAATCCACATTCACATTCCAGGGACAAACATACAACTATTATTACCACAGCTACAATATGACCTGGAACAACGAAAGGGGCTTAGAAATACCAATAATTCGGCGGCTTTTACAGGAAAATAGTGGCAAACATATCCTGGAGATCGGTAATGTACTATCCCATTATTTTTCTTGTCGCCACGATGTGGTAGATTTAACCGAGAGGTATCCCGGAGTAATCAACCAGGATATTGCAGGTTTTCGTCCCGGCAATAAATATGACCTTATCGTGAGTATTTCAACGTTCGAGCATGTGGGTTGTTGGGGAAAAGAACCCAAGCAGCCGGAAAAATTGCTGCAGGCAATAGGGAATGTCCTGGACAATATCCTGGCACCGGGTGGAAAATTCGTAATCACTGCGCCGCTTGGTCAGAATCCCGATATGGAAAGATACCTGATTAAAGGTACGATAAAGTTTACTGACTTATATTGCATGAAGCAGATAGATGCAAAAATGAACCGCTGGTATGAGTTTCCCTGGCCGGAAATCCGCGCTCATGAATTCAGCGAACAAGGTATATGGTGTGGTAAAGAAAAAACTTTTCTTATCGGGATTACGCAGAAGCCGCGCGCTGCTCAATAAAAGGTTAAATGAATCGGTTAATTTAAAGGTACATTTTGATAACCAAGCCTGTTAAAATACTTTATATTTGTCCCTTTGCCCATGACTTCGCGTCCTATTCATTCATGGCGTTTTATGAAAGCAATGCCTTGTCACAGGCCGGCGCTGAAGTTGAGCTGCTTACATTCAAGGGACTGCTTGATAAAGCCCCCCTGAAAATCAAACAATGGACTGTGCGCGAGCATATCACCCTGTCCTTACCGCTGTACTGCCTTGCTAACCTGATGAGAAAATCGCGTTATAGCAGGATGTTTGCCAAATTGATTGAATATTCCCTTACCCTGATGGTTGCAATCAGGCTGGGGAAAAAATTCAATTATGATGTATTGCATCTACGTGAGGGGGATCCATTCCTATTCATACTGCATCTCCTTAATTTATCACAGCGGGGTAATAATTGGGCTGTCATTTTGATCGGCGCCGAACTTGTTGCACAATTATCTTCGCTTTCATCCCCATGGAAAAACCCTAAACAGCTTTTCACCGTTATTTTCATTCGAGCAATGAATAGTAACTTTTGGAAACCTGTTTTCTCCATGAGTTCAGCCAGAAATAAATTCGTTTATCTTACTGAAAATGATGTGATAAAAAATAGTTATGAACCATACATGAAGGGCGCTCTTGCAGGAAATATCTTCTGTCTGCCCTTAGGTGTTAACACAATAGACAAAACAATATCAAAAGAAGAGGCACGAAAATATTTGGGGATTCCAATAGATAAACCGGTATTTCTTTGTTTTGGCTCGCCTCATGCCGGCAAAGAATGGGAAGCGATATATATTGCTTTAAAGGACATCAAGGATGTTTTTCTATTACATGGCGGTGATCAGAGGCTTGACGATCGTGGTTTTAGCTTACAATTACCAGACTCATCGATCTTGTCAGCAAAATATGGTATGAGTGATAGGGTTTTTATTAAAGATGGCTATATACCAGAAGAAGAAAAGCCATACTATTTCTTTGCATCAGATGCAATAATCCTGTCCTATACCAGGCAGTTCCTTTCCAATGCCAGCTCTTTATGGGAAGCCTGCCGGTTTGTCACTCCTGTCATTGTTAGCGACAACAGTCAGCTCAAAAATATTATGGACACGTATCAGCCGGGTATGGTTTTTAAAGCCCAGGATCCTGATTCACTCAGGAATACAATTACACATTTCATTAATTTAAGCCAGGAAGAAATATTTGAATTTCAGGATAATTGCCGAAGATTCAATAAGGAATTTTCAATCAATAGATGGGCACAACAGTGCCTGCTAATTTATAAGGACCATCTTTTATGCATGTGATATGTGTTGCTCCATTCTCACTGTTCAATGTTTTATTTGCTAAAAATGATAAGCCAATATAGATATGAACGCATTAAAAACATTTCCTTTTAAAGTGCTCAAGTTAGCAATCAAACCGTTCGTTGGCACGGGATTAAGCAAGTATTCTGTCGTATCCCGCCTCTATAATTACCTGACTGATATTTTACAGCCGAGAAGCGCGATAACAGTAAATAACTACAAGATGTATATTTACCAAGATGAATATAGGGGTGTAGATTGTATAATCGAGGAATTGCTGCTGACAGGTACCTGGGAGCCGTACACCACAGATATTTTAAAGCGGATATTACGGGAGGGAATGATCATCGTGGATATAGGTGCTAATATCGGCTACTATTCTTTACTGGCAGCGAGTCTGGTTGGAGAGACGGGGAGAGTATATGCTTTCGAACCGGAACCACATAATTACAATCTGCTCAAGAGAAACATTAGTGCAAATGGCTATACAAATATAGAAGCTCATCAAAAGGCCGTTTCCTCCAAAGCAGGGAAAAGGGCACTTTATGTGGGCACCCAATCGGGGACACATAGTTTATTCAATGTGCGCGAAACAACGACAAAATCTGTGATGGTTGACCTCGTAGTTATGGATGAATTTTTTAGAGAGCGAAAAAAGAACGTTGACATAGTCAAAGTGGATGTTCAAGGCGCAGAAATGGATGTACTGATGGGTATGCAGAACGTCATTCAAAACAACGATCACCTGAGACTACTAACTGAATTTGAACCTGACCTTACTCATGCAGAGTTTTCCCTCAAAGAATACTGGGATAGGTTGACAGAGTACGGTTTCAAGTATATATATCTAATCAATGAGCAGGAGCAGATGTTTGAATTGTCCGATTTTCAATATTCTCTGGATTTCTGCAGTAAGAGGCAGGTTGATTCGGTGAATTTACTTTGCTCAAAGGATCCTGAAAATATCTGATTATCTATCAATTACGTATGGATAAGCTTTCGCAATAGCCGCTTCAAAGGTACGGTGTTTATCCCGATTATCTGGTCGATCTCAGAAAGCAATATCAAATCCTCCTGGTCAAAGCTTCGTGTCAATATTACAGCTACGCCATATAAAAGATAGTACAGTACGAACAATAATGGCAGCATCCAAAAAGTGACAACCATCATTTGTCCCAGAGTAAATTGAAGCACCAAAACAATCATTATTGAGGCGGCAAGCGGTTTTAGTAAGTTTTTACCGAGAGGATGCGCCCCGCACGCCAGGAAAAGCTTTATAGATATCAGCGAGTTTGCCATCACCATGGCCACCGCGGAAGAAATGGCCGCTCCTATAAATCCCATAGAAGGAATTAGGGCAATGCTGAGAAGTACATTTGACAATGCCGATACCAGAACGGACCACATTAAAAAACGCGATTGGCCGATTGCGAGCATCGCGCCAACATTGGGGCCAAACAAGCTGTTTATAATAAAACCTGCAGATAGTATTCGTAAAGCAGGGCCCGCAGATACGTAGGCAGGTCCAAATACAAAGTTAATAACAATTTCAGGAAATAAGAATAAAACGAGGAAGACAGGGAAGGTTACAAAGCAAATCCATTTAGCTGTGACTGAAAAGCTCCTATTTAGCTCCCCTATCAGGTTTTGCGAATATAAATGTGAAGCAACCGGTGTGAATATCATTAAAAATGCAGTATAAGGCACAGTAATAAAAAAGGCTAAAGGATATGCAGCGTTGTATAATCCTACTTCCTGCGGCGTTTTAAAATAGCCCAACATTATAGTATCCGCATACAATGTCAGCATGGAAAAGATAGATGTTCCCATCAACGGCAGCGAAAAAATCATCAACTCTTTAATTATCGTTGGTTCCATTTTGTGCTCGGTTATTGTGATCAGCATTGGCAGTTTTTTTAACAAATAAACCGTCAAAATTATGCAACTTAATATGATGCCAGCTAAATACGCATAGTAAACGAAATTGAAAGACAGGCCGAGTAGGGCTATCGGGATAAGTAATAGCAAAACTAATATACTCTGCGTTGATTGTGTAAATGACTGCGCTTCCATTCGGCTGAAGCCGCGCAAAATTGATGAGTAAATATTAGATAGCGTTAAAAAAGGCACTGTCAATGAAAATAATTGAAGCGGCCGGATTAAATCAGATGTATGAAAAATATTCAGTGCAATGGGCTCAGCCAGAAGAAAAAAACACACGGATAGTAAAATGCTGGCAGTGATGGATATCTGGAGCGCTGCCACGATAATTTTTCCCGTTTTATTTTGATCATTTTTACCCTGCATATACGCGATGTATCTTGTTGTTCCATCCTGCAACCCAAATGAGGCCAGTACCATTACTACACCAATAACAACCAGTGCCAGGTAAAATGCTCCATATTCAGCCTGGGAACCAATTCTGGCAATAATTATCCTGATAATGAACTGGAGTGATAGTCCGATTACCGTACCAACAATACCAATACCGGCGCCAAGAGCTATTTTTTTTAGGGCTACATCTGCATTTTGTGATTTCAAGAATAAGCTCTCACTAAACCATTACGCTATCGCTAAAAATTTGGCCAGCTCCATACAGCCACCTTATACCGGCCATCGCCGTTCTAATCACATGCCAGCGGAATCGAATTATCATCATACTCAAAGATCTTGATCTTGGGCTGGGACTTTGATCCCATGGGTACATTCTGCGTTGAACTGTAAACAAGCCTGTAATCCTTCAACTCGTCCAGCGGTACAGGGCTTTCGCCGGGGTCTTCCCCGGCTATAATATAATTCTCTCCTCCATTGTCTTTCATAAATTGCTCCGCCACTGAATATGAGCTGAATTCTCTGCTATCGATGATTTCTTTGTACTTTCCGCCATCCTGCGCTGTGAATTCCCTGAACGCAATAACATTAACGCTCTCCGGTATCACGGCCTTCCCGTCGAAGTTATATAATCTGGCCACCATGCTGCGGTAATACTCCGGGTAAAAATAAATCGACGGCACATACCGGTTATCCTGCTTCTTTAAAAATATATCGTAGTACTTCGAGTAGTCTGAGTTGCTTAAAGTGGCCAGCGCATGGAATTTGCCGTCATAGGCGGCTATTTCATTGTCCACGATAACATAACGTGTACCGTACGTATTTATTACCCGCGCAGCCGACGGACCGTCCTGGGCAGTGAAAAAATAGGCTGTATCGATATGACCGGTCCCCGGGTTGGTAGCGGGGGGCCGTTGACCTATCCTGGCGATCCAGTAGCCATAATCCCACCAGGCCAAAATCCCATAGGCGCCCGATGGATATATAAAGCCACCCTGCTGGCTAACGGGCCTGTATAATCCATAGTAAGTATCCGCTTTGCCAAACGGCTCAGGGGTTTCTGTCCGCAGCCAGTCCATAGCCTCGCACCAGGCATTTGAAGGGGCAAATAAAGGCCGCGCGGCCAGGTCGACGGAGGGCCTCTGCCCATCGGGCATCGGCCCGATGTTAGGGTAGTACACCAGCAGTACTATGGCAACCAGCAACAATGCAACTGCAATGTTGCCCCGCATGGAGGCCTGCTTTGCCGGCCTTGCCTGCCTCGCCAGCTTTGCCGCCCGTTTCTTACTTTTAGCTATAACCTTCATGGGGACGGCCGCCACAATTGATACATCCTTCTTCCTGAGCAACGCGCTGAGCGGCATCCAGCAAAGATAGCCCGTAAGCAGCGCAACGTTGACCGCGAAATAATAGGCGAAACGCCGCATGGACAGGGCTGAAAGTAAAATGATGACGCTCCAAATCAGCAGAAGTGTCTTATCGGGTTGCCCCTCTTTGATCACCTGGTAGAACAGCACTGCCATGCACAGCAAGCTGAGGAAAAAGGCCAGCATATAGTTGCCTATAGCCACCGCAAAGGTAAAATTCCCCTGCTGAATAAGAAGGGGCTGCATCTCCATCACGGTCGTCCCTACGGGCCAGATAAAAATGTTGGCCAGGCTGCCGACCATGGTCTGCAACATAGAAGGGCTTATCAGCGCCAGCACGATTGCGCCCAGTATGGCCAATCCCGCTATCACGAGAGGGTAGATAATGGGCTTCATCTTGCGGCTTCTCATCCATCCCGAGACAACCGGCAACAGGATGGATACCAGCAGGCCAGCGGCGAGGGATAGCAGTGTCATCGAGGTCCGCACCCACGGCAGGTATAAAGCCATGGCCGCGCCAAACAGGCAAAAGCCCAGGATGCTGAGATATCCCACCGACCGGCCTTTGAGATGATCGATGATGGCCTGCACGATAATAAACAAGAATAGGATCAGCGCGAACATCAGCGCGCCGGCCCAGGTCAACATGTACAGGCCCAAAAAAATCCCGGCCAGGATGCTATATAACACCATTTTCCCTATGCCCTGCCAACCTGCTTTGACCTGCTCTTCCAGAGACTTCCCGTATCCCACTCTCACCGCCAGGAAAACGAACAGCAGGATGCCGGTGGAGAACATCACCTCGGCGACGTGATGGTCGGTATAGCCCAGCAGCGACCTGTTGAGGAACTCGCCTGGCATGATCGCCAGCAACCCGGCGGACAGCAGCCCCAGCCATCTGCTGCCCAGCAGTACACCGATAAAAAATACGACCAGCATGGTCAATACCGCCAGCACAGGAGGAATATACACAGATATCACATCCACAGTATGCTGGCCGGCATGACCCAGGCTGACAAGCCAGATGATGCCTCCCATGAAATAGGCGAAGAAATCAGGCTGGATCCCGGTCACCGCACCGCCAGGATACTGTAAATAAGGATCGAACTGGGTCAACTGCGGGAAGTGCGCCATCATATTATCCACCAAGCGCATGTAGTAGTAGGCATCCACGCCCGTCATCTTCACCCAGTCCCCCACAAATACCTGGTTATATGGGAGCACAACCCGCAACCAGAGCGCCAGCGCCACGATTATTATGAGCAGCAGCAGTACGACGGCCCAGGACAGTATCTTCTTAAACGTCATAAACCTGACCTTGAGATAGATTATAGCGTTTAGGTTCCTGCCAGAGCAATGAATGTGCCTTATCGACGGATTTTGACATCAGGCAAATAACCCTATATGCTTTAGTCCAACTGAATATTTGAAGCAGGGCGCCCGCGGGTGACCGCGGGCTTAAACGGAGTGCAAACCGGCGCAATACCGGTACAGTCCCGCCTACTGTGAAAGTCAGAACGCCTCCCTGCTGATAAGCTGCCTCCGCGGAGCTAAGGAGGCGGGATTTGTTATTTATTAACGGTCCCCCTGCCCGCGCGGGCAGGGGGTTTTTATTTAATACGGGGGTGATATATGAAAGACACACGGGGCAAATCACTTTTTTCAGCGGTGCTGGCCGCCCTTCTGTTCCTTTGCGCCTGCTCTGCCCCGGCCGTGCCTGCAACTGGACTGACCGATGACTCGGGCAATCACATTCTGCCGGCGCCTCCCGCTGAGCGCATCATCTCCCTGGCCCCGGCCAATACCGAGATAGTCTACGCCCTGGGGCTGCAAGATAAACTGGTGGCCGTTACGGAGTTCTGCAACTACCCGCCGGCCGCAGCGGACAAGCCCCGGGTGGGTGGTTTCAGCACGGTGGACATCGAGAAAGCGGTGGAACTCAGGCCGGACCTGGTGCTGGCTTCGGGCATACATAACAAGAGCATAACCCCGCAGCTGCAAAAGATGGGCTTCCGCGTGGTCTCCCTCTATCCTAAAACGGTTGAGGGCGTGATTAAAGACATCAGGCTGACCGGCTCCCTGGCCGGCGCCGACCGGGCCGCGGCTGAACTGGCCGGCTCCCTGCAGCAACGCGTGGACGCCGTGACAGCCATAACCGCCGCGCTGGCGCCCGACCGGCGCCCGCGCACGCTGCTCATGATCTGGAACAACCCGCTGATGGTGGCAGGCGGCTCCACCCTGATCGACGACGTCATCCGCCTGGCCGGCGGCACCAATATCGCGTCTGAAATCGCCGACTTCGGCTCCATGAGCCTGGAGTCCATAATCAGCGCAGACCCACAGGTCATTATCGTGCCCACCAGCATGGGCAGCTCCGAAGACCCGCTGTGGGACTTCATAACCACAGATCCACGCTTGAGCAACACCTCCGCCGTTAAAAACGGACGTGTTTACCAGATCGAGGGAGACCTGATCTACCGCCACAGCCCGCGCTGTATATCGGCCCTGGAACAGGCGGCCTCCTTCCTGCACCCGGACCTGTTCAGCAAACCCGCACAGTAAATTGTAAGCATGAGAAAATAATCCGGCGATGGAAACAGCACTAAAAAGCGAACTGGAACTGCACCATGCCAGGGTACGCCGCGGCAGGATGTCTCTGGCGCTGGCGGCACTGGTTCTGGCCGCAGTAGCCCTGTGGGCGGTCACGGCCGGCAGCACCGCCATCCCCTTGCAGGACATCGTCGCCATTCTGCGGGCGGGGCTGTTTGCGCCCGGAGAGGCCGGCACCTACTCCGCCGCTTTAAATACGATTATCTGGGATATACGCCTGCCGCGCATCTTGATGGCCGGCCTGACCGGCGCTGCGCTGGCAGTGGCCGGCGCGGCCTACCAGGGCATGTTCCGCAACCCTCTGGCCGACCCTTACCTGACGGGCATCTCGCAGGGGGCGGCGCTGGGGGCCGTCTGCGGTTTCCTGCTGCCGTCCGCCGTGCCGGCTGCTCTGATACCCGTGCTGGCCTTCGCAGGAGCCATATTCAGCGTGGCGGCGGTCTACTCCATAGCGAGGACGGGACGAACACTGCCCGTCACCACACTGATACTGGGCGGCGTGGCGATAGGGGCATTTTTAGCCTCGATCACGTCCTACCTCATCATCATCTCGGGCGACAGGGTGCACGGCATCGTGTTCTGGCTGCTGGGAACCTTTGCCCTGGCGGACTGGTGGCGGGTGGGCGTAATGACACCTTATATATGCGCCGGCGCGGCCGTACTGCTGCTTGCGGCACGCCCGCTCAACGTGATGCAGCTGGACGAGGAGCAGGCCGAACAGCTCGGCATCAACGTCGAGCGTACCAAGATAATTATTCTGGCGGCGGCCACGCTGGCCACGGCCGCGGCCGTGTGCTTCTGCGGCGCCATCGGCTTCGTCGGCATCATCATCCCCCACGCCGTGAGGATGGTCTGCGGGCCGGATTACCGCCTGCTGCTGCCCATGTCCCTGCTGGGCGGGGCGGCCTTCCTGATACTGGCCGACACGGCCGCCAGGACCATCCTGGCCCCGGCCGAGGTGCCGGTGGGCATCATCACGGCCATCATAGGCGCCCCATTCTTCCTCTACCTGCTTAATCAGAAAAAAAAGGCGGTGTTCTGATGCCTGTCATTTCCCTCGCCGGGGCAGGCTTCAGGTACGGTCAGAGGCCGGTGCTGCAGGGCATTTCGCTGGAGACGCGGCCCGGCGAATTCTTAGCTGTAATAGGGCCCAACGGCTCGGGCAAAAGCACGCTGCTGAAAGGCATGTGCGGACTGTTGAAGCCGTTCAGCGGGTCGGTACAATTAGACGGCCGGCCCATGAGCGGCAACGGCCGCGCATACATCGCACGCAACGTCGCGCTGGTTCCGCAGGGCGCCTTCCTGCCCGAGCTTTTCACGGCCATGGAGATCGTGCTGATGGGACGCACGCCTCACCTGGGACTGCTCAGGTACGAGGGCAGCAGCGATATCCTGGCTGCAGCCAATGCCATGGAGGCCACGGAGACCGGCCGGCTGGCCGGCCGCCGCGTCAACGAGCTGTCCGGCGGCGAGCGGCAGCGGGTGCTCATCGCCCGCTCTCTGGCGCAGGAGGCCGGGATACTGCTGCTGGACGAGCCCACCGCCAACCTCGATATAAATTACCAGGCCGGCATGCTGGATTTCCTCAAAAGGCTCTGCCGGGACAAGGGGCTGAGCATCGTGTCGGCCCTGCACGACGTCAACCTGGCCTCGCAATACGGCGACCGCATCATCGCGCTCAGGGACGGCGCAATCTATAAAGAGGGCCGGCCGCAGGACGTTATCGATCCTCCCACCCTCAGGGCAGTCTTCAGCATCGACGTCACTATCTTCGCCCACCCGGTCAACGGGCTGCCCACGGCGCTGGTCACATCGGCCAACAAGGCGGAGGACAGATAGCCATGGAGCTTTCAGGCCTGTATATACTGTGCGGGGCGCTGCTGCTGGATGCGCTGGCGGGCGAGGCCCCCAACCCCCGGCATCCCGTGGCCTGGCTGGGCAAGCTCATCTCACTGGAGCTTAAATTGGAGCCGGCCAAGGGGCCGCGGCAGCAATTCCTTTACGGGACAGCCTTGGTCATCTTGACCTGCGCCGCCGTAACCGTCCCGCTTTATTTTCTAAAATGTCATTGCGAGGCCGCCGCAGCGGCCGCGGCAATCCATCCCATTGCAGGATATTTACCAAGCTTGAACACTATCGCCTACGTCATATTTTCAATTTACGTGCTGAAAAGCACCTTCGCACTCAGGGGGCTCTGGCAAGCCGTGGAGGATGTGAAGCTGTGCCTGCGGAGCAGCGACCCGGCGGGAGCCAGGCTGAAGGCCAGGGCGCTGGTCAGCCGCGATACGTCCGATTTAACAGGGGAGCAGCTCATGTCGGCGGCCGTCGAGTCCTGCGCGGAAAACCTCTGCGACAGCTTCATTGCGCCGCTATTCTATTTCGCCATCTTCGGGCTGCCGGGGGCCGTGGTCTACCGCATCGTAAATACCTTCGATGCCATGATCGGGTACCGCGGCCGCTGGGAATATACGGGCAAGTTCGCCGCCCGCCTGGATGACGCGCTTAATTTTATCCCCTCCCGGCTGAGCGCGCTGCTGATCGTAGCCGCTTCGGGCCTTTGCCGGGCTGACTCTGCAGGAAGCTGGCGGACGCTGCTGGCACAGCACGGCAGGACAAACAGCCCCAATGCCGGCTGGACCATGTGCGCAATGGCAGGTTCCCTGGGCATCGAGCTGGAAAAAAGCGGCGTATATACATTGACCGGCGGCAACTCCCGGCTGTCGGTGGCGGCGGTAACGCAATCACAGGCCATAATGCTGACGTCCGCGGTCATGTGGGGGATGATCATCGCTGCTGTGGAGGCACTGATTGGCCTTGCGCGTTAACCCCCGCGTCGGGGCGCTATCCGCCGTCGACCACGGGGGCGTCGGCTACGCCGGATTGAATAGCGTCGGCGGAGTCCTGGACTTCAGTGCCTGCTGCAACCCCTATGGACCACCACCCGGGGTGCGCCGCGCCCTGCGAAAAACGGATATCTCAACCTACCCGGACCACCGTTCAAGCGAACTGGTGCAGTCACTGGCTGAAAAGCTGGGCATACACTCCGAAAACATGATAGCCGGAAGCGGCTCGACCGAGATCATCAGGCTGGCCGCACTGGCCTACCTGGCGGCGGGCGATACGGTTGTCATCCCATCGCCGACTTACGGTGAATACGAGCTGTCCGGCCGCCTGGCCGGTTCCGCGGTGGTCAAATATCACCTGCGCGAGGACCGGGACTTCCGGCTGCACATCGACGATTTCATTTCCTTTATAAGCGGCTACAACGCCAGGGCCGTCTTCCTGTGCAACCCCAATAACCCCACCGGTCAGATGCTCCCGCTGGAGCATGTGCGCCGGCTGGTGAAGCTATTCCCCGACACACTGATAATCCTGGACGAGGCCTATATGGCGTTCACCGGGGAGGGCGGCGACGAACACCACCTGGTAGACCAGCCCAACGTCCTGATCATCCGGTCAATGACCAAGGACTACGCTTTAGCCGGCCTGCGCCTTGGCTACGGCATAGCCTGCCGGGAGATCATCGATGGCCTGCAAAAAGTGCGCCCTCCCTGGAACGTGAGCTCCCCTGCCCAGCAGGCAGGCACAGCGGCCGCGGGCTGCAGCGGCTATATCAGGCTGTGTAATTTCAAGATGCAAAAATGCAGAGGTTACCTGGTGAGCCGACTGCTAAAGCTGGGATACAAGACCCTTCCCACGGATACCCATTTCTTCCTCATGCAGGTCGGAGATGCCGCCGCCTTCAAAAGCCGCCTGCTCGACCGGGGTTTCCTGGTGAGGGACTGCTCGTCCTTCGGGCTGCCGGCCTACGTGCGCATTTCGCCACGCGGGATGGGGGACTGCCGGAAGCTGATTAAGGCTATTTCAGGGCTATCCGGGAAATCGGGCTGACGCCCATGCTGTAAAATATAATCGCGGAGCAAAATATGTCGGAACAGGATTTCAAAGGGCTGGTACAGGTTTACACGGGCGACGGCAAGGGCAAGACCACCGCCGCGCTGGGGCAGGCATTACGGGCCTGCGCTCAGGGCCTGAGGGTGATCTTCATCCAGTTCCTCAAGACCCAGCCGGGGGGAGAGCATTTCTTCACGGATAAATACAAATCCTTCGAGATCATCCAGTTCGGCAAGGGCGACCTTTTCAATAAGGGGGAGGAAGAACTGCTGCGCGAAACCCACCAGGCCTATGAATTCGCCGTGAGCGCGCTGAGCGGGGGGAAATATGACATGGTGGTGCTGGACGAGATATTCATCGCCCACTGGCGGGGCTTTGTCAGCCTGCCGCAGATACTTGACCTGATAAAAATGAAGCCGGCCAACGTGGAACTCATACTCACGGGACGCAAGGCCCCGCAGGAGGTGGTGAGGCGCGCCGACCTGGTGACCGAGATGCTCATGATCAAGCACCCCTTTTCAGAAGGGGTGCACCAGCGCAAGGGGATAGAATATTAAACAGGGATTTTTATATGGACGCCATGCAGAAACTGGCAAACCTCGTCGGCCGTGTAGGACCCCCTGATGCTGCATCTCAGGAGGCGGCCAGGCGCAGATTAAATAGCCTGACCAAGCCGCGCGGCAGCCTGGGCGCGCTGGAGGACCTGGCGGCGCAGATCGCCGGAATACGCGGTGAGGCTGTCCCGCGTATCGAGCATAAGGCGATAATTATTATGGCTGCCGACCACGGCGTAGCGGCCCGCGGCGTCAGCCTCTACCCGCAGGAGGTTACACGCCAGATGGCCCTTAACTTCGCGGCGGGGGGCGCCGCCATCAACGTACTGTCCCGCATGGCCGGGTCACGTGTGGTCGTCGTGGACATGGGGGTAAACGGAGGGCTGCCGTCGTACCAGGGAATCATCTGCAAGATGATCGATTTCGGCACCGGCGATATGAGCGCCGGCCCCGCCATGAGCCGGGGACAGGCAATAGACGCTTTGCTGGCCGGCGCGGATATCATGGAAAACGAGATGGCTGCAGGACTTGACATCGTCGGCACCGGCGATATGGGCATAGGCAACACCACATCGGCCGGCGCCATCACGGCTGTCATGACGGGCAAATCGGCGCGGGATGTGACGGGACGCGGCACCGGCATCGGTGACGAGCAACTGGAGCACAAGATCAAAATCATCGAACAGGCCCTGGCGGTCAACAGGCCGGACCCCTCAGACGCCATAGGAGTGCTGCAGAAGGTGGGTGGCTTCGAGATCGGGGGGCTGGCCGGGGCCATGATAGCAGGGGCAGCCAACCGCATCCCCGTTGTCATCGACGGCTTTATCTCGGGCGCAGCGGCATTGATAGCGGCGGGCATCTGCCCGCAGGCCGTGAAATATATGATCGCCGCCCACCTGTCGGCGGAGAGGGGACACGCCGCCTGCCTCAGCCAGCTGGGGCTGAGGCCGCTGCTGGAGCTCGACCTGCGCCTGGGCGAAGGCACCGGGTCGGCACTGGGCATATTTTTGGCGGAGTGCTCGGTCAACCTGATGCGGGATATGGCCACTTTCGAAGGGGCGGGTGTGTCAGATATACCCGGGGAGGTCACGTCATAAGCTTCCGGGCTGTACTGCGCTTCCTCACCATACTGCCGGCGCCGGCTGCGCAAGGAGGAGGTGCCGGCGGCCGTACCCGGCTGGCGGCTCCGGCTGACGAGCCACGTACCGAACACACCCCGGCCGATATGAAGACCGTGCTCGTCCTGCCTGAAGGATCCGCCGCTGACGAGGAGCTGCGGCTGACCGGGCGTTCCATGCTGTATTTCCCCCTGGCCGGGCTGGTCATAGGCCTGCTGCTGGCCCTGCTCTACATACTGTTTCGCGCAGCCTTGCCGTCACAGGTGATTGGTATCCTGCTGGTGGCCGCGCTGGCCGTCATTACGGGAGCTCACCATATAGACGGGCTGATGGATACCTGCGACGCCCTGGTGGCAGGCAAGACCAGGGGTCAGCGGCTGGAGATCATGGCAGACACGCGCGTGGGCGCTTTCGGCGTGACGGCCGCCTGCCTCCTGCTGCTCACCAAGTACGTTTGCCTTTCATCAACTCTGGGACTGTACACACTGCTGACCTTTCCACTGCTCAGCCGCTGGGCCATCACGGGACTGGTATTGCTTTTCCCGGCAGCTAAAGACAGCGGGTCCTTCGCGGCCTTCAAGGGCGGCGCCGGCTGGAGTGGATTTATCGGGGCGACGGTCATAGCACTGGCTGTGACTATTGTGATTAACGGCCTGATCATCGGACCGCTGCTCATGATCGGGCTTTTCGGGCTGCTGTACTGCCTGGGGCTGCTCTTCAGCCGCCTCTTCGGCGGCCTGACGGGTGACTGCTGCGGCGCGCTCATAGAGGCGGGTGAGGTGGTCAGCCTGATCTTAAGCATTGCCTTTGTGCGTCTGCTGCCCTACATTTCCGGCTTCAACCTGTTGAAAATCCCCCTTCCGTTTTGATTGGTTATGACGGCGGATAAGAGAATCGTACTGATACTGGGAGGGGCGCGCAGCGGCAAGAGCTGGTATGCCCAGCAAATGGCCGCGGACAGGGGCGGCAGGGTGCTCTTCTGCGCAACGGCACAGCCGCTGGACGATGAGATGCGGGAGCGCATTCGCACACACAGGAAGTCGCGCCCGCCCGGCTGGGACACGCTGGAAGTCAGGGACGGCCTGGCAGCAGCTATGGAGGATAAAGCCGGTGTATACGACACGGTCATCGTAGATTGCATAACGCTGCTGGTCGCCAACCGCATGGGCGAGGCTACTGATTATAAGGCGGCCGAAAATGCTGTTGCTGCCGAGATGGACGGCCTGATCGGCCTGATGCAACGATCGGGCTGCAGCTACATACTGGTCTCCAACGAGGTCGGCAGCGGCATCGTGCCGGACAACATATTGGCGCGGGTATACCGCGACACCCTGGGCAAGGCCAACCAGCGGCTGGCCCGGGCGGCCGACGAGGTCGTGCTCATGACGGCAGGACTGCCGCTCAAGATCAAATAGCCCGCCTACCCCAAAAGTCTTTGTTGCCCTAAAAGTGGGCAACCTGCCCTAAGAGTCAGCCCTTTACGAGTGGGAGGTAAGGTAGATGGGTAGGTCTGAATGCAAGGAGAAACATGGCTAATTTCAATACTTAGAATACTTGCTTTAATGGTTTCTGGGATAGGCTTTTATATTTTAATTGTCTGGTTATTGAGGGCATCTTTCAACCTCCCAAAGGTTATTTAAGCCATGTAATTGTCTGCGATTCGACAAAACGATAACGATATGTTTAAATAGAATGAACATCTTGTTCAATTAATATGAACATAATAAAAATATACAATAGGACAAACTGGGAGCTGCTTGAGACTATTAAGCGCGAGCGTCTTAATCTGAGAGACATTGCCAAAAGGCTCAACAGATCGCCGGCGACTGTCCATAACAATTTGAGGTTGCTCAGGGATTTTAACGTCGTAAGAATAGAGAAGGAAAAGCACCAATATTTCATCATTCCCAACATGGAGAATTTCTACTACAGGTCTTTTATGCGGCTGGTCAATTACGAAAGCATGCGTAAGTGCAGGTCTTTTAAGCACCTGGAGAAACTGGGCATAGTTGGCATTTACGGAAGCTTTGCCAGGGGTTCGGACGAGCGAGGCAGTGATATCGACATGTTTGTTTTCGGAATCGCCAGGGAGATAAAAATCAGGGAAATGGTCAACAGGATGTCCCGAGAAATGAACAGGGAAATAAATCTGTTGATCCTCAACCAAGGGAAGCTGAAGGACTTGAAAAAAAACGACTATGAATTTTATGTGAGATTGATGCTCGAATCTATCATGTTTAATGGTGACATCTTTGCTTGATGATCTGTTTGAACAGAGTTTGCTCAAGAGAACTGCCAGAAGCAATGAGCTTGCTAAAAAGAGCTTGAAACAGGCAGAATTCTTTCTTGGCGAAGCCCGGGATCTTGTCAGGCTGGGAAAAGTAAGGATGGCTGTCATAGCTTTGTACAATGCCATGTTCCATTGTACAAGGGCATTGTTATTCAAGGATGGAGTCAAAGAGAAAAGCCATTATGCTGTAGCAAGATATTTGGAGTTTGTATATATAGATAAGGGCCTGATAGATAGGAAATTCCTGCTTGTTCTTGATATGCTCAGGGACTACAGGCATGAGAGCCAGTATTCACTCGCCACTGTAGATATCGAGATGGATTGGGAAGAATATATGGAATCCTGCAAGCAGTTTATTGAAATAGTAAACGGGCTCATTAAATAATCATGCCGAATGAAATACCTCAGTAACTATAAATCGCACCATTCTTATGAGATAATTAAAGTCAATGGAAGTGGAGGTTGCCGTTTATGCCAAAGAGGGAAAACCCAAAAACCGCACTCAGAAATATAGCTTATCTAGCAATAGTAGGAGCAATATCCCTAACTTCATGTTATGCAAATACTGCTCCAGTACAAAAGCCAGTAGAAAATGAAACAGTTACTATAGTACAGACAGAGCCAATCATACCAAAATACACAGTCAAGGGTGTTACTTTTCATGACTATAATGGAGACGGTATACATCAGGAAATCGAACCTCTAGTTCCTGGAGTTTTTCTAAGATTTTCTGCTACTGATAATGTGACTACAAATGAAAAAGGCGAATATAATCTTAAATTGGATCCTGGAACATACACACTAAGTATACCTAATGGCGATAGTGTTATAGGTTATCACGATCAACCATTCAAAGGTGTCAGTATTTCCAAAGAAGATTTCAAAATGATTGGTGATTATTCCAAGACAATTGATCTTGAAAACGATTTGGGTTATGACATAGGACTTGTGCAGGGATTTTTGACATTACCGTTTAGACCAGATGCCAAATTTTTAATATCAGATTATCTAGGTATAGGACAGTATGTAGATATAGATAATAGATGGGGTTATAAACTAGATTGGACTGGAAATCAGAAAACAACTGATAGACATAGTGGAACAGATTTTGTATTTGAAGAGAACACTCCTATTTTAGCGGCTGCACCAGGCGTTGTCATTGAAAATCCAAATATACGGAACGTTAATCAGGGTATAGAACCAGTTTATATTCTGCATGACCAGCTTGATAACTATATGAAGAGATACGGATTTACTGCTATAGTGACAGAGTACATTCATCTAAACAAAGCATTGATTAACCCTGGAAAAAGAGTAAACAGAGGAGATGTCATAGGATTGTCTGGATATTCTTTTGGAAGCATCCCACATCTACATTTTTCAGTTGCAGTCTACAAAAAACCACTTGCTATGAAGGATCCTCACAGTACTTATTATTTGGATCCATATAGAGCTGAAAATGGTGTATCACCAGTGACCTTCCCCCGCATTTAGCAGCACCGGCACTTAGAATCCGTTGGCTGTATAAGCATACTCCATTGGCGTTCTGTGGTTCAATGAGCTGTGTGGCCTGACTTCGTTGTAATCCTTGCGCCAGTCCTCGATAATCTCCCTGGCATGCTTCAAAGTGATAAACCAATTGGTATTCAGGCACTCGTCACGTAATCTGCCATTGAAGCTCTCGGCAAAAGCATTTTCTATCGGCTTCCCCGGTCGGATAAAGTTCAATTTAACGCCGTTGCGAAATGCCCATTCGTCCAGATGCCTGCCGGCGAACTCCGGTCCATTATCCAGCGTAATTACATCGGGTAACCCTCGTGTTTGAGATAACCTCTCCAGAACATTGACCACTCTGGCCCCGCCTAATGAAGTGTCGACTTCGATTGCAGGACATTCCCGGGAATAGTCATCAACAATAGCCAGGGCACGAAAACGTCGCCCGTTGATAATGCTATCGCTTACAAAATCCATGGACCAGCGCTCGTTCGGCCTTTGCGGTAACGGCATTATTACTCTTGCACCTGCCGCACCTTTTCTTCGGCGCTTCTTTCGGAGTGCCAGACCCTCCTCGTGGTAAATCCTTTCCGTGCGTTTGTGGTTGATCACCAATCCTTCCCGTTTCAGCATAATATGGAGACGTGGACTTCCAAACCGTTTCCTTTGACCTGCCAGCTCGCGCAGGCGCTGCCTTAAAACAGTATCATTGTCAGGTTTCGGCCGGTAACGATATACCGAGGTCGATATATCAACCAGCGTGCACGCTTTCCTTTCGCTCAGCCCATGGCTTTCCCTGGTATAGGAGACCGCCAGACGTTTGGCCCTGGGCTTTAGAAGTTTTTTGACAGTAGGTCCTTCAGCGCACGGATATCGAGGGCCTGTTCCCCTACGATCTGTTTCAGACGGCGGTTCTCATGTTCAAGAGACTTGAGCCGTTTCAGGTCACTTGCTGTCATCCCGGAGTATTTGGCTTTCCAGTTGTAATAGGTGGCGTCGCTCATCCCATACTTGCGACAGAGATCAGAAACTTTGGCGCCGGCTTCTCCCTCTTTGAGAACATTGATGATCTGTTCTTCGGTGTACTGCCTTGCTTTCACTTGAGCCCTCCCCTGATATTTTATTTATTTCGAGGACTCTAAGACAAGGTGCTACTGTTTTACGGGGGAACGTCAATCTACCTCATCTCCCACTCGTAAGTGACTGACTTTTGAGGCAGATTGCCCACTTTTGGGGCAACAAGGACTTATAAGGCAAAGCCTGATTAAGTCTCTTAATAATCCCTTAACAGTTGTTGTCCATAATCGGTTGTAGCGCCGGCTTTCACGGCAGCGTATGCAATGTGTCGACAACGATATGAATTGCCATTATAATACAGGTATAAGCGTCCCCTGCCATAGGGATTAAGATCGAGTGAACAGCTACAGGCATATGCTTACCGCCACCCTCAGGTGGCTGGCCGTATCCATTGTTTTGGTCTGTCTTTCTGCCGGTTTATCTTACGGCAGGGC
>Ga0268278_1000420_pt1 | contig 29801 bp, 27 predicted proteins | sample saktaG_3_FD_190135 | JGI IMG/M metagenome (GOLD analysis project Ga0268278, IMG submission 190135) | Saline water microbial communities from Sakinaw Lake, British Columbia, Canada - sak_2010_1_5_55m | ecosystem: Environmental > Aquatic > Non-marine Saline and Alkaline > Saline ...
CATTGTCTATTACACGCCCGGGCAGCGCAGGGGGCTGGGCATTGCCTCCAAAGAGCCGGTATATGTGATCGACATCAGCGCTGAAACAAACTCGGTAGTCGTAGGTAGTTTGAAGGACCTGCATACTGAAGAGCAAATTGTTTCTGATGTCAACTGGATAGCCCGGGAATCTCCGGCGGCTGCCACGCAGGTCACAGCCAGGATCAGGAGTTCGCACGCAGGTTACGAAGCTGTTATATTTCCGCGCGATGACCGGAAAGCAGCAGTTAAATATAAAAAACCTCAGGTAGGCGCCGCGCGCGGGCAGAGCATTGTGTTTTATGACGGCGACGTGGTCGTGGGAGGCGGTATCGCCGAGTAAAAGTTCAGCCAAACGGGGCTGAAGTGGATTTGCGCTAAAATATAGGGATTAAACCGGGAGTCTGCCAGTATCAGTAAATGAACATTGAAAAAGAAGCAACCGGGTTGCAGGGGATAAAAATCCCTGTTTTGAAGCGCGGCGTCGCCGGTGATCCTATGCGCATAATCGGCAACACCCCGCTGGTCAGGCTGAATAAAGTAACTGAAGGGGCAATGGCGGAGGTGGCAGTCAAACTGGAATCTTTCAATCCGCTGGCCAGCATCAAAGACCGTGTCGGTGTGGCCATGATAGTGGATGCCGAGCAGAAAGGACTGATCAAAGGCGATACGGTGCTGGTGGAGCCTACCAGCGGTAATACGGGCATCGCGCTGGCTTTTGTCTGCGCCTCGCGCGGCTACCGCATAGAACTGGTAATGCCCGATTCGGTCTCACTGGAGAGACGCAAGCTGCTTTCCATACTGGGCGCGGGACTGATCTTGACGCCGGGGAGCGAGGGCATACCCGGCGCCATAAAGAGAGCGGAGGAGATGCTAAGGCAGAGCAGCAGTTACCTGATGCTCGACCAGTTCAAGAACAGGGCAAATCCTGCCATTCACAGGGTGACGACTGCCGAAGAGATCTGGCGTGATACGGATGGCCGGGTTGACATAATTGTAGCTGGAGTGGGCACGGGCGGCACCATCACCGGCATAGCGGAAGCCTTAAAACCGCGCAAACGTGGATTCAAGGCCATTGCCGTGGAGCCGGATTCCTCGCCTGTTCTTTCGGGGGGCAAGCCGGGACCGAATAAGATACAGGGCATCGGGGCGGGCTTTATACCTGGCATACTGCGCGTCGACCTGCTGGATGAAGTTATACAGGTTTCAGCGGAAGATGCGGGCATAATGGCCAGGCGCCTGGCCAGGGAAGAGGGGATCATGGCGGGCATTTCTTCGGGCGCGGCCGCCTGGGCAGCGGTACAGGCTGCGCAGCGGCCGGCAAACAAGGGGAAGTTGATCGTGGCTATACTGCCTGATAGCGGGGAGCGCTATCTCTCCACGTGGCTGTTCCAGGAGGAGAACCAGGTATGAAACACATTTACATGGACTACGCCGCCACCACTCCCATGCTGCCGGAGGTCGCTGAAGCGATGCAGCCTTATTTCAGCCGTAAATACGGCAACCCGTCCAGCATCCACTCGATGGGGCAGGAGTCCAGGGATGCCGTTGAGCAGGCCCGCTCGCAAGTCGCAGCCCTCATCGCATGCAGGCCGGAGAACGTCGTTTTCACAGGCGGTGGGACAGAGTCCGATAACCAGGCTATTAAAGGGGTATGCCTGGCCGGCAGGGGAAAGAGAAACCATATCATCACAACGGCCATCGAACACCATGCCGTTCTTAACACGTGCAATTATATGAAGGGGCTGGGCTTCGATGTGACGGTGGCGCCTGTGGATAGCTGCGGCATGGTGGATCCTGACGACATTAAGAAAGCCATAACCGCCAAAACGCTGCTGGTATCGGTCATGCACGCCAACAACGAGGTCGGCGCCATTCAGCCGATCGAACAGATCGGCAATATCACCGGACAGGCCGGCGTATATTTTCATGTCGATGCGGTCCAGACCGCCGGGCACCTGCCCATCGATGTCGACAGTATGGGCATAGACCTGCTGTCGGTATCGGCGCACAAACTTTACGGGCCCAAGGGTGTCGGTATGCTCTACGTGCGTGAAGGCACCCGTATAGCGCCGCTGCTGCACGGCGGAGAGCAGGAAAATGAGAGGCGCGCAGGTACGGAGAACGTGCCGGGTATCGCCGGCTTCGGCAAGGCCGCTGAGATCGCCCTGGCAGGCATGGGTGAAGAGGCAGGCAGGCTCACGAAATACCGCGACCGTTTGATCGATTCCGTCATGGGAAAGGTGGCTGATGTTTACCTTAACGGCCACAGGACATCCCGCCTGCCCAACAACACCAATTTCAGCTTCGACTTTATCGAGGGGGAGGCGATACTCATGTACCTGGATGCCGAGGGTATCTGCGCATCCACGGGCTCGGCCTGCAGTTCGACCAGTTCGGAGCCGTCCCATGTCCTGCTGGCACTGGGCATACCGGTTGAGAGAGCACGCGGCTCGGTCAGATTTAGCCTGGGCAGGTGGACATCGGGAGAGGATGTAGATAAAGTTGTGGAGGCGCTGCCGCGCATCGTTGAGAAGCTGCGCGCCATGTCACCCCTGGTAAAGGAGAAGTGCGGCTGGATAAATTACCTGTGAATGGAAGTGGTAAAATATAACGGGAAGGGGGGAGGTTGAAAAATTACGGCTGAGAAGATGTTACTGTCATTTGATAAGCATGGCCGATTTAAATTAAACTTTAGATATGAAGTTACCAGTTGTATTGACTAAAGGAGAAGCCGGCTACATAGTAGCTGAGATTCCAATCATACCGGGCTGTATTTCCCAGGGTAAGACGGAGGAAGAGGCGCTTAACAACATCAAGGAAGCTGCCGAATTGTGCCTGGAATGCATGGAGGAAGAGGGGTGGTCCTTAGATGAGCAGTACAGGATAAAACAGATTGAAGTTGCTGTCTGATGCCCAAATTACCCATTATCTCCGGCGATGACTGCATCAAAGCACTGGGCAAAATTGGCTACGGCTTAACAACAACTCCCTGCGATTGTCGTGTGTATTTGGCGATTGCAGTATAATAACCGGCATGGATTGGCATCTCGTTTTCTTTATTGACGAGCATCAGGATGAACCGGTAAAAGACTTCATTTTGCTGCAGTCTGATGGTGCGATAGCGGAAATCCTGCATGTATTCAAATTATTGCGACAGTTCGGCACCACACTGGGCATGCCTTACGTAAGAAAAATTCATAAGTCCGGAATAAGAGAACTCCGCATTAAGCATGGATCAGACACATATCGCGTCCTCTTCTGCGCAATTAAAGGCCATAAGTTCATATTGTTACATGCGTTTCTGAAGAAAGAAGACAGGCTGTTAGTAACAGATGTGAGTTTGGCGATTCAAAGGATGAACAGTATTAAATCCGGTTGACAATATAACATATATGGTATAATATATTATATTGTTCACAGATTTAAATAAGGATTGAGGAAAATGACAAACGGAAATTCAACAAGATACCAGGACTTTGAGGCCGAATTACTCAATAAATCGGGAATCCGCAAGGAATATGACGCCTTGAAGCCTAAATACGACCTGGTAAGGACTATAATAGAGCGCAGAAACCAACTCCAGATTAGTCAAACACGGCTTGCCAGGATCATCGGTACCCGGCAACCCGCCATATCAAGGTTGGAAAAAGGTGATTCAAATACCACACTTAACACACTCTTAAAAGTTGCTGAAGCTCTGGATTTAGATATTGCGCTCAGCGTTAGATCCAGGACAAAATAAATAGCTCAACATAACATTCATGATAGATCTCATAAATTGAATTCAAACCCCGATCAGTTGTCGCTTTTGTGATCTCCACCCATCCTGGCATCGCCATCGCTGAAAAATTTAAACCTATTCATGCCGTGGCCCTTGGAGTAATACATCGCAGCATCAGTGTCTTGATATCAGGCATCATCAGTTCTCACCATCAGGTTAAGGCCATTTTGCTTAACTTTGAATTACCCCTCGAATTTAAAACCCTTTTCTGTGAAAAGCTCCAGGCAGGTATCCACTACATCGGAATCATAGAGTCTGCCCTTGTTTTTTGATATTTCCTCCAGCGCCTTATCGATGCCGAGCGTCGGCCGGTAGGGGCGGTGTGAAGACATGGCTTCAACCACGTCGGCTACTGCCAGAATTTTAGCTTTCATCAGCGTATCATCAGCCTTCAGACCATTGGGATAACCTGAGCCATCCAGCCTTTCATGATGCTGCAGGACGGTCTCAGCAACAGCACCGGGGAAATCCATGCCTTTGACAATATCGAAGCCGGCCTGGGCATGAGTCTTTACCAGGCTAAATTCCAAATCAGCAAGTTTCCCCGGTTTGCTGAGGATATCGGAAGGGATATATATTTTCCCGATATCATGGATTACAGCCGCCATCCTGAGATGGCCAATCTGTGTCTCTTCCAACTTCATTTCGCCGGCTATGGCAACAGCCAGGTCGGCAACTCTATGCTGGTGGCCTGCAGTATACGGGTCTCTCAATTCCACGATTTTGACCATGGTATCGATGGCATTATTCAAGGTTTTCTCCAGAGATTCGTAGCTTTTCAGAAGCTTTTCTTCAGCTTGCTTGCGCTCGCTGATATCCCTGGCCTCGGCCAGGATGGATACGGCCCTGCCATTTTCATCCCGGATGAGACTGAACTTACTTTCCGTCCATATGGTCGTGCCGTCCTTACAGTAATACTCGAGATCTAAAGTGATGATGGAATTGTAGCCCGGGTCGGCCTCCACCCTGGATATCTCCTCCGACAATATTGCATATGCCGTACTGAGTGATTCCGGTGTGAGTTGCCTCTCGAGCGGCATTTCAACCATCTCCTGCAGGGTGAAGCCGCGCAGCTTTTCCGCAGAGGGACTCAGGTAAGTGGTCTTGAGGTCCATATCCAGGATCCTGATTACATCCGTCGTGTGTTCGGCCAGGAGGCGGTACTGCGCCTCGCTCTCCCGCAGCGACTTCTCAGCCCGCTTGCGCTCGGTGATGTCCTGTGCAAGAATTGCAATATATTCACCCATCGATACAACCACCAGACGAAGCCATGTCGGCCTTGAAACGACCTCTCCAACATATACTTCTTCTATTATCTGTGGCCTTCCAGAATTGGATACATCGATATATGCTTCAAATATAGATGTGCCTTTATGAGCTGGAAATAAGTCAAACAGCCGCTTGCCTTTTACTTCTTCCGGATCTGTTCCGTTAATACGTGCGATTGTCCTATTTTCGTAAACCCATGTAAAGTCAATAATCTCACCTTTTTCATTTCGTAAGGGATGAAGAATAGTGAATCCATCGGGAGACATTTCCTGCGCAACCCGAAACCGATCCTCGCTTTCCCGCAGCGCCTTCTCAGCCCGTTTGCGTTCGGTGATGTCGCGGATGAACACAACCATTCGTCCATGACCAATTGGCAGATAGTTTACGCTAATCTCAACATCAACAATCTTGCCATCCTTACATCGGTGACGGGTTTCAAAGGAGTCTGAGCCGACCTCTTTTATCCTTTGGATGCGTTTGGCTGTCTCCTCTAATTCCTCTATTGCTTCTATGTCCGTGATTGCCATATTCAGAAGCTCGTCACGGCTGTAACCGGTCAAATGACAGTAAGAGTCGTTCACATCCAAAAAGCGCCCCTGCATATCTGCTTGCCAAAAACCATCTACGGTGGTACGGATAATAACCTGGTACTCCTGCTCCAAGACTTTGCGCTCGGTGATGTCCTGTAATGAGCCGAACAGACGGACAGGTCGCCCGCCCGACCCCATTTCAGCGACTCCACGCGCCACACATACGCGTGTATTGCCGTCTTTCCGGATGGCCCGGAGTTCAAGCTCGTAAGGTGTCCCATTGGCGACGGCGGCCTCGACGGCCTGCTGCAGGAGTGCAAAATCGTCGGGGTGATAGAAGGCCGGATGCTCGGCGTAACTCGGAGCTCCTTCCTGCGGGTCCCGCTGGAAGATACGGAACAACTCGTCCGACCAGGTAACCGTGTCCGTGGCGATATCCCATTCCCAGCTTCCGATATTAGCGATACCCTCCGTCCGCGCAAGCATCATTTGTTCGCTCCGCAGCGAATCCTCTGCCTGCTTGCGCTCGATGGCATAGTTCAGCACGCGCCACAGTACCCCGCTGTCTATCCTGCCCTTTAACAGGTAATCCTGCGCGCCATTTCGCATGGCCGCAATGGCCGTGGATTCATCATCAAGCCCTGTTACAACGATTGTGGGCACACGCCTGTATTCTTTGACTACGGTTTTAAGCGTATCCAGTCCCTTACTATCGGGCAGCCCAAGGTCGAGGAACACCACATCGAAATGACCACTGGCCAGGTATTCAAGTCCAATCAATAGTCTGTCGGCTTGCTCCAGGTGGTAGCTACCTTTGGCTTCTTCCTTCAGTAGCTCCTCAATAAGCCTGGCGTCCGCCGGGTTGTCCTCGATAAGCAGTATTTTTAGCATTTCATTTTTTATCTGTGTGACTCTTGCCGTTAGGCGGCAGCTTCACAATTTCAAACCAGAAATTTTCAATTCCCCTCACCACTTTGGAAAACTCATCCAGGTCAAGTGGCTTGGTGACAAAGCAGTTAGCATGCAGGTTGTAGCTCTTAATGATGTCCTCCTCGGCATCCGAAACTGTCAGCACCACCACTGGCATGCGTTGCAGTTCGGGATCTTCTTTGATCTCCTTAAGTGTCTGGCGCCCATCCTTGCGAGGCATATTAAGGTCGAGCAGGATAAGGTCCGGGCGGGGCATCTTGGCATATTCGCCCTGTTTACGCAGGAAAGCCATTGCCTCCACACCATCGGGTACTTGATATAGCCTATTATAAATTTTAACTTCCTTCATAGCTTCCCGTATCAGCCTTGTATCAGCAGGATTGTCCTCGACCAGCAAGATGGTAATTGGTTCTCCATGTATCTGACCAGTCATTATTGGTTACCTCCTTGAATTGAAATCGTAAAGTAAAAGGTTGCTCCTTTGCCGGGTTCTGATTCTACCCAGATGCGCCCACCGTGCCGCTCCACTATCCTCTTGGCGACGGCAAGCCCGAGACCTATGCCGGGCACCTCGCGCCCGTGCAGGCGCTGGAAAATTACGAAAATCTGATCTTTATATTCAGGGGCAACGCCTACCCCATTATCCTGTATCGAGAAGATGTATTCGGTTATTTTCTTCTCGGCGGAAATATGAACACTAGGCCGTTTCTTGCCGTGGTATCTGATGGAGTTGGATATCAAATTCTGAAAGAGGCGTACAAGTTGCCCGCGGTCGCCATAGACCTCTGGTAGTGGATCATGCGTAATATCAACATTGCTCTCCTCGATGGATTGTTTGAGGCTGCCGACTACCTCATTAATGACCGACTCGCAGTTCACAATCTCAAACTGCTCTCCCCTGGTTTCCACACGCGAATATTCGAGCAGGCCGCTGATCATGTTTTGCAGGCGGTTGGCCCCGCTGACAGCGAAATCGATAAACTCCTGCGCGTCCTTATCCAGTTTCGGTTTATAGCGCTTCTCCAGCAGCTGCATATAGCTGGATATAGTGCGCAGTGGCTCCTGAAGGTCGTGCGAGGCTACGTAGGCAAACCTCTGCAACTCGCTGTTGGAACGCTCCAGGGCGGCCAATGTCTTTTTCAGTTCTTCCTCTGCCCGCTTGCGCTCGGTGACATCACTGAACAGGCCATGTACCCCTACAACGTGATCTTCCGCGAAGATTGGCTTGTTGGAATTACGTAGCCAGCGCATTTCACCGGACTTGGTAAAAAAGCGAAGCTCATCAACCATAGCCTGACCAGCAAGGGTTTGCTGAAAAGTCTCAAAGGAGTGTGCCAAATCCTCCGGGTGTAGAAACTCGGCAAAGGTTCGCCCCGTGAGCTCCGAGGCGCTGTACCCGGTGAGAGATTCTACGGTCGGGCTGAGATAGGTCAGTGCGCCGGTGTGGTCAACAGCGAAGACGACATCGGGTAAGTCCTCTACTAAATCACGATATTTCCCCTCACTTTCCCTCAGTTCCCGGGTACGCTCCTCGACCTTCTGCTCCAACTGCATAGCATGTCCCCGCAGTTGCATCTCTTTCTCAGACAAAGACTCTGCCATGCGGTTAAACTCCGTGCCGAGCAGGCCGATCTCATCTTTGCCCCTGACCCGGATCCTCTGGTCGAGGTCTCCGCCACCTATTTTTACAGTCGCGTCGGATAGCTGTTTCAAAGGGCCGGTGACCTGCCGTGTTATTAACAGGGAACCAAGCCCCATGAGTATGACCATTAGTATTGCCAGTCCTATCAGGTATATTAATAGTCTGTTAAGCGGCTCAAAGGCCACCTGCGCCGGCACACAGTATTCTGCAGCCCAACCGGTTTCGGGCAGCGGCATATAGGCAGCCAGCTTGTCAATCCCATCGATCGGGCTGATAAACCTCATCGTTCCCTGTTTCCCGGATAGTGCCGCCTGAACCGGCGGCGCTGAACTGAAGTCGGTCTGCTGGAGCACATACCCGGGATTAGCCTGGTGGGCGATGATCAGCCCCCTGCTGTCCGTTATTAATCCATAGCGCAGCGGCTGTCCGGACTGTAGCTTCAGCGTGCCCATCTGCGACAGTAGCTCAAGATTCAGGCCACCGGCCACTATTCCGATAATTTGCCCATCGGGGCCGTGCAAAGGTGTGGCAATAACAACACTGGGCCGCCGGGTGGCCGATGAGATACGCAGGTCGCTGATCACAGTCTGTCCGGTGCTCATGAGTTTCTTATACCAGTCTGTAAATCCCCGATCCTTCCTGATCATGCTTTGTTGCAGCTCATGAGGCGCCATGAAGAGGACGGTACCATCGGTATTCAGGAACATGATATACTCGAAAACCTTTGAGTGCTCCAGTACGGAAATAGCAGTGTTATGTACGGACCGGTGCAATTCTTCTTCACTGTAGCCCGGCGTGGATATAATGCTGAACCAGGGCGCCTCAACCTCACTGGCGGTAACCTCCATCATATCTTTCGCATGGTCAAGGTAGAAACCTATGGAGCTGGCATATCCGTTGACGCTGTTCATATTGGCTTGATTTTCCGTGTTTATAATGCTGGACTGCACGGTGAGAAACTGCATTATGCCAACGGCGGCAGCCACTATAGTTGCCGATACGATGATGAGCAGGGGAAGCTTGACCGACAGTTTCATCTGCGTATTTTCCCTCTACCTTTTCTCGGCCAGCACCTCGTTGAGGAGTGTCTCATCATAGAGTTGGCCGGCGGGTATGGCCGCTTTAAGTATGCCGGCTTCTATCAGCACCGGCTGCATGCTCTCCAGCAAAACGGGGTCACTGCGCATATCCGATGGCCAGCGCATCATTTTTATATTCTTCACCACTTCTGGAGTTAAGGATAGTCTTTTACCCAGGATGGAGCGGGCGGCGTCAGGGTTCTTTTCCATCCAGCGGCAAGCTTCCATATGAGCGCGCAGATAGGCTTTAACTGCCCCGGGATTGTTCCTTACAATGTTGGTGCTGAAGACATTCGCGGTGTACTCCATCTTTTCGAAAGGCGGTCCGCCTATGATCCACCCAAGGAGTTTTCCGTCTTTTCGCAGCAGAGATTGAGTAATATATGGTTCCACCATAACGCCAGCCGCTACAGTGCCGCCGGCTACAGCCAGGCCTGTATTGCTGACGGAAATCTCGACCAGAGTGTAATTCTTTACTCCCTCCTGCATGAGGCGAGCAATAATAGCTGCCGCAAACATGGTCGTTTTTGAGGGAACACCTATGTATTGTCCTTCGAGGTCTTTCCAGTTCGCTACAGAATCAGCAGCCACAACGCCTATTATCGGGTGCTCAGAGTCGGCAACGGAATTAGCGGATACTGCAGTGACCCTGTCCGGTATAATGCCATCCTGCGCAGCAAGAATAACAGATACAATACCGCCGGATGAGGAGCCGTCCAGCGCGCCTTTTACAAGGTCAGTGAATATGGGATCGGCGCTCTGATAAGTTTTCTCTATAATAACAAGGCCGTTTTGCTTATCAAGGCCCTGGTCAAGCATCACATAATAGGGTAAAGAGCTCAATGTCCCGACCGTGCCGATTCGCAAAGTGAACTGCTGCGGTGGTTGCTGCGGGGCGCAGGCCGTCAGCCAAAAGGCTATAACCAGCATAACTGCCAGTGCCAGGCTAAGTAACTTATGTGCCTTCAACATTTAATAAATCCTCCATCACATGTTACTGATCCGAACTTTAATTCTCCTCTCTCAAATAGACTATCAGATGGATTTAAACTCGAACTTGCCGCTCTTGAAAAGCTCCAGGCAGGTATCCACTACATCGGAGTCATAAAGCCTGCCTTTGTTCTTGGATATCTCCTCAAGCGCCTTATCGATGCCCAACGCCGGCCGGTAGGGGCGGTGGGAAGTCATGGCTTCAATCACATCTGCAACAGCCAGTATTTTGGCTTCCAGGAGTGTATCATCACCCTTTAACTGGTTGGGATACCCTGAACCATCCTGCCTTTCGTGATGTTGCAACACAGTATTAGCGATAGAACATGGAAAATTCATGCTTTTAACAATGTCATAGCCGCTCTGAGCATGGGTTTTTATCAGGCTGAATTCTATATCTCCAAGTTTCCCGGGTTTGCTGAGGATATCGGAGGGAATATACATTTTCCCGATATCATGGATTACCGCCGCAGTCCTGAGATTTTCAATACGGGTATCTTCCAACTTCATTTCCCTGGCTATGGCCGTTGCCAGGTCGGCCACTTTCTGCTGATGACCTGAAGTATAAGGATCTTTCATCTCCACGATCTTAACCATGGTATTGATAGAGTCATCGAGGGTTTTCTTCAGGGATTCGTAGCTTTTTACAAGTTTTTCTTCAGCGAGTTTGCGCTCGGTAATGTTCCGGCATATGCAGAAGACAAGCTTTTGACCTTCTATGGTAGCCGCATTGGTGCTGATTTCAACATCATAAGTTGTGCCGTCCTTGCGGCGGTGCATAGATTCAAAATGATCACCGGTTTCATCAACAATGCGAATCATTTCAAGTACTTTTTCTCGTGGAAATTGATATTCCCAATCATATACGTAGAGTTGACTAACTTCTTCAAGAGAGTATCCAAGCATTGCGGCAAATTGTTTATTCGACTCATATACTTTGCCGTCCTGATCGAGTATAACGATACCGTCTCTGGATTGTTCGACGAGTATACGTCGTCTGAGTGCCTCGTCCCAGAGAGCTTTCTCTAATTTCTTGCGCTCGGTGATATCCGTAAGTAAAACCACCTGACTTGTGGGACGGCCACCTGCATCATTCATGGCAGAGATACGCGGGGCATAAGTTCGCTGTTTACCGTCTCGTTCTAAGATAAGCTCCTCACCCGCCTTGACCATTTTATTGAACGGCATCATCGGGGTAGACTGATAAGGCCATATTCGTTCGATAGACAGTCCAAAGGCATCTGAAATTCTGCAACCGGTCAACTGCTCTGCTGCCGGGTTCAAGTCCAGGACACGGTTCTCCATATCCAGCACTAATATGCAATCTCCAATGCGTTCAAAGATGATATCCCGTGCAATGGGTGTAACTTGCTCTGGATGCAATCGAGGCAGGTTCAGTATAAGTATGATAGCCCCGATACAGGCTGTCCATGAGGAAAGTCCCACGTAGAGTTTTAAAAATGAGAGAAGTCCCATCACTTCTATAAAAGCTGTTATCATGGGAAGAACCGCCGCGATTAGCAGATATATCGATTCCCGGCTGCGGATATAGTGACGGCGAGTTATATTCCAGATAATAAGGAAGCTGCCGGTTAAAGTCAGCATAGCTATGTAAACCATGCAGGCCCAGTAAATTATGCCATAGGCGGGTTGAAGCGGCAGATAAGGATTCTGGCTGTCAAGACCAGCCTCCGTCCACATAAGTCCGTAAATATTATTGGTCGAGAGCGCTAATATAGCTATGAGCGGCATGATGCCGAATAAGATGTAAATACGCCGGGCAAGTAATTTTCTGGGCCCAAGGTAGTGCAAAATATAGAACAGCCAGAATGTCAGGGCTATGATTCCCAGGACAAGTTGTATCCCCACCAGGGATTCTTTAGAAGAAGCCACAGGGATTCCAATTTCAATAGCGTGCGACAGTATCCAGAGCGCGCAGAAAAATACAAGCGTTACACCGGTGAGTCTTGCCCGACGGTTGAGATCCCGCCAGGGAAAGTAGATTGCCAGTGCCAGCATGATAGCTGAGGCTATTAATTCTGCGATAACACTGGGTGACCATTGCCACAACATATATCAAACTGCTTTAAACTCAAACTTATCGATGTTGAAAAGCTGCAGGCATGTGTCCACTACATCAGGATCATAGAGTTTTCCCCTGTTCTTTGATATTTCTTCAAGCGCCTTATCAATACCAAGCGCCGGCCGGTAGGGGCGGTGTGAAGTCATGGCTTCAATCACGTCTGCAACCGCCAGTATTTTAGCTTCCAACAGCGTATCCTCACCCTTTAGCTGATCGGGATAACCTGAACCATCCAGCCTTTCATGATGCTGCAGGACAGCCTGTGCGACAACACCCGGGAAATCCATGCCTTTGACAATAGCATAGCCGCTCTGAGCATGAGTTTTTATTAAGCTGAATTCTATATCGGCAAGTTTTCCGGGTTTACTGAGTATATCGGAAGGAATATTCATTTTCCCGATATCATGTATCACTGCCGCCGTCCTGAGCTGATCAACCCGGGTATCTTCCAATTTCATTTCCCTTGCTATGGCGGTTGCCAGGTCAGCCACTCTCTGCTGGTGGCCTGCGGTATAGGGATCTCTTGTTTCCACGATTTTGACCATGGTGTTGATAGCGTCGTTCAAGGTCTTCTTCAGAGATTCGTGGCTTTTCAGAAGCTTTTCTTCAGCTTGCTTGCGCTCTCTGATATCCCTGGCCTCGGTCAGGATGGATACGGCCCTGCCATTTTCATCCCGGATGAGACTGAACTTACTTTCAGTCCATATGGTCGTGCCGTCCTTACAGTAATACTCGAGATCTAAAGTGATGATGGGATTGTAGCCCGGGTCGGCCTCCACCCTGGGTATCTCCTCTGATAATACTGCATATGCTGCCCTGAGTGATTCCGGTGTGAGTTGCCTCTCCAGCGGCATTTCAACCATCTCCTGCAGTGTGAAGCCGCGCAGCTTTTCCGCAGAGGGACTCAGGTAAGTGGTCTTGAGGTCCATATCCAGGAGCCTGATTACATCCGTTGTGTGTTCGGCCAGGAGGCGGTATCGTGCCTCGCTCTCCCGCAAAGCTTCCTCTGCCTGCTTGAGCTCGGTGATATCCTGTAATGAGCCGAACAGACGGGAAGCACGCTTGCTCGGCCCCATTTCTGCCACTCCACGCGCGATACAAATACGTGTCTCACCATCTTTCCGATTGGCCCGCATTTCAAGTTCGTAAGGGATACCATCGGTTACGGCGGTCTCGACGGCCTTTCGCAGGCTCGCCATGTCATCGGGGTGATAGAATGCTGGATGCTCGGCGAAACTCGGCGCGCCTTCCTGCGGGTCCCGCTGGAAGATACGGAACAACTCGTCCGACCAGGTAACCGTGTCCGTGTCGATATCCCATTCCCAGCTTCCGATATTGGCAATCTGCTCGGTCCGCGCCAGCATTGTATGTTCGCTCCGCAGATCATCCTCGGCCTTCTTGCGCTGCTCCGCCATTTCTATTTTATACAGGCCGAAGGCGATATCGTCGGCAAGTTCCTGGAACAACGATTGCTCTTCCAAATCGGCGGGGATGTTGTCCGGCAGGCGGACATTTAAAATACCGTAGGTCTGGGTTCCGTATCGCAGAATTGCAGACACTGCCAGCTTATCCCCATGTATCTTTTCCAGTGGACAATCGATACAATCACGCGACGAATCTATGAGGAGCAAGCCGGGTTGTTTCAGCCCTTGACGGAAGCATTTGGGCGGCATATCCCTCTCAAGTTGCTTACGCATCGGAAGGAAGTCCTTGCCCAAACCAGATTCGGTAGCGAATAGTAACTTTCCTGCGCTATCAATCAGGGCAATCCAGGCACTGCGAAAGCCATGAGTATCAGTCATGGTAGTGCAGGCGCCTTTGAGCAGTTTGTCCCGGTCATTTTCCTTGGTGATAAGCTGGTTAACATTACGGAGAGAACGCAGCATATTATTAAGGTGTTCTATCCTCTCCTCAGCCTTTATGCGCTGGGCGACCTCCGCTATCAGCTCAGAAGTCCGCTCCTTCACTTTCTCTTCGAGCTTCTCGTTCAACTCGTGCAGCTTGTCACGGGTCTCTGTCAGTTCCCTGTTCTGTTGTACCGCAGTTTCATATGTCGAGATGAGGAAATCCAGTATCTGCATGCGGTCTGACGTAATAAAATACCTCTGACCGGCAATAAGTATCTCCACGCCCATGCCCATTTTTTGTGTTTTACGCAGTTCCAGGTTAGACAGCACGCCATGGATGCGGGAGATGAGCATTTTCTCATCGTAGGGCTTGGTGATAAAATGGTCGGCGCCGCATTCCAATCCCCTGACAACATCTGTGGGATCGGTAAGTGTGGTTAGCAGTATGACGGGAATGGCGGATAGACTGGCATCCGACTTGAGCCTCTTGCACAGCTCGTAGCCGTCCATTTCCGGCATGAGGATGTCGCTGATAATGAGGGTTGGTTTCCGCCGGCTGATGTAGCCAATAGCCTCTTTCCCGTTGGTGGCTGCAGTAACCTTGTAACCAGCCTGCTGCAGGATGTATTCCAGCCTTGCAGCCTGGGTGGGGCTGTCCTCGATGATGAGTATCTCCGTCAGTCCATTTTTCGGTTTTCTTTTAGGTTCTGTCATATCGCTGGCCTCCTAATGCGGGGGTCACCATTTCAATTAAAGCCGGGGCTATCCTGTCCAGGGGAAGCACGTAGGTTGCGGCCCCCAGTATTACAGCTTCATGAGGCATGCCGAAGACTATACAGCTTTGTTCATCCTGGGCAATGGTGACAGCGCCCATATCTTTCAACATTTTCATCTCACTGGCGCCGTCCCTTCCCATGCCGGTCAGCAGCACGCCGGCAGAATTGCCACCGTATGTATTGGCCACCGATTCAAACAGGGCGGAAACGGATGGGCGCAACCCTTCCCGTGGCGGACCCCCCTGGAGAAAAATCGAATGGTTTTTATTAATGGTCATGTGAGATCCATCGGGCGCCAAGTAGGCGTGCCCTGGCTGTGGGTATTCACCATCTTTTACCAGATGTAACACCGGGCCGGAGGATTTGGAAAGCCATTCGATAAAACCTTCCATGAACCCGAGCGCCATATGTTGCACTATCAGCAGGGGTACGGGGAAATCCCTGGGTAGCCCGGATAAGATGGCCAAAAGGGCCTGCGGGCCGCCGGTGGAAGTTCCAATGGCGACTATCTTGATCTCCCTCTGCAAATCATCACTCTGCAGCTTTGGGACCGCTGTGCCTGATGTCTTCATGTGTTTAGCCCAGCGCTTGACCACCCTGACCTCGGCCATCAGCTTGACTGTCGTGATTAATTCACTGACGGCTGCCTCATATTCAGGGTGGCCGGCTCCCGGTGGGCGGGCTACGACCGCCAGTGCACCCACCTCCACCGCCTTAAAGGCGGTTGCAGTCTCTTTAACGGAGGTGCTGCCGCTGACTATGACTATAGGCGTCGGGCAGGTTTCCATGATCTTGCGGGTTGCCTCAAACCCATCCATTTCGGGCATATTGATGTCCATGGTGACGACATCCGGCTTCAAGCGGATTGTGGCTTTGACGGCCTCTTCACCGTTGGCCGCCGTGCCGGCAACCTCTATTTGCGGGTCCGATCTCATCACATGGACGAGAAATTCCCGTATAACCGGTGAATCATCTACAACGAGTGCTTTAATCATATGATTATCCTCACCCATATCATTTGATCGGTTACTTATATCAGCCTGCGGATAACCTCCAGCAAATTGCTCTGGTCGAAGCTGCTTTTCACGATATAGGCGCTGGCCCCGACATCGATGCCGCGTTCACGGTCTTCCCGCGAATCCAGCGCCGTCACCAGCACAACCGGGAGCTCCGCGAGCTTTTTGTCGGCGCGGATTTTTGCCGTCAGGTCAAATCCGTTCATGCGGGGCATATCCACGTCCGATACCACCAGGTCAAATACCCCGCTGCGAAGCTGGGTGAAGCCATCAACACCGTCGACGGCCGTTGTAACGTCATAGGCTGCCCCCTCCAGGATGTTCTTCAATAATGTTCGCGCGGTGATTGAGTCCTCAACCACGAGCACCGCCTGCCTCTTGCTCTTGATTGTCTCCGCAGGAAGACTAATTATTGCCGCTGCGCCCGCGGAAGCGGCGGATTTCACCAGGTCGATCGGATTGAGGATAGGCACGACCTTACCGTTGCCCAGGATAGCGGCGCCACTGATGTTGGGCACGCGGGCAAGTTGCCGGCCTATGCTTTTCACCAGCACCTCCTGCTCACCCAGAATTTCATCTACCAGCAAGGCGATACGCTTCCCGCCGGCGCCAAGGATGGTCGCGGGCAGCGCGTCACCGGGGTTTACAATGTCACTTTGTCCCTTTACTCCCAGGATATCCGCAAGGCGGATAAGCGCGACAACCTGGCCGTCGATTAATAGCGTCTCCCTGTTCTCCACCGTCTTAACATCAGTGGCGCTCACCCTTATGACACGCTCGACGTTCACAGTGGGAAGGATAAAGAGCCGCTCAATCACGCGTGCAACAACGCCGCGGAAAGTGGCCATGGACAGCGGCAATTTGATATGGAACTCGGTCCCGGCGCCCGGTCTGCTTTCGAAGGTTATCTCCCCGCCCAGTTTTTCCACCTTCTCCCGCACGATGGCCAGGCCGAGTCCTCTTCCGGATATGTCGGTGATGATGGAACTGGTGGAGACCCCGGAGCGGAAAATAAGGGATAGCACCTCATGCTCATTGAGCTTGGCCATTTCATCCCGGTCGATTATTCCCCTCTTCAAACAGGCTTCGCGCACCCGGGCGATGGCGAGCCCGGCGCCGTCATCGGAAATAGTTATCTCCACGTGGCTGTTCCTCCGCGCCGTGGTGATAGTAATCAAGCCGGTGGGCGGCTTGGACTTCCTCTTGCGTTCCGCCGGCTTTTCGATGCCATGATCGATACAGTTCCTGGCCAGATGGATCAATGGGTCTTTCATCTCTTCCAGTATACGGCGGTCGACTTCCACGTCATCTCCGGAGATGACCAGCTCCACCTGCTTGCCCTGGTCACGGGAAAGGTCGCGCACCAGCTTGGGGAGAATATCCAGCAGTGACGATAGGGGCAGCATCAGCACCCTCTTGGTGGATTCGAGCAGGTTGTCCAGCATCCTGTCCAGCGCGTATTGATCGAGTTCTATATATTTAGCCAGCCCTTGCAGCTTGCTTTCCAGCGCCTGGATATAAGCGGTATTCCAGTCCAGGAACTCCAGCACCCTGGCTGACCTTTGGACAGCCTTTTTATCACCATCAGGCTGTTCTTTCCTCTCGATCAGGCGGCGCTGTTTTCTTACCTCCGGGTAAACGCTGGCCCACTGCTTGCTCCATTCGGCCAGGCTTGAATTGACTTCCCGTATATCTGCGGCACGCTGATTTGCAGCCAATTTGGCCGTAACCAGCTCCTCTGCCTGCAGCAGCAGCGGGGTCAGCTTCGCAATGGATACTCTTATTGTTTCCATAGCGGCTGCTGGCGCACCGCTGCCGGGTTCTATTTCTTGCCGGACGGGCAGTGGTTCTGCCTGCGGCCCGGCGTCATTACCGGTAATCTCCTTATTTTCAAGAAGGTGGACCTTCGCCCCCGCGGCTGCGTTTTTCAATAACTCGATGAGATCAGCGTCGCGCGGTGACCGGGCGCCGGTTGACCCGTCACCGATGAAAGGAAGGAGCAGTCCGAGGCTGTCGACTGCCCGGTGCAGCAGGTCGAACAAATCGGGTGATGAAGTTATCTCCTGCCGCTTCAGCGTGGCCAGGACGCCCTCCAGCGCCTGGCACAGCGTTTCTATCTCCCTGACATTGACCGACCTGGCAGCCCCTTTCAGGCTGTGTGCTTCACGGTAGACAACCTCGGTTGACGCCTCCCGTTTTTCGGCCGACTTCGCTTTTTCAAGATCAACGAGGCCGGAGGAGAGCGCTGCAACATGTTCCTGCGCTTCAACCTTGAACATCGCCAGTAGTTTTTCTGAAAAATCTTTGTCTGCCATACTGCCCACGAGCCTTTTATTGCTATGCTTTAAACTTGCTCACCAGGTCTTTGAGCTTCTGGCTCAGCTTGTTCAGGTCACCTGCCGAAATTTCCACCTGCTTGGTGCTGGACAGGCTTTCTGCGCTCGCTTTCTTGATATTTTCCATGGCTGCAACCACCTGGTCCATGCCTACTGCCTGCTGCTGGCTGGAGGCCGCGATCTGTGTGGCGGCCTGCGCCGACTCGGTCACGCTGTCTGTCAGCACTTTAATAGCCTGGCCCGCTTCGGCAGCCTGCTTTACACCGGCATCCGCTGCCTTGCTGCCCTGCTCGGTCACCATGACCGCGGAGCTGATGCCCTTCTGGACATCATTCAGGATCGTCCTGACCTGTGATGTAGCCTGCTTTGATTGCTCTGCGAGGCTCTTGATCTCCTGGGCCACCACCGAGAAACCCTTACCCTGCTCACCCGCCCTGGCCGCCTCGATGGCGGCGTTTACGGAGAGCAGGTTGACCTGCTCGGCGATATCGGTGACAGTGGCCACAATCTCGCCGACAGCCTGTCCCTGCTCACTCAGCTTTACGATGCTCTCAGCTATGGATTCAATTTGTTCCCGGATATGGTTGACACTTTCGACGGTCTCTTCCACGGCTTTCCTGCCGGCCTTGGCTGCCTGCATGGCCTTCTCCGCGTTATCCGAGACGTATCTGGCTTTCTGGCTGGTTAGCTGGGAAGTCTGCTTCACTTCCTCTACAGTAGTGGTCGTCTCGCTCACTGCCGTGGCCGTCTCTGTTGACCCCGATACGACCTGAGTGGTCGCAGCCAGTATCTCACTGGATGAGGAAGACAGGACGTTTGTTGTTACCTGTACCTCCCTCAAAATGTTGGTCAGTTCGGTTTCTGCCTTCTTCTGCGCGGCAATCTCTTTGCCGAATGACTGAATCATGAAGGCCAATTCATTCTTCCCTTTGGTATATTCAGAAAGATCCACGGTTAGATCTCTTGAAGTAACCAGTTTTGTGGCAACCGTTAAAGGCCTGGTTATGCTGCGGGCCAGAAAGACAGACATCAACACAGCAAGCAACAGGGATATTGCTCCAAGTATGAGCGTAACCATGAGGTTATTGTCGTATACCTTTTGTGCCGCCTCGTAACTGCTGGCAGTGTACTGTTTTTCAAGTTTTTTCAGGTCGTCCATTGATGTTATCCATTCTCTTACTTTGGCTCTGGTGTCAGTATCCAACCAATCAATTGCCTCATCTTTCTTGCCCGCAGCAACGAGATCCGCCACCTTATCTGTTGACTGTCTTGCTGAAACATCAATAGCATTGATTTTCTTGATTAAATCAAGAACCTCCGTCTCATCTTTTACAGTCAGTGATAAGAATTTCTTGGAATCCGCATCATATTGTTGCTGAAGCGTGGCTATTGTATCTGATGCTTCCTTGACTTTGGCGCTGTCCTTTTCCAGTACTAAATTGCGCGTTTGAATTGATATTTCTCTTGTGTCACCCAGCATATTATTCACCGTTTCAGTAATGGCGTTCCTGATTTCTACGATCTGTTGAAGGCTTGCATTAATGGTATTTATCGAAATAAACCCCACCACGATTAAGACGATCAGCAGGACAATCATCACACTGAAGCCCACTGCCAGGCGCAAACCAATTTTCATATTATTAAACATCGCCAATTCCTCCTTGGATATCCGATATGTTTCCCTCAGCTTAGTTCTTTATTAACTATCAGGCCTTTGTCAGCGAGCAGTTTTTGAGCATCTAAAATAATCAACGACTCCCCCGTGACCCCCCTGATGTAATCTGCGCGGACGCCGGTCAGGGCTGGAATCGATACCTGCATATCATTTGTACTGACTTTGCGTACACCTATAATGTCGTTTGCCAGTATGCCGTATTCCATTTTTTCGTCCCGGATGATGATGATTTTGTTCAGGTCGGTCAGTCCTTTCTCAGGCAGGCCGAAAAACTTCTTCAGGTCTATTACCGACACTATCTGGCTGCGCATATTCACAATGCCCAGCACAAAAGCCGGTGTGCCGGGCAGCGGGACCAGTTCCGTCAGCGGGTAAACCTCGCGCACGTAAACTGATTCGATTCCATACCTTTCGTAAGCCAGCATGAACTCCACCACATCAAGGTAATCTTGCGCTGAGGACACAGTCTGCGGTTCCTGCGCCAGTATCCTGGCCCTTTGTTTTAGGATTTTATTCATCTGCTCCGCCGTCGGCGCCGATTCCCGATCAAGCGCAATCTGAGTGGTCTTCAGGCGGCTGCGTACCTCCTGCCAGTCCACGGCCTTCGGCGCGCTCTTGTTTTGCCCGCTCGTAATCTCATCCTTCATACGCCTTTCTCCACGCTGACGGTGCAATTGATGATCTCGCTCAACCTGCCGGCCGTCATGCCTTCGGAATCGGGGAGGACCTCCTCCTGTTTGTATTTCTTAAGCAGGTAAGCGGCATTTTCAAAGTGCTTGATGGACTCCTTCGATCTGCCGCGCCGCATCGACAGGTTGCCCAGGGCAAAATGGGCCGGCACAAAATCCTGGTCCAGGTAGAGAGCCTGCTTCAGCGAAGCAGACGCTGCTTCCATTTCGCCCTGTTCCTGCTGTATGGTCGCCTGCAGGTAGTACAGCCCGGCATTGAGCCTGTCGGCGGCGATGGCTTTTTTACACCATTCAAGCGCATCGCATAGCCGGCCCAGGTTGGCATGGGCGCGCGCCAGCAGGGAGAGGTCGGCGGAACTTGCATTCTTAACCGGCAACAAAGCTAATAGCCTGTCGATCGCATCAGCATACTGACCGCGCTGGAAAAGCGCCAGCGCTTCCTCAGAAGCGGTTATTGGAAGCGCTGGTGGGCTGTCTGCCTCGAGTGTTGGCGGCGGAGCGGGCTCATATTCCCGTTGCAGGATATACGTAAGGTCAACTTCCGCCGCGGGTTGAATTTCTGCATCGACCGCAGTTGATGTAGAACTCCATTCCCGGTTCACCTGTACATAGGGTGGAATCTCCGTTGAAGCCGGCCGCTTACCATCCTTCCTGTAGAGCGTAATACCGGGGTAACTAACAGCTGTATACAGGTGGTAATAAACGGGTGATGTCTCGGTGGCGCTTACCAGCAGCCACCCGCCGTCCACCAGCGAATGGCGGATATTGTTGATAACGCTGCATGCCCGCTCAGGTGTGAAGTACATTAGCACGTTGCGGCAGAAAATGACGTCCATGGCATTGGTGTTGTTGATGAGCGATGGATATATGTCCTCCACCAGGTTAAGATAAGCAAACGTTACCAGCTTCTTAACCTGCGGGAGGACCTCATAGCGGCCATCTTTCTTGCGGGTGAAGTACCTTTCTTTTATGGCGCCGGGCGTGCCCCTGAAAGACCACTGTCCGTAGATACCGTCAAGCGCCTTCTTGAGGAACACGGGGTTGATGTCGGTTGCCAGGATGGTGATGTTCCAGTCCTGCAGGTCGGGTATCATTTTATGTAACGAAATGGCAATGGAATACGGTTCCTCGCCGGTGCAGCAGGCGGCGCTCCAGATACGCAGGCGCTGCTCTTTTCCACGCCGCGCCTTGATCAATTCCGCCAGGATACGCTCCTCGACGACTTTGAAGCTCCCTTCATCCCTGAAGAAATAGGTCTCGCCGACGGTCAGGTAGCTTGCCAGTATCTCAACCTGGCGTCTTGGCAGCGCGCGGGAAACCAGTGATTCAAGGCAGGATTCGATGTCCTTAAAACCGAGTTCGGGCGACGCGGCCAGCAGCCCGCGTTCCAGGTCCTCATAGCGCTCACGTGGAAAATGCAGGCCCATGTGACGGGCGACCAGTTCGCTGGCGCGGTTTAGCAGTTCATCCCTGTTGCGCGTTAACATGTTCTTAAACTAACCTTTTTTCCGGCCCTTGATCGCCGTGACTAATTTTTTCTTTTCCGTAGAGGAGAGAAATTTATCCAGGTCATGGATTATGATCAGTCCATCGGCCTGCTTGATTATCCCTTCAACATAGTCCGTGCCCCGTAAAACATCTTTCGCGTGCACCATTTCCTGGCGTGGACACTCAACTATCCCGCTGACACTGTCTGCCACGATGGCAACTTTATGATCTGACGTGCTGGCCACGATGAGCTGGTAGTTTAAGCTTTTTTCACCTTCGGGCAGGTTGAAACGGCGGCGTATGTTGTATACAGGGACTATCTGCCCCTGGATGTTGATTACCCCGGTTACGATCTGCGGGGCCCCGGGCAGAGGGGTGATTTCAACGATGCGAAGTATCCTCTCAACGCATGAGAGCCCGAGCCCGAACTTCAGGTCGTCCAGGGTGAATACTACATATGAATCAGATATATTCATCAAACACAACCATCATGGCCGATACCACTCCCGGGATGAACAGGCCCAATTGGATTTTTTTCACAGTTTTATCCTTCCTTCAAATCTCTCTGCGGGTCGGCCTTTCGCCTGAGCTGTTTCATTACGGTAAACAGCTTGTCGAAATCAGCCGATTTATCCAGGAAATAGTCTGCCCCCGTGTCGAGGCATTTTTTACGGTATTGCGGATAGGGATAGCTGGTCAGGATGATTACGCAGGGGGCGGGTTCAAATTTCTTGATTTCCTGAAGGACTTCCATGCCGTTCTTGCCGGGCATGCGGATGTCAAGGACGACAACGTCAGGTTTCAGCTTCCCGATGGAATTCACAGCTTCGATTCCATCGGCCGCCTGCCCAATCACTTCTACCCCCGTCATTTCTGCAAGCATGGCCGGCAACCGTTCGCGGATGAAAACTGAGTCGTCAGCAAGGAACACAGCGAGCTTCGTATTTGATGGCACGGCCAGCCTCCAGATTCAACAACTTACCATAATATTATAATCAGGAGTCTGAATTAAGTATATCAGCCGGAGGCCGGGTGTCTTGTAGGATTCAGCCGATTTTTTTGTAGGCTAAATCCTACAAGAAAAGGTGGATGGTCGGGGTTAGGCTATGGGATCGCCACGCCGCCTCGATTTATCGGGGCTCCCCGCGATGACAGGGGTGGGTTGCCTGCAGCTCAGCCGAGCAAGAGGTTCTCGATGGCATAGCGGACTATTTCCGCATCGGCCTTCAGCCCCATTTTTTTCAATACCCTTGACCTGTAGGTGCTTACGGTTTTGGGGCTCAGAGACAGCTCCTCTGCAATCGCCTTTTTAGCCTTGCCCGCGGCAATGAGGAGCAGCACGCTATATTCACGGTCGGAGAGAAGCTGGTGAGGCGGGCCTGCGGCTGCCATACCCGGTGTAGAAGCCAGCAGTTGCGTCAGTGAAGGGCTGATATACTTTTTACCCGAGGCCGCCGCCCGGATGGCGCTTATGAGCTCTTCGGGCGCCCTGTCTTTAGTTATGTAGCCCGAGGCGCCGGCTTTTAAGACCCTCAGCGCGTACTGTTCTTCAGGATGCACGCTCAATAGCAAAACGGCAAGCCCCGGTTGCTGGCTTTTGAGTTGCTTGAGGATATCCAGCCCGTTCCTCACGGGCATGGAGATGTCCAGCAGCACCACATCGAACTCATTGCTCCAGACCTGGTTCAGCACCTCCTGCCCGTCAGCGGCTTCGGCGGCCACAACCATGTCGGGGCTATCGGCGACAATCTGTTTGAGGCCCTGGCGCACAATGGGGTGATCGTCAGCCACCAGTATTCTTATCACTGCCGCACCTCCCCGGCAGGTAAAATCATTGTGACAGTGGTTCCTTTTCCCCGTTTACCCCTGATATCGACGGTGCCGCCCAGGTAGTGACACCGCTCCCGCATGCCTACCAGGCCCAGTGATTTGGGGCTGTTTACCATCGCCTGCTCTATTCCTTTGCCGTTATCCCTCACACTCAATTCCAGTACTCCGTCTCTCTCACGCAGATACGCATCAATTCTGGTTGCCGCAGCATGGCGGGCGACGTTTGTCAGCACCTCCTGGAAAATACGGAAGAGAGCTGTGGCCTGCTCATTATCCACCATAATATCATACGGCTCAAAGCTCAGTTCAGTTTTGATGCCTGTCCTCTTCTGGAACTCCCCGGCCTGCCATTCCATGGCAGCCACCAGTCCGAGATCGTCGAGCAGTCCCGGCCTTAACTCGGTAGATAGTCGTTTAACCGTCTTCACTGTGTTATCAACAAGCTTTAACATAGATCCTATCTTCTCCGCCAGGGGTCTTTGACCCTCCGGCAACTTTTTAGATAACCATGACAGGTCCATTTTCAGCGCGGTCAGCGCCTGGCCAAGCTCGTCGTGTATCTCGCGCGCCAGCAAAGTCCTCTCTTCTTCCCTCAGACTTATTAAATGCTCTGAGAGGCTGCGCAGTTCCTGGCTTGATTTCTCAAGGTTCTCTTGGGTGCTCTTGCTGTTTGTGATGTCCTGCGCTGTTCCGTACAGCCGTATGATAGTGCCCTTATCATTTCGCATTGCCCGTCCTATGGCGCGCATCCAGCGAATGCCTTTCAGGGCGTGAAGAAACCTGAACTCGATCTCAAACGGCGTCCCCGTAGCTATTGTTGCGTTCACGGCGTTGTTCAATATTTCCCAGTCATCGGGGTGGAGAAGGCCGCTGTGTGCGGCAAACGAAGGTTCACCTGTAGCGGGATCAATTCCGAAGATATGGAAGATTTCATCGGACCATGCAGGTATCATGGTCGCCGGGTCCAGTTCCCAGTGACCTATGTGTGCCACTTCCTGGGCCTCTTTTAAAAGCGCTTCGCTCTTCAGCAGCTCTTTCTCCGCCCATTTGCGCTGGGTGATGTCATTCAGGATGGCATTGAAACCGCTCGTTTTACCATCCAGGATTATCGATGTGGGATTAGTATACAACCATGTGATCTGTCCATCCTTGCCGATAATCCTGAACTCAATATTAGGGCCGGTGCTCTTACCTACTGCTGTATTTAAGAACATTTCCGTCAGGCCTGGCAGATCGGCGGGGTGCACGAAGTTGGCAAACGGTCGGCCTAAAATATCAGCCTCGGCGAGGCCCGCCCACTGGCAGACCTTGTCGTTAGCGAATGTGAATTTACCTTCAAGGTCAATTGAGCTGATACCTGAACCCGCTGTTTCCACAAGACTGCGGTATCTCTCTTCGGATACTCGCAGCGCTTCCTCCGCCTGCTTGCTCTCAGTTACATCGTTGTAGATGGCTACGATTTCACCCGAAGACAGCCTGTACACGTAGTTGTCACGCCAGCCGCTTATCCTTTCATCATGATAGTGTGAAATGGGATGACGCTCGGGTACTCCCGTGCGCCACACTCTCTGTAAGACCTCAAAGAGGCCGAACTCCTTGATGCCCGGGAATATCCGGAGGACGCTTTTGCCGATGATGTCTTCCTTCTTAACATCGTCGATGCTCTCGGCAGCGCGGTTGAAATCCCTGATGATGAAATCTTCACCGTCCGCCATGGCCTCGTAAATAGCCACGCCGTTTTTACTAAAATTGACCAGATCGCGATACCGTAACTCGCTTTCTTTTAGCGACGCTTCGATGCGCTTATGCTCGGTCAGGTCCCGGTTGCTGATTTCCAACTCTACTTTTGACCTGATCAGAATCTTCTCTTGATCAAAGGTATTCCGTAATGCACGGTGGTTGACCATTAAAAGCAAGACCAGTACCATCCCGATGGTGAGAATTTGATTGATGAGAAGTCCGGTTGCATCCCAAACATTAATGTCAAGAAAGTCGCCGGGAGCGGGTATAAAGATGACAAGTATGATTCGATAACACGCTACCACTGCATACAGTAGACATACAATTCCGGTGGCCCGGCTGAGCGGTTTTAACTGGGAACCAACCCGGCGCAGCATGAGCCAGCTTGACTGTAAGAACATCAGCATAAGCGCTGAATTGAGCAGGACTATGCGGATTGCGACGTCCGGCTGGAAAAATGTGAAATAAGCGAAGAGGCCCACAAAGACCGCCAGAATGATGTAATTGTGGCGCTGGGGGCTCGGGCAAGCAATAAAACGCTCGAGACCGAGATAAAGGATGAAAGCCGCTGCGACCAGGCAGGTGTTGGCTATAAGTATTGAAGCTATATCCGGTATTACGTTTCGGAGAGAAATCAGCGCGAATGCTGCTGTCAGCAGAGCGAAGCTGGTCAGCCAGAGGGAGACGCCATGGAACTGCCTCCGGCTTTGTTGCCACAGCCCCGCCATAAACAGCGTGGCTAACAAACAGTTTATAAAAAAGATGATTGCGATGGTTCTGATATCAAGCAGTTCCATTATCACCAGCCCATTTCAGGTCTGTGATAGAGGAAAGCTGATGTGCGGCCTGTGACCTGCGCTGCCATAGCCATAGCCTCCACTCCAGGTCCAATAAAATCTCAAGTTAACAATTTTATATTACGTCATTTCTGTGAGGCAGTCTACTTATACCCGGTCAATGGGCATGATGCGCGACCTTTACAACCTGCAGTGACCCTTTCCTGTCACCGGCGACGGCTTACCTCGATGTGACCTTAGACCGGTTGCTAATCTCCCATTCCGATTACGCAGGGTAACCATCTGCATTATTAGGTCAGCATTATCTTCGGGAATCCAAGGCAATTATACTTCCTAATACTACTTGCTAATAATGGAAGCTCAGGGTAGGATATAGAAGAGGAGGTTACATATATGCGCGGAAAGACTAAGAAGGCAACCTTTAATCTGCATATTGATGTACTTACAGCCTTAGACGAGATAATGGCTCAAGGGATAGTGCCTAGCAAGAACGCTCTGGTTGAGCAGGCATTGCGCAAGGAGTTGAAAGAATTGCAGAGACAGACACGACAAAGACTGTGGCATGAGGGGGCGAAAGATGCCTTATTGATTAAGGATATTGAGGATGTTGGCAACGCTTTCCAAGTTGCAGATGCTGAAACTGCTCAAAGGATAGGATGATGCCGGATTTCCAATGGGCAGTTTATGAGGCTAATCTTGACCCGATAGCTGGAGCCGAACAAAAAGGTACGCGTCCGGTACTCATAGTGAGTAACGAAGAATTTAACCAGGCCATGCCCAATGTCACCGTTCTGCCTTTGACATCAACCCGGCGCCGATTATTTCCTTCTGAAACTCTTTTACTAGCAGGAAAAGCAGGGCAGCCTTCCGAGTCTATTGTGATGGCTCATCAGATAAGAACAATCTCCAAACAACGACTGGGCAGATCGCTCGGCTATCTTCATGACGCGCATCTCAGGCATGAAGTGCGTCTATCTATCAAGGAGCATTTAGACTTAATCTAGCTTAGAAATGTCCATGTCCAGTCGTAGGGGTTCACTCCATCCTAAGCTATTTATGATAGCGTTGTTAAGATTAATAATTTTGCTCGCCGGCAATGAACCTATCTTTTTTACTAACCTGATTTTATCAATGGTTAAAATTTGAGCCAAATTAACAGAGGAATGGTAATTTAACCCACTTTCTTTGGCTGTAATATTAAACATAAACGGGAAAGGTTTGTTGATGGCCGTGCTACAAGCTGCAACAATAGTGGTAGGGCTGTATAGATTGCCGGTATCGTTTTGAATAACCATAGCGGGCCTTTCCCCGGCCTGCTCACTACCTCTTGTAGGATTAAAATCAACTAAATAAATCTCCCCGCGCTTACAGTTAATAGCTGCCACAGAACTCAATTCCTAATCAGATAATACTTTATAGGCAATATTTATTGCCTGATTGGCAAACTTTAAATTGTCTTTAGCTAAAGCCCTATACCCTTCAGCCATCTTTAACTGTAATCTCTGATCAGCCATATCCTGCAAACACATATAAATAAGTTTGCTTCGACTAATTCTTTTTTCTGCTGCAATTTCATCAGTCGTTGACAGTAAATCACGCGGCAAACTTATGGTTAATTTGGCTACCTGGCTGGTCATAACAATCTCCCTTAATTTTTTTAAGGTATATATCCATTATAATAAGTTATACCATTTTGTCAATACCTATTTATCACCTTGTTATCTGACCTTACCCTGCAAATACTAAAGAATGTGGTTCATCATAACAACCCTTTGCCGTTTTTTTGCTATCTCCGCGACCAGTTCGCGTAATCCAATTTCAATAGCCTTCCGCTTGGTCTTAACCTTCACCGCCTTCATGGCTTCCATAATTAGGTTGTCGTCGATCTCTTTTTCCCTGAGCAGCCTGTAGGCGTTATTATAAGCATCCGAGAAAGCATTGGGCAGTAATATCATTCTCGTGGTATACTGATTTCCGATAGGGAGATTTAAAGTGAAGTTAAAAGTTATCCTTGAGCCATCAGAAGAAGGAGGCTATACCATATATGCCCCTTCCCTCCCTGGGTGCATAAGCGAAGGAGACAGCGAGGCTGAGGCATTAACCAATATCAAGGAAGCTATCGAGCTCTATCTTGAACCCGTTGACGACGAGCTTTTCGTGTGCGACAGCCACCTGGTCAAAGAAGTCGCCTTATAATGAAGGTACCCAGCCTTCCTTATCGTCAGGCCTTACCCTTAAAGAATTTCTGAAACTCGTTTAAATTGTCGCCCACAGTTGCAGGTAAAATAAAAGAGTGCCGCGGCTATATCCGGTTTGTTATTATAGCTATTTTTCTTCCCCGAGCAGCCTGTAGACGTTTTTATAGGTGTCCGAGAAGCCGGGGTCAGCTTGTTCGAATTTTAATTTGAGGTAAGCCATCCTCTCAGCAAAGCCTTTTGTGTCATGACTTTTGACCATGTCTGACCAGGTCCCGGCTTTAGACCGGAAAACATCCTCGATTTCAGCCAGCCCCGGCAGGTTCATCTGCAGCGAGGAGTAAAAATCGGGATCCTCGCAGACGACGGCCTCGACCAGCGTGAGCAGCAGCCGGTAGCTGGTGCCGCCGGCCTCCTTGGCCTCCTTTAATCTTCCCAGGCTCAGCAAAGTATCGGCCGATACGAGCGCTATGAAATGGGCCAGGCCCAGCACTATGCCCATCAGTTCATCGTGCTGCAATGGATTCATGACAGCCACGCAGGCGCCCCTGGCCTCGAGATACCCGCGAAGCTGTGCCGCCAGTGACTCCTCCCCGTCATTTGCAGGCGTCAGCACAAACCTTTGTCCGGCTATTGATTCAGCCCCGGGGCCGAACATGGGGTGTGTGCCCAGCACGCGGCAGCCGCTGAAATATCTGTGCATGGTCTCTACCGGGCGCGCCTTGACCGAGGTGATGTCGAATACATATTGCCCCGGCTTTACGTACGGGGCTATCTCGCGGGCTATGTCCTCGAAGCTGTTGACAGGCACCGACAGGACGACCGCGCCGGCCTGCTTCACCGCTTCTTTAGCGGATGCGGCCCGGCAGCCCAGTTCCCCGGCGGCCTTCTCAAGCTTTGCCCGGTCGCGGCCGGCTATAATGACCCGCAGGCCCTCGCCCAGCAGGGCCCGGGCAAACCATCTCCCCATCTTGCCGTATCCGCCTATGATAGCAACCCGGGTAACTTCGACGCTCATATCTGTTTGGCCTTTGGATAGGACCCCAGCACCTTGAGGAAGAGCGAGATATCCTCCAGTTGTGCCAGT
>Ga0268278_1000422_pt1 | contig 29758 bp, 42 predicted proteins | sample saktaG_3_FD_190135 | JGI IMG/M metagenome (GOLD analysis project Ga0268278, IMG submission 190135) | Saline water microbial communities from Sakinaw Lake, British Columbia, Canada - sak_2010_1_5_55m | ecosystem: Environmental > Aquatic > Non-marine Saline and Alkaline > Saline ...
AAACTAATACTGGTATATTAAGTTCTCTGGCTAATCCCTTAAGTGCTCTTGAATTCTCAGTAACCTGTTGGATCATAGTGGCATTAGGGTTTCTGGATTCCATTAATTGCAGATAATCAATTATTAAAAGTCCCAAACCTTGATCTGCTTGTAATCTTCTAGCCATTGCTCTCATTTGGAGGACATTAGAACCAGCAGAGTCATCAATATAAATAGGGGATTCTGATAAATTTGCCATTGCTCTTTGTATCCTTTCAAAGTCATTGTCTTCTCCTTGGTCCGAAAGTCGTCCGGTTCTTAATTTCCATAAATCAATATTTGCTTGGATAGCTACTAAACGATCAATAACTTGGTCTTTTGACATTTCTAAACTAAATATCCCCACAGGTATTTTCTTTTCACAAGCAACATGTTTTGCTATATCTATAGCTAATGCTGATTTTCCTAAACTTGGACGCGAAGCCAACACTATTAGGTCTGATTTTTGAAGGCCAGCTAAAACATTATCTAACTTTTGAAAACCAGTTGGTATTCCGCGTAATGTGCCTTTATGTTTTGAAAGTTCATCTATCCTTTCAAATGTTTCTCCTAATATTTCTTTAATCGGAACAAATCTTTGACTTAAAGATTTTTGAGCAATACTAAATATCTTTCTTTCAGCATCATCCAGTAAAATATCAGCATCTTCTGATTCCCTATGTCCCATTTCTCCAATTTCATAACTAGCACTGATTAAATCTCTTAATATTCTTTTTTGCTGAACTATTTTGGCATAATTTGCAATATGAGATGCCGTGGGGACAAAATTAACTAAAGTTGTCAGATAACTTGCTCCGCCAATTCTTTCTAACTCTTTTTTCTCTTTTAATCTTGAGGATACGCTTAAAAAGTCAATCGGCTCTCTTTTTTCAGAAAGTTCAGTTATAACTTGATAAATCTTTTGATGAGTATCTTTATAAAAATCTTTAGTTAATAAAAAATCAACCACTTTAAAAATGGCATCTGGGTCAATCATTAAACTTCCTAAAAGAGATTTTTCGGCCTCAATATTCTGAGGAGGCAATCTGCCTTCTCCTGTTTTAGAATTTGAATCAGCCATATTATGTGCTATTATCCTAAATCTTTAAATACTTAATGTCAATTTATTTTTGTTCCTTTTTTAGTGTCTTCTACGCTGTAACCAAGTTTTTCAATTTCTTTTCTAATTTGATCTGCTTTTTCCCATTGTTTTTCAATTCTATATTTCTCTCTTTGTTTAGCTAATTTTTTAATTTGTTCTGGAATCTCTTGTTTTTTTATATTATTTAGATTTAATCCCAAAACTTTATCAAAATTCAAAGCCAGAAAATACTTTTCATTATCAAGAAGATTCTTATCATTAAGTACTTTCCAAAATAAAGCTAAGGCCTTGGGCGTGTCTAAGTCATCATTAATAAATTTGAGAAATTTATCTTGATATGATTTAATCTCTTTTTTATTAATTAGTTTATTGGTTTTAGATTTTAATTCTTGTATCTTATTATAGATTTTATCCAAAGCATTCTGACTTGCTTGTAAGTTTTGTTCAGAGAATATTAACTGGGAACGATAATGAGCAGTTAGACATAAATAACGGTAAGCAAGAGGATTAATGCCCTTTTTAATTAAACTATCAAGCGTAATGATGTTTTCCTTTGATTTACTCATTTTACCCTTATTCAGCAATAAAAACTCACCATGGAGCCAAAAACGGGCTAAAATCTTGTTATAAATGGCTTCTGATTGGGCGATTTCATTAGTATGATGGATTTGGATATGATCTATGCCTCCGCAATGAATATCAAAAGGAATTCCTAATTCTTTTATTCCCATAACTACACATTCAGTATGCCAGCCCGGGAATCCAACTCCAAAAGGGGAGTCCCATTCCATTTGTCTTTTAATTGCTTTGGGACTGAATTTCCATAAAGCAAAATCAGTTGGGTTCTTTTTGCCTTTAACCATTTTGATTCTAGCTCCAGCTTTCATCTCTTGTTTTATCTTTTCTATTTTACTTCCCCAGAGTTGTCCATAGGTTTTAAGTTTAGATGTGTCAAAATAAATCCCATCATTAATTTTATAAGTAAATCCTTTTTTTTCTAAAGTTTTTATTAAATCTATTTGTTCTTTTATGGTATCAGTTGCTTTTATCCAGACACTTGGTTCTTGTATGTTTAAGTTTTTTAAATCTTTTTTAAAATGTTTGGTGTAAAAATCAGCAACTTGCCAAACAGTCTTGTTTTCTCTTTTAGCTCCTTTTTCTAATTTATCTTCTCCTGTATCAGCGTCAGAAGTTAAATGTCCTACATCTGTGATATTCATTACCTGTTTTACTTTGTATTTATTGTATTCTAAAGTTCGCCTTAATATATCTTCAAAAAGATAAGACCTCAAATTCCCAATATGCGCATACCAATAGACAGTTGGGCCACAAGTATAAAGACCAACCTTTTTATTCTTTAAAGGTTTAAATATTTGTTTTTTTCTATAGAGAGTATTATATAATTGAATCATAAGAATATTATATAATGATATACTATTTTCTTGAAAGTCTCAACCATTGACAAATGAAAATATGTTCGTTATAGTGTAAATAGTTTAAGAGGAATTCTTAAGATAATTTAAAAATTTAAAAAAGAAGGAGACGATAAGCATGAAAAATATTTTTAAAAGACTAAGCAAGCTACTTCAAAAAGCGAGACAAAACAGAGTTGATATTTTGAATGAACTAATGAAAGTGACACAAGGAAGAGAAGGGAGAGAAATAGTCTTAACATTAGTGTGGCCATGGGGGCTGAGAGAAAAATTAAAGATTGCCCCAAGAGGAATATGTCTGTGGAATGACAGTAAATATGAATGGAATAGATGGATAGATATAGACTTTTCTCACGAGAAGGAAGAAAACATAAGAAAGTTAGCCAATAATTCAAAAGATGCATGTGATATTATTCTTAGGACACTAGCAGGGGAAGTAAAGATAGAAGTAATATAGACAAACTCAAGTAGTCCCGAAGGTTGGTTCGTATACAACTTTCGGGACTTTTAAATTATGCGCTTTCGTGATAATATAACCAAATAATAAATTAAAGAATAAGATGGCAAACTTAGCATTATATCGTAAATACAGACCCCAGACTTTTTCGGAAATTATAGCTCAAAAACATATCGTCAAGATTCTGACCAATGCTATTGCTTCCGATATGATTTCTCACGCTTATCTTTTTTCCGGTCCTCGCGGAACTGGGAAAACCACGATGGGACGACTTTTTGCTAAAGCCATAAATTGTAAAAACAGAAAAAAAGGGGAGTATGAACCATGTAATAAATGTGAATCCTGTTTAGAAATAAACAAAGGAAATTCAATGGATTTAATAGAAATAGATGCTGCTTCTAACAGGGGGATTGATGATATCAGAGAACTTAAAGAAACAATTCGTTTTGTGCCTAGCAAGTCAAAATATAAAGTTTTTATTATTGATGAATTCCATCAATTGACCCGAGAAGCATCTAATGCTTTGTTAAAGATTCTAGAAGAACCGCCAGCGCATGCCATATTTATTTTAGCTACTACTGAAATCCAGAAAGTGCTCTCAACAATTATTTCAAGATGCCAAGGTTTCAGCTTTTATAAATTAACAGTTCCAGAAATTGTGGAAAGATTAAAGATTATTTTAGAGAAAGAAAAAATAAAGTATGAAGAACCAGCTTTATTCCTTATTGCGGCTGAAGCAACTGGTTCAATCAGAGATGCAGAAAGTTTGCTGGATAAGATAATAAGTTTTTCTGGGCCAGGAGAAAAAATAAAGAAAGAAACAATTGTAAAGATATTAGGGAATGTGGAGAACGAGGTTATTATTAAATTTATAGGATATTTATTGGAAAAAGATACTAAAAATGCGATTTCTTTTCTAAATGAATCAATTGATAAAGGAGTTGATGTTCAGCAGTTTATTAAAGTATTGAATAATTATTTAAGAGAAATTTTACTTTTAAAAATAGATGCAAAGTTTGAAGATTCTTTGACTTTAGTTTTGTCAAAAGAAGAAAGAGAAAAAATAATAGAATTTGCTGAAAAGTTCTCTTCGGAAAAGATTTATAAATGCTTACAAGAGTTTTTAGAAGCAGAAAGTAAAATCAGATATTCTTCAATCCCTCAATTACCGATAGAATTAGCTATTGTAGAACTTTGTCAGGAGGAATAAACACAGATGCGGGGTCGTCTAATGGTAGGACAGATCCCTTTGAAGGATCCGATCTTGGTTCGAGTCCAAGCCCCGCAGCAAATTAAAATCGTCTTTTTACTCAGATAAAAAACATCGTTTTAAAAAAGCAAAACAAAAGATTGAAGAATTCATTGAGAAATAAAATTGTGAAAAATAAAAATAGAAATTATTGGCCCCTACTCAGTTATTGTTCTATTATGATTTTTACAAACGTAACTATATTTACTATATTGCATATGAAGCTAAACTTTCACCTATATGCAGCTGTAGTTATTATTCCAATATTTTTTTGGCCGGCAATTAAATTTATATTAAATGAGGTAGGATATGTCAAAAAAATAAAGAAAAAATGGCTTCGGTTCCCAGATATAGTACATCAGGGGATATCCATATTCTGTTTATTTTGGTTTACATACTTTATTTTTGGAATCATGATACCATTTTTAAAAAAAGATTATGTGGAAAATAAATGAAAAAAATTTAGGGTATTTAGTGTTAATTTTAATTGCAGGCGTAACCTCCGTAATAGGTTTTTATATTGCCAAAAAGATCGAACTAGCGGAAAAGCCACCACAAGTCATAATTCAACCATCAGAATATCCAGATTGGGACGCTATTAAGGGTGAAGATTCTGATATTGACATTAAAAGAATATTAATTACTAAAGATTGTCCACAAGGGGGGTGTGAAAGTGACAAACCTGCAACTCAGCAATTAGATGCAATAGATAGGCAATATGAAGTTAAGGGTAGACTTACTAGGGCCTATTTGTATGTCGAGGCAATTGTAGATTACAAAAGACCATTAACTGCATGGGATGATATTTATTTTAAGATGAATAGTTTTGGTGGCCACTTAATTAAGGATGAGAATCTTTTGCCAGTACCACCAGGAGATGTATCTATACATCTTTATGACCTTAGGTCGATTTCTTATTATCCAAAAATAAAGGATAAAGAAAATAGAGAAAATCGACACAATAATATAAATATCTTTTATCTATTACAAGACAGCATGACAATTGATATCAGAGTTTTTGTTTCCTCTGATCGTCCAGGTCGAATTATGAAAGAAGTCGCGATATATTATGAATGCTTTAAGGGTTCAGATTGTAGTATTAAAGAAATTCAATAATAAAATAAAGGTTTGCGTTTAAAATAAAAATTATAAAAATCTATGGATAAAGAAATTATTAAATATAAAAATATTGCTTCTGCTATCTCAATTATTATGCTTCTTCTAGCTATTCCTACTTTTTGGGCTTATGGATATTATGTTTTATTAAGATGGGTAGTAACTATCAGCGCTGTATTTTTATTATCGTTAGCATATGAGTCAAAGAAAACATTTTGGTTCTTTTCAATGGGAATAGTAGCAATATTATTTAATCCGATTATTCCAGTTCATCTTGATAAAGAAACTTGGGTTATGATTGATTTTATTACAGCAATCTTATTTTTGATATCAATATCTAAAATAAAGAATTATGAATAACGAAGATGAGATTAACGAAAAATTTTATCCTGATTATGACAGAGATATAACAACAAAACTTTCTAAGAAAAAAAATATTTTCAGAAAAATCTTAGAAGGATTTGGAATTGGAAGTCTTTTTGTAGGTGGTGGGATATTTTTGATTTTGTTTAGCATTTTACAATTTTTATTTACTGCTTTTATTGTGTTATTAATGATAGGATGGGCAATAAATCTGTTTATAGAAGGTTTAATATTTTGGGGACTATTAGCTCTTTTAATAGGGGTACCATTAGCTATGGGTCTTGCTCATTGGTTATTTTTTTATTTAATAATCTTAGGAATTCTCTCAGCGGTATTTTGGGGAATTGCTACAATTTTTGGTTTTGATATTTCTTTTTGGATAGTATGGGAGAGTATTTGGGTAATCATAAAAATAGCAGTTTTAGGAGTGATGGCTTTTTGTGGTATTACTGGATTTGTAGAAGCAATCAAAGAAAAAAATATATTAGACTTCTTCAAGGATTATTGGTTGGGAATATTGTTTTTCTGTTTTCTCTTTTGGTTATTTTTTCTCTAAATAAATTTATGAAAGAAAAAGTTAAGAAATATTTGTGGGTAATAATTATCATGATAATCGTTGGGGGATGCTTTTATTGGTATGAATGGCGACCAAACCAGATAAAACAACGATGCTATGCTGAAGCAGAATTTGACAGAAGGGCCGTTCTTGAATTCGGTAATATTAAACGACAAGAATTTATAAATATGTATTACGAAAATTGCTTAATCAGGTTTGGTCTGGAAAAATAAATCTATGAAAGAAAAAAATAAAGAAAATGAAACAAAAATAATCGGATGGTATAAGAAATCTTCTAACTATTTTCTTTGTTCTAAGTGTTCTATAAATATGAATAAATTTGATAAAGAAAAATATGAACCAGTTGAAAAAAAGTTTTTAGAGAATGATATTTATACTTGTGATAAGTGTGGCAAGGCATTTAATGATAGAATAGTAAGTTCTAAAATAGAAAAAGAAATATCGGAGAGAATTTATGAAAAAGTAAAAGAAGAAAAAATATTTGATTCTGATCTTGATGAAATGATTTTGAAAGAAATTGAAAATAGTATATCTTTTTCTGAAGATTGGCAAAAACATTATGCAAAAGAACGAATTAAAAACATTATTGATAGTATGAAAAGAAGAAATTCTGATTTTCTGCCAACAACTCAAACTAAAAGATTCTTAAATTATGCGTTAGATTACATTGGTCTTTATGTATTCGCTTATATTTTCTCATGCTTATTAACCATAAATGAATTATACCTTCTTGTCTTAGATACAAATATATTATTTCTTGGTATTTTAATTTGTATACTTTACTATGGTATTTTTGAATCTGTTTGGTCTAAGACTCCGGCAAAATTTATCACCAAAACAAAAGTTATTATGGAAAATGGAGAAAAGCCTGATTTCGACGCTATTCTTATTAGAACATTAATTAGATTTATTCCTTTTGATGCTCTTACATTTTTAAGCCCAAGGCGTCCTAGGGGTTGGCACGATAAATGGTCTAAAACAATTGTTGTTGATGATATATCTATTCCCAAAAAAGAAATTGGACCCCAGAAATCAGAATCTCTTAAAACCAAAAGTCAAGAAATGTCTTCAAAACAAAAGATTTCTTACTGTAGACAATGTGGCAATAAAATTAATAAACACGATAAATTTTGTCCCAAATGTGGTGCAAAAATATAACTAATTTATGTTTTGTAAATATTGTGGAAAAAAGAACCCAGAAGGAAGTAGGTTCTGTAAATATTGCGGTAGAGAGATAATAGCTAATGAAAAAACTTTCTCTACTCACAGAAAACTCTGCCCATTTTGTAAAGAAGAAATAAGTCTTGGCTACGAAAAGTGTCCAAATTGTGGGCGTTTATTAGTTGAAAAGATTTCATCGAATGAAAAATATACAACCGATATACCTAAATTCAATAAGCAAACAAAAGAAAATATAGTTTCTAAATTTATTGCTTTAAGTAGAAAAATAAATTGGCCTAAACTTCTTTTTAACAAATATGTTGCAATTCTATTTGGAATAATTTTTATGATTTGGATATTTTCTGGAGATAATTCTTCGTATGATAGTAGTAGTACAAAAGCTCCACTACCCCTACCATCCACGCAGATTTCTTATGATGCGATAGATCTTGCTCCAACCACCCCTGCTATTTCGCTTACTAATGGCACTATTCTTAAAAAGAATAATTCTTATCTTCGGGGGTACGGCGAACTACAAATTAAAAATGGTACTAACCTAGATGCCGTAGCTAAATTAATTCGTGGTGGAGCATCAGTATTAACTGTTTATATCAAGACCAATAGTACTTACACTATGCTTGATATATCTGATGGAATATATTGGCTTGCCTTTGCACAAGGATTAGATTGGGACTCAACAACTCAGAAGTTCAAACGCAATACGCAATACTCAGTTTTTGAGAATACATTTGATTTCACCACAACATATGATGAATACCAAACCTTTGAGGTGACCCTAAATCCTGTGATTGGTGGGACAGCTGAGACATTAGCTGTAGATCCACAGCAGTTCGATGCTTATTAGAATATATTGATCATAAGTGCGAATTAAAGATTTTTCTAAATAAATATGTATTGTAACTATTGCGGAAAACAAATGAATAGGGGAGATAGTTTTTGTAAATATTGTGGTATGAAAATAAAGACAGAAAAAATGAAAAAATTTATATTTTGGAAAACTTTTGTAATTACATCTCTTATAACATTAATAATATCATTAGTATTCTTTGGATTTCTTGATTCTTTTGAAGAAAATTTTGTAGATTCATTGATGGGGATTTTGATTATGTCACCAATATTAGCTATCGTATTCACTTTTTTTATCAAATGGATTAGGGAGTATAGGTTTATGGGCAAGTCCACAAAAATTTCAGGAGAACAAAATGGAAAAATCAAGAAATTAGAAAAACAAATTAAAAATGCTGGTATTTCAACAACAGCATTTGGTTGGCTTCTGATTATTCTTATTGGCCCTATGTGTTTACTGTCGATTTTCTATCTCCCAGAATATATGATAGCTGGATGGTCTGATATTGTGTTTGTTTTCGCATTTGGGTTTGTATCAGTGGTCTTAGGTAATAGAATTAAAACGATAACAGATAGTAATATAAAAAAGTATTTACAAATTTTACTTTTTTGGTCAGGCATATGGATCATTTTAAGTTTTGTATTATCGGAGAAAATAGGAATAATTTTAATAATTCTCTTTGTATATCTTATTCTTGGTTATCTTTCTATTAAGAAATTACTGAAAGTTGATGAATATAAAGCTACTCTTACAGCACCAAAATATAAAATAAAAAAGAAACATTGGATTATTCTTGCTGTTATCATAGGTCTATTATTTGCGGTTACTTTTACAATCGATGTATTTACTATTTTAATTGAAGATCTTTCAGAAATAACACCAGAAGAAGAACCGTTTCAGTTTTTGTCTCAAGAACAAATTAGTGCGATTGTATTACTTGTATGTGTTGATGATGATAATTTTGTTAATATTGGTTCGGGCGTTATTATAGATTCTGATGAAGGAAATATTCTTACCAATCGACATGTTGTTTCAAACGAAGATGGAAGTGTTATTAAAACTTCGCCAACTTGTTACGTCGGGATCACCGATGACATTTCTCAACCTCCTAAACTTAAATATTTAGCTGATATAGTTGCTTATTCTCCTAAAACGGATGAATACTTTGATTTTGATATAGCTGTTTTAGATATTTATGATGTATGTCCTAAGTCTGAATGTGAAGATGCGCCGTTATCTCTTCCCTCAAGTTTTCCGTTTTTAGAAATGGGATATTCTGAATATCTTATTCCAGGTTCTTATATACAAATTGCTGGTTATCCTACAATAGGTGCGGATACTTTTACTTTAACCGAAGGTATAATTAGTGGGCGGGTTGGGGATTCTGTTTTAAAAACTGATGCAAAAATAGATGAAGGTAATTCTGGAGGTGCTGCCCTAGACGAATGGAATTTACTTGTTGGTATTCCTAGTTATGTCATATCAGGAAATATGGAAAGCATAGGATACATTACTGACATTGATTCTGTTTATGAATGGTATCAGAAAAAGGCCTTATTATCTGAATCAATTGCAGTACCTTTTAAATAAATTTTAATTTTTTATAAAGACTATTTTTAACTTTTGTCTCAAAGTACTTATGAATATTGTGGTGGTGTTGCTAATGATATCCATCGTTTAGACGCAGATAAAGATGGTTTAGCTTGTGAATCTCTACCATAAAAAATAAAGTAAATAGATTATATTAAACAAAAAATTAATAAAAGTCGTAAAATTATTAAAATTAACATTAAAAAATTATGATTGAGAAAATCAAAAAACAATCAAAAACCATTTTTATAGCAATAAGTATTGCTATTTTATTTGGATTAATCGGGAGTGGATATTATTATTGGTGGACAGGGACACCAGAATATAGTGTTAGCCAGATTAAAAAAGCCATTGAAACACAAGATAGAGAATTGGGAATGAAATATATAGATTGTGATGCCTTATTTGAAAATTTTTGGACAGATATAAAGAGTCAGATTGGGAAGGAAATTATGGAAGAAGCTGACGGACTTGGAGGGCTAGGTGCGATGTGGGGGCTTCAAATGATTGAGAGTATGAAACCTGCTATAGAAGAGCAATTTAAGGAAGCTACAGAGAGCTGGTTTTTAGCCCCAGAAGAGTCTAAAGGAGAATTCGGTATATCAAAAGGAATTTCTGATATTTGGCAAAAAAATCTTGAGATTAAAAAATGGGGCAACTCTGTTTATTTTGAAATCCCTAATGGCACTAAAATTATCTTTACTAAAAAAGAAGGGAAGAGATATTGGGTAATTACAGAATTAGAAGGATTTATAAAACAATCCTTTTCCATCCCTGAAAATGAAAATATTAATCTTAATGAAGAGAAGGTAAAAGACTCAAGAATTATTTCAGCCATTGGTCAAGCCAGAATAATAATGACTTATATAGGGGCTAATGAAGGAACTTATGAAAATTTTGATGGAGAACATACTGAGATGATTACACTTTGGGCTGAAATTGTTGGTAATGATGATGGAATGCCCGGTATATATGGCGGTACTGAAGCGCAAGGAGCTTGTATTTATGCAAAATTAAATGCTAGAGATAGTTATTGGTATTGTGCTGATTCTACAGGAGTAGCAGGATTTATTAGCACTGACCCAGTCGGATCAGGATACTGTAATGGCAAAACTTTTATTTGTCCTCTTACAGAAGAATATTGAGGAGAAGTTTCTTAAAATTTCAATTAGGAATGAAAACCAAAAAAGTCTATCACTAGACAATTTATTTTCAAAGTAGTTCAATAAACAATTAAATCGTATCTGGTATAAATTATGATTGTTATAACAAACTCATTTTAGGATTTTTGATAACAATTATCCTTCACATAGGTTAAAATTTGTTAACTGATTGGATAATGTTCAATAATTTTCTTGCAATTTCTAAAAATAATTTATAATATAAAATAATGGTTATAGATATGACAACTCCCAAGGGACAAAAGATATTTTTGATTATTTCTATTATTGTAGGTGTAATTTTAATGATAATTATTGGAAAAATGATTTCGTCCACAGAATCTTTCATACCTCCAAAAGCAGAAATAAGCATTGAAGTTTGTCGTAAAGATTGTAAATGGGATGCTGGATATTGGAAGTTTGAAATATGGCTTTATTCGCCTAAGTATTTTTTAACCCGTAGTGCCTGTATAGATTGGTGTTTGCAACTCAACGAAATATGAAGTCGTAAGATATTAGGAAAGAGTAGATTAATTTTTTAAAACCAAATCAAAAAGCCCATCGTTGGGCAATTTTTTCACTAAAACCTTTTGAAACTATATATGAAAAATAATAAGGAAAAATTACATGATCTCATACTTAAGAAAAATTTATCTCATGAAGAAATGGAAGAATTCAAGAGAATCTCTCTAAAAGATAGTTGGAAAATCATAGGCAATTGGAAGGATATAGGTGCTAGGGCCGAATTAAAAAAAGTTGCATATAACTTTCAGTCAATTGGAAAAAGGATCCAGCACGCCATAAATTCTCAATGTTATATAGAGGCTATTTCTTTAAGACTTATTTTAATTGAGATAGTGCTTAGGCTCTTCTTAAAAAATAAAGGAGAGAATCTTGCTAATAAAACTCCTAGGGAACTTCAATTTGGTTCATTGCTTGGAGATATAAAAAGGCACGATTTTGACTCCAAGCTCTTTGAAAGATTAGAAGATTTTAATAAAAAAAGAATTGAAGCGATTCATAACTTTGTGTATCAGGGGAGTGAGTATAATTCTTTTTTCTCATTTATTGTGAAGACTGACAATTTAGCCACTGATGTGTGGGACTACTGTGTTAAATCAATAAAGTAGCACTCTAAACTGTAGAATACTATAGTTTCTTCAATTCTTTATTGTAGTTGCCTTGTTCCTTTTTGTCTTATTATTAGATAGAAGACTGCCATTATGTAGTAGAAATGCATATGCTAAATAGTTAATTGTAATAATTTCTGTGTTTGTTTTAGTATAAATTCGGGATACCGAACGGATTCTACCCATCCAAAAGTTCGAAAATCGTCCCATCCGGGGAGCAGGCTAGTGCTCGGTTCTTGAGACCGAGATTTGTGAAAAAATAAAAATATTATGGAAGAAAAACCATTAAAAAATACAAGTGGCAGTACAAGTATGTCTACAGAAGGATTGTTAAAGATATTAAAAATCTATGAAAAGAAGAATGAAAGTTTTTTAATAGAAAAAATTGGATACAGTACCTATTTATTTCTAGATGATTATCAACGTAGATTACTTCTTGACGGTCTTTTGATTAAGACTATTTTTACAACATCTGACTCTTATAGAATATTTAACTCTTTGCTTAATGATTTTTCTGTTATGGTTTTTCCATCTGCTAAAGCTTTTGAAGGTTATATAAAAAAATTACTTTTAACTATAGGATTAATAACAGAAAAAGAAATTAAAGAAAATCCATATAAAAGTATTGGAAAAATACTAGATGGGGAAGAAATAAAAAAGAAACTTTTGGATAAAAAGCGTGACAGAACCATACCTAAATTATTAGCTGTTCAATGGGATTTATGTCGGAATATTATTTTACATTATGATCTTGATCAACCAGAAATTATTAGTAAAGAAGAAGCATTAAAAAAGATAGAAGATATTCATGAAGCAATAAAGAGATCTTACAAGGCATTTATAGGTGCTCCAAATAAGGCTAAAGTTATAAAAAAGGGATTAACAGCCGAAAAATTACAGGGTCAAATTGATATTTTATTAGAGCAACTTACAAATTTACAAAAAGAGTTATCTAGTCTTACTGAAGGAGAGGATTAAGAAGATGTGGGTAATAAACGCCGACCGAAAAGCATTAAATTATCTATAGAAAAACACCTAAAAGATCCTTAAGGGACTTGATTCTCTGAAGTTCTAGACTGACTAGCGGAGCAGGTCTGTTTGGGAGGAAATTTCCGATCAAAAAACTTACGAAGAAAATACAGAGCTAGTTAATTTTTTTAAGTTACCTTATAAGATTTATTCTAAATAGAAATTAAATAAAGATTCTAAAAGATGTGAAAATTAAATTAACCTATAAAAATTTTGGTAAACCTCTTACAGAAACTGAAATCAAATTCGATGTTTATCAATGTTATCTTAAACTTATAAGAGAGTTTATTGAACAGAAACATAGCGATAAAAAAACTTTTATTAATTTTCTCTGGAATAATATTAATTTTAAAGAATTACAGAACATTAATGAAAAAATAATTAAAAGATTTTTATATATTGGTTGGAATACAGAATTTTTATCATCATTAAATGACGAAAGAGATATAGATTTTTTAAAAATAAATAATCATTGGAAACCAATTCAATCTTACTATGCAATATATTCTGTTGGTGAGGCGATATCTTATTTAATAGATAGATCAGTAAAAGAATCTCACAGAGGCTGTTTGAAGAAACTAAATCTTTTTTTGGTTGAGAAAATTAAGGTTGAACCTTGGTGTTTTTCATATAAGGGAGCAAAAAGAAACGGTTTTATCCCAGTAAATTTTCCTCAAAATATTAAACCTATAAACAGCTTAAAACGCGTAAATGTTGAACCTATCAATATGATAGCTACATGTTTAAGAGCAGAGCATGGAAATATTATAGGAGAATTCAAACCTAAAAAATTAAACAATACAGATAGAAAATTGGGTAACAAGAAGAAACTTAAAATAGACCACGATCCTGGTTATACTACAATATTAGATTTTTTATATAGATTAAGAATTAAATCTAATTATAAAGATGTAGAAATTTTTATTACAGAAGCTCCAAATGATTTTATTAAAGGATTCAGCGATAATCTGTCTTTTATTGTCTTTTATACCCTAATTCTATTTGAAATCCTTATTATAAAAAGATGTGGACTAGATAAATTTTTGGAAATAGCTAATGATTATTGTAAAAAATTAGGTGGTCAAGCAAATATTTTAGATAAAAGATTAACTTTTTATAAAAATTTACAAAAAATTAATAAATGTCCTTTTTAGATAAAACAAAGAAATAGACAATTTAATTAATTCTCTTCCTGTAGACTTCCCTAAAAATCAAGTTCTAATATTGTACTATTCTCGAAGCAAGATTGTGTTCAGTTCTTGCGACAGAGATAGATCTTATATCAAATCAAACTAAAAACCCCCTTTAAAGAGGATTTTTTAGTTTTTGGTTAAAGCTCTGGCGTTGGCCAATGTTTTGTTACCCCTTCTATTGATATTTCGCTTAGTTGTTCTTCTGTTAAATTATATTCTTCAGCTAGCTCTTTTTTATATTTTTTTGTAAGCGTTCTTTCAAAATCTATCTGGTCATTAAATTGTTGTTGCTCGGCTTCTTCAAATTGTCCAATTAATGCAATACTATTTATCCATCCATGACCAATTCCTTCTGGCTCTACATAATACCAAGCAGTTTTTCCCTTCGTTTCTATTTTTATAATCTTGATATTTTTTCCAGCTGGAATCTGTTTTATTGCTTCTAGCGCAGCGATTGGGTCTACTGGTTCTAGTTCTGGCACAAGAGGGGTTTCTTCAGAAAGCTGATATTCTTGTCCTATTTGAAGGTGGTCAGTATACGGAGTTGGATATTTTTCGATAGCATCTTTAGTTGCTTTATCTTCGGCTTGAACTATTTCGAAGAAAATTTCTTTCCGTTTCTCTTCCGAAAAACCGAATTTTTTCTCAGGCTGACCTTGTTCTTGAGCTGTTGGTTGTGTTTGTTCTTTTGGTTTTGTTTCTTCATCCCATCCACCCATTAATCCGATTAGTATAAATATTACGAAGATTGCAATTGGCCAGAACCACCACTTTTTCCATATTGGCTTTTTGGGTTTTACTTCATTTGTCATATTTGTTTTTATATTTTATTTTTTGTTTTATTGACCTTTTATTGAATTATTTACTTCCAACGATAAATATGCACTCCAGTATATTTAGCAATATCTGGTCTGAGAGAAGGTTGTAGTTTAACCGAATATAATAAAGGGCTATTTTCATCAAGATTGCCGGCATTAAGAAGTTCATTTTTTGAATTACTGTTCTTCGCCAAGAAGATTTCTGCGACATCTCCCGTTGAGCTTAAATAATCTATCTGAAGTTCGTATCCATTTTTCTGATAGATAACCGTAGGAAGAGTGCCACCATAACCAGGGTCATATTCATTTATTGGTTTACCTAAAGTAGCTTTGACTTCCAAGATATTTTTTCTGATTAAAAAGGGGATATCAAAAACTATTTCTATTTGTGGTTTTTCTTGAGTAACCTGTTGTTTTTGTTGTTGTGGGAGAGGTGTGGTTTCCGGTGTTCTTTTTTTCTTTTCTTCGCCACCGCTTGAAGCAATAATTATTATTACGAAAATAGTAATTAACCAGAACCACCACTTTTTCCATATTGGCTTTTTAGGTTTTGTTTCTTCAGCCATAATTTATCATTTTTAGATTTATATATGTTCACGCGACCTTTACTTCTGGCGGTATAACACAAAGCTCGCCGCCAGCGATGGTCTTGCGACCACCCATATCCCTTTCGGGATATGACCCATCGAAGAGTGCTCTGACGACAAGCTCAATATCTTCGATGGGTTTTTGTGCCATGCCTTATAGAGGCTATAAGGTTTAGGCGACATATTAAATTGTTAATTCAATTATACTCCTTTTTCCTTATTTTTCCAGATAGACCTTCTTATTTTTCAATATTAACTTACTTTTCAAGCAGGAAAGAATTTCTCGTTTTTCAAAGATGCTACCTTCTTTTAGAATATACTTGACATAGTTCCTGATATCTATTTCTTTTTGTTTAGACTTTTCATTTTTAGAAATACCAAGTATTGCATGTCTGAATTTATAATATCGTTCTACTTCTTTTTCTATAATTTCTTTCATCCCAATTTTGTCTAAATTGACTCTATCTATAATACTTAACAGTTGGCTAATCAGATCTTTTTCTCGCAAGTAACCGCATTTGCAATAATGATCCTTGCTTTTGCTACAGCCGTAATAAACATATCTATTTACACTGCCATCTTTTAGCTTTTTGAATTTCTCATCAGCAGTAATTCCTGAACCACATAGCCCGCATTTTATTAATTTAGTGAATGCAAACTCTTTGCTTTCTGACTTAACAATTTTATCCCTTGTCAATTTTTCTTGAACTTTATCAAACAATTCTTTTGATATTAAAGATTGATGTTTCCCTGTATACCAATTTCCACTACTTCGAGGATATTCAAAAATACCATAATAAAAAGTATTTCTTAGGATTAGATAAATATTACTTAGGCTTTAATTTAAAGAATGTTATTATGGATAATCTTAAGTGAGGTTATTTTTTATTTAAAATATAGCCCTTAAAAAAATAATATATAAGTCAAATCTTTCTGAAATTAAAGAAAATAAAAAAAGGAGGTATTTATAATGGTAGCTACTGAGGTATTTACAATGACACTTACTTTTTCACTGATGTTAATAGGCACACTAATGGTAGGTGTAGGATGTACGTTCTGGCTTACTAAATCAATTAATAAAGGGGAACGAGGAAATGCCATATTTTTTCTTTGTGGAATACTTTTCTGTTTAGGCTTTTTAACATCACTTGGGAAAGAAAATAGTATTTTCCGCTATGAGATTCCATTTATTATTACAGTCAGAATCATCATATTTATTCTCGGTTTGTTGATGATATTTAGCATGTTGTTTCAACATCATTCTGTTATGGACAAAATTCAGAAGATATTTGATAAATTAAGATTTAGGTAATACTTTATTTTAATTCTATAATATGGCAACCGTCTTGTTAAGATGATTGCCATATTTTATTTTGTTTTAAAACAAGTTCTAACATCGTCCACGACCCGCAGTAAATGAAAATCGCCTTTTTATTCAGGCGATTTTTTGGTAAAATAAAATATATGAACAAAATAATTTTAGCTACAACCTCTCCTTATCGCAAAGAAACATTTGGATATTTAAGTATCCCTTTTGAGACAGAAGGAAGCAACGTAGATGAATCTCAAGTAGAAAGAAACAATCCTGAAGAGTTAGTAAAGATTCTCTCTAAATTAAAAGCTGAAGCAGTTGCTAAAAATCATCCCAACACTATTGTAATTGGCATGGATTCGGTTGGTTGTTTTAATAATAAAATTCTTGAAAAACCAAAATCAAAAAAAGAGGCTCTTCAAAGATTAAAAGAACTTTCTGGTAATCGTCATCAATTTTATACAGGAATTTATATAATAAATACAGCTACGGATAATATAATTTCAAAAGTGGTTAAAACGGAAATTTTTATGAGAGAGCTTTCAGAAAAAGAAATTAATAAATATCTTAATGAAGATCCTTATTTTAATACACATGCTTTAGGATATAATCCTGCTAAAAACATTAGTTCTTCATTTATTCAAAAAATAGAAGGAAGTTATCATAACCTCTTAGGCATTCCATTAGAAGTAATTGTCGAAATGCTGACAGAAGTTGGTTATAAAGAAAAATAATTTTAAATCTTTTAATATGAAAATTACAATTTGTGGCAGTATCGCATTTCAAGATGAGATACTTTTTCTAAAAGAAAAATTAGAAGAATTAGGACACGAAATAAAGATGTGGCCTTCTGAAGTAAAAGACGAAAAGGGACAATTAATTCCAGTACAAGAATATTATAAAATAAGGCATGTAGCCAAAGAGAGTGAAAAATGGGTCTGGGACAGGAAAGCCGAAGCTGTTCTTAGACATTTTGATAAAGTTGCTTGGTCAGATGCTATTTTAGTTGCGAACTATGATAAAAATAATATTAAGGGGCATATTGGGGGGAACACATTAATGGAGATGGGTCTTGCTCTTTTCTTGAAAAAGAAAATTTATCTTTTGAATGAAATCCCAGAATTATCATATAAAGAAGAAATACTTGGGGTAAAACCGATTATTCTTAATGGCGATTTACATAAAATTACTTAATAAACAGGTTCTAACATCGTCCACGACCCGCAGCAAATTAAATCATCTTTTATCTAGATGATTTTTTCTTTAATCATTGACTTTTTGAATAATGTATTATATAATATAAATAGTATTTTAAATAAAAAAATAAGGAGAGAAAGGAGAGAAAGATGTCAAAAAAAGATAAAAAGTTAGTTTCTTGTAACGCTTCTCAGATAGTTAACCTAAAAGATAAAAAACGAGTTCCCTATAACACTTCTCAGAAAGCAAGGGAACTTCCAATGGTCCCCCTTGCTGGAGCTACTATTTTAGGAGTCGGTGAGTCTATCCTTCGTCAAGAAAAACAAGGTCAACATTCATTTGTTAATAGTGAAACGCTACCTACTGACATGGGTCGTTATAGTGAATATAACGTAAGGGAAATCCTTGAGGATGCTGGTATAAAGTTTCTTGGTGAAGTCGAGGGAGATCCGATGTTCCAGTATGTTGAGCTACCGACTGGGTGGAAGAAGTTGCCGACCGACCACTCGATGCACTCGAAGCTCGTAGACGAAAAAGGTCGTGAACGTGCAAATATCTTTTATAAAGCGGCTTTCTATGATCGTAGTGCTAATCTTAGTCTTTCGACACGATTCAATTTCCGTCTTGATTATGATCGGAGAGAGAAAGAAGGCGTAGCGGTTGCTCACGTCACTGACGGTGACAATGTGATTCACAGTACCGAGCCGATCAAATTACCCGACGATAATCGAAAGCAATACGAAGTTTCTGAAAAAGCTCACGAAGCTGCTATTGCTTGGCTGAACAGGCAATACCCAGACTGGAAAAACCCTGGTGCTTACTGGGACTAGTTCTTCAACAAAAGAACCAAGAGATATAATAAAAGTTAGTATATTTATTATATAAAGACACAATTTATTAATTGTGTCTTTATCTTTTTTAACCATTATTTTTTATGGTTAAAAAGAGTAGATAAAGATTAAAAGTTATTTAAATTTATACAAAACAGGTTCTAACATCGTCCACGACCCGCAGCTAACAAAAAAGCCCATCGCTGGGTAATTTTTATTTAACTAGTCGTTCAATCTATGTTGCAGAACTATATTTATTCTATGTTAAAATTTGTCCTATCGCCGACTTCTAAACCGATTTTGTCTGTCGTTCCTCCATTTAGTTCTAAAACGTATTTTGCTTTTCTATCAGGGTTAATTGTGGGGCACTCATTATTTTTGCAAGGTTGATTATTTTCACTTATGAAAACTACTTCTTTATCTTCGTTAAGCCATATTATATCCAAAGGAATTAGGGTGTTTTTCATCCAAAAACCGTATTCTTCTTCCATTGCAAGAACAAAAAGCATTCCTTTGTTTTCCCCTAAATAATTTCTAAACATTAATCCTTGCTTCTTTTCTTTTGAAGTTAAAGCTAACTCAACATCAAAACAATTGTTCTCGAAACACAACTGAGTTTGTTTTTGGTTATTTTTGTCCATAAAAAATAATATATAAGTCAAGCTCGTGGCGATAAGTAAAATTAATAAAAAGACAATAATTAAAATAACCTTTTTTTTCATAATATTTACTTTATTCTATCAAAAAAAGAATTTTTATTACAATAAATTTATCGAGAGATACGAAATAGTTCTCCAACATAGATTGAACGAATTAAAATAGCCAATCAAGCAATTTTTTGATAGAATAGAGTATATGGCTAAAATCAAAGTCCAATTTTGAAATATGTTAAAGGACTGAGAGAGAAGGAAGAAGCAAAAGTATTAAAGTATATTGAATTTTTACGAACCAAGAAAGGATGCTTAGGAGAGCCTTATTCTAAACACATTCAAAGAAAGATTAGAGAATTAAGAGTTGATTTTGGTCATAATAAATATAGAATTTTTTACTTTATATTCGTAAAAAAGACCATTGTTTTACTTCACGTTTTCTTAAAGAAAACAGCTAAAACACCAATTTCTGAAATTAAAAAAGCTGAGGAAAATTATCAAAATGTTTTAAAAAATCCAAAAATATATGAATAAAAGAACAACTCAAAAAGCAGTAGATTTTCAAGATTATCTTGCTGTAAAATTGAAAAACCCCAGATTTAGAAAATATTACGATGAATATGGCAAACAATTAGAAATTGCTTACCAGATTTTGGAATTACGTAAACAAAAAAGAATGTCTCAGACAGAGTTGGCGAGAAAGATAGGTACAAAGCAAAGCAATATTGCTAGAATGGAAGCTGGGCAACAGAATTTTACCACTGATACTCTTCAGAAAATTGCCACCGTTTTCAAACGCGATTTAAAGATTGAATTCGTTAAATAGTCTTATCGATATTTGTGTTGATATCTAACGCCAACAAACAAAAACCGATAAAACTTTAAATCTGTCTATTGACGATTTAATAAAATAAGTAAAACTAATTATGAATAAATTAACCATTGCTATAATTATTTTGATATTAGTTATTATTAGTGGTATCTATCTTATTTTTCAAAAATCTCCTCTTTTTGAATCTATAACACCACAAGAAAACATTAAATCATCGTTATTCGGGACAATGATTGCTTATAGCATAAATGATGCAGTAGCAAATACGACTGGTATACTTAACACAATTAACCAAAAAGGTTGGACTGAATTCAGAAAAGATGATTCAGCATATCAAAGTCTTTTAATCAACTTGAAAAAACTCATTCAAGACCACACAAAACTCGTAAAAGCAACGGGTTTTTCTCTTGATCGAGAATTAGTCCCATATTTTGCATGGAATGTTATAGAACCGCAAAAAGGACAATTTGATTGGGAATTAACTGACATTTATGTCCAAGCGACTTCAGATGCAGGGGTCAAAATTTCTGCTGTTATTCTACCCTTTGCTAGTTGGGACCAAGAAAATACCCAACCAGAGAAAGAAGCATTAGATTTTGCTTATTATGATTACAAAGCTAGTCCGCCCAAGGACATTGTTGAATATCAAAACTTTTTAACCAAAATGGTTAAGCGTTATAAAGACAAGATTGCTGTTTGGGAAATCGGGAATGAACCTGAGAGTCCTGGTGGTGGTTATCAAAACAATCCAGAGGGATATTTTGATTTGGTTAAAATTACATCAGAAACCATAAAGAAAGCAGCCCCAGAAGCTAAAGTAACGAATGGTGGCGCTATGCCCATAGTTGGTATGAGAGAGTCGGATTCATTCAATGCTTTTTGGGCTAAATTTTTTACTCTTGGCGGTGATCAGTATCTTGATTATTTTAATATTCACTACAATATTGAACGCAGTCCAGACGCTAAGTCGGATCTAGCTACCTTTGAGGAAAACTTAATAGCTTTTAATAATCTAATGGATGAAAATGGTGGCAGAAAACCTTTATATTTAACAGAATTTGGCATTTATTCTGGTTTGCCATCTTCTCAACCATTTGGCCAATCTGCTCAAGGACAGCCACTTAGTAGTGGAGGTGGTAGATGTGGCGATAATATTTGCGATGATTTTGAAAAACAAAACCCCAATATGTGTCCTCAGGATTGCAATGGAAATGGGCTCAGTGAAAATCAGGAGCATCCTGTTGGACAGCAAGATAATTATCAACCAGGAAATCAACAAGGCAATACGCTTCCTATTCAAACCCAAGAATCTCAAGCCGCTTTATATTTTAAATATTCCATTCTTGCTTTCGCCAATGGCGTTAATTTGATGTTTATTGATCTGATTGGTCCAGATAATGACATGATCGGTTCTTCAATGGCATTTAATGCCGATGACCAACCGCGACTTTTTCTCGCCACTTTAAAAATGATTGATAGTAAGATTAGTGACTTTTCTAAAGTAGAAAAAATTGCCAGTGGCCAATATAAATTTACTATTGGAAATAAAAATATTTATGTTTTATGGTCGGGAACATTACCAAATGCAATTTCAGGTCAAGTAAGAGTGACAGATATAAAAGAACAAGAACAGATTATGAATGTAGCAGAAATAAAATTAAGCGCTGAGCAACCTGTTTTTATTGAATTACAGAGTAATGGTTGAAGTTCTAACATCATTCTATATCCGCAGCAAATAAAATCGCCTTTTATTCATGCGGTTTTTTGATATACAGGCTTGACAAAAAATTTTAAAGAAGTTAAACTTAAGATGAACATAAGTTAATCTTAGAATTATGGAAAATATTATAAATCTCAAAAATTTAAGAGAGAATATACAAGAGTATGCCCAAGAGGTTAAAAGAGGACACTCCTTTATTGTTTTTAAAAAGTCCAAACCATTATTTAAAATTTCTCCTATTAATGAATCTCCTTGGGAGGAAGTTATAGATTTTACTAAAATAAAAAAGGGGGGAGTTGACCTTAAAGAATTATTAAAACGCATATAATTATTTTATATGGATAAGATTGAAAAAGCATTAAGCAAATTAAGTTTTGGAGAAAGAAAAAAACTCAAAAAGATTCTTATTCAGATAGGCAAGAAAGATTTTCAAAACCTAGATCTAAAAAAACTAAAAGCAAGAAATGATGTTTTCCGTATTCGTAAAAGCAATATACGCATTATCTTTCGTAAGATTGATAATTGTATCAAAATTCTAAGTATAGAACGCAGAAGCAGTAAAGCCTATAATAAAATAAAAAATAGATAATAGATAATTAATGATATTGTCGCAACTAACCCAAATCGTCTTTTCATTCAGACGGTTTTTTGATAGAATAGATTAAGGTCGATAATTAATATAATAATAAAAAAATATGAAAGAATGTATTAATCAATGTGGGCAAGCCATTTATGGCTTAGGCTTAATTGGTGCAGCTGTCTATTTTATCAGCGCTGCCACAACATTCTGGATGGGAGTTCTCGGACTCTTAAAGGCTCTCGTTTGGCCAGCATTATTAGTTTACTACGCTTTTGAGTCTTTACTCAAATAGGCTGGTTCTAACGTCATTTATAACTCGCAGTAAATAAAAATCGTCTTTTTATTCAGGCGATTTTTTGATAGAATAAGTATAGAAAGGTTATTTAATTATTAACATACTAAAAAATATGGAAAATAAAAAACAATTTACAATCGAAGAATCTAAAAAAATTGGTGAAGAACTGAACATTGATTGGACTAAATTTGATGTAGAGCAATTCAGGATGGGCATGAATGTAGAATTAGAACATGGGTTGCGAAATTCAAGTACCAATGTCACGAACGATGATTCTCTTGTAACGGGGAAAATTGCCTTGGCCCATTTAAATGAGTTTCCAGATTATTACACAAGACTTAAGAAAATGGAAAAAGAGGCAGATAATTTCTGGAGTAAATAAAAGATTATTCTAATTATGGAAAAATCAGAAAAAAATAAAAGATTTTTTCCTAAAACAGCTGGCAGTTTAATGACTGCTCAGGTTCCTTTAGTTTCAAAAGAGAAAACAATTGAAGAAGTTCAGAATCTTCTCTTTAAAAAGATGAAAGGTTTCGAAACTGTTAATTATATTTATGTGATTGATGAAAAAAAGAAATTAATCGGTGTTTTTTCAATAAAAGAAGTTTTTCGAAAACCTAAAAATTTGAAAGTCAGCGATATAATGAAAAAGGAAATAATAAAATGCCGAGTTTCAACTGAGCAGGAAAGAGTAGCTATTTTAGCTCTAAGAAATAATTTAAAAGCAATCCCAGTCGTTGGTAAAGAGAACAAGTTTTTAGGAGTTATATCCTCTGATACTATTTTAAGTGTTTTGCATCAGGAAAATGTTGAAGATATTTTACTTGCTGGTGGTATTAGTAAATTAGGCGATTCGTTTAAAGAATTAATAACAGCTGACGCAGGTACTTTAGTAAAAATTCGTATTCCCTGGCTTTTACTTGGACTCTTTGGAGGTGTTTTTGTTGCTCAGATTATTGGTTTTTTTGAAAATACTTTAAAAAGCCAAATTCTTTTGGCTCTTTTTATCCCCGTAATCGTTTACATGTCAGGTGCTGTGGCCACCCAAACCCAAACTTTAATAATCAGAGGAATTGCTATTAATCCCGAACTTAACCTAAAAAAATATTTCTTAAGAGAAATTAAAATTGGCAGTTTGCTGGCCTTAATCTTGGGAGGCATTTTAACCATAATTTCTTTCCTTTGGTGGCAAGAATCTTCCTTGGCAATTATCCTTGGATTATCTTTGTTTTTTGGCATCTTTTTTTCAGTTGTCGTAGCAACATTAATCCCATTAGTTTTGCAAAAATTTAAAAAGGATCCCGCTCTTGGTTCAGGTCCTTTTGCTACCATTATTACAGATATTTTAAGTATCACTGCTTATTTTTTAATTGCTAATCTTTTGTTTAAAATTTTATAAAAAGAACCAACATGGTTTCTAGTAAATAAAAACTGTCTTTTTATTCAGGCGGTTTTTTGATATATGGTCTTGACAAAACGATATGGTGTACATTATAATGTACATAGATATATAAACTAATAAACAACATTATTTATGAACACAAAAACAACTTTATCAATTTCAGAAGCAAGGAAAAAGATATTTGAGATAGCTAAAAAAGTTCAAAGACCTTCAACTCATTATATATTAACAGACAAAGGCAAACCAAAAGTTGTCTTTATGTCTGCTGAAGAGTTTGAGTCTTGGCAAGAAACATTAGAAGTAGTACGTGATTTCCCTAATTTAGAAAAAGATATTAAAACAGCTGAAAAAGAATATCAGCAAGGTCATTATACAACTCTTGAAAATGTATTGCTTAAACAAGGATTTGTTTTAGATAGTAAACGAAAGAAATAAATATGTATCAGATAGTTTTATCAAGAATTGCAGAAAAAGACTTAGAAAAAGTTAATAAAAAATATAAGCCTCACATTTTCACGGCTTTGCTTGATTTAAGAAATAATCCACGCTTAGGAAAGAAATTAAAGGGTAAGTTTTATACTTATTATTCTTTACGAATTGGTATTTATCGAATTATTTATAAAATTTATAAAACTAAACTAAAAATCCTTATTATTCGTATTAGCCCTCGTCAAGGAGTATATAAATAATATATTTTAAAAATCGTCTCTTTATTCAGACAGTTTTTTGTTTATATTAGATCTGCTAAATATAAAAAATTATATCTTATAATTATTGCAATATATCAGTAAATAAGTTATCTTAAAATAAGAGTTTTATAATATAGATTGAGAACTTCGTTCTTTTTCGCTTCTCGCTATTACTTGAGTATTTTAAGAATTATGAAAATAATAACTGATAAAATTTTAGTAAGAGAAATTAAGGAAATGGCTAATAAAATGTTTGGTAATTTAGTCAAAGCTGTGGTAGATACAGAAAAAGAAGTCATGGCAATTGATAGTGAACTTCATGCAGATGCTCAGGCCTTATTACTTGAAAGTGGTTCAAAACAAGAAAATCTTTGGGGAATTAACATTTATCCAGAAAAGGAAAAGATTGATGAAGATTTTATTGAGTTTGATTCTGTTATTAATATCAGACCTTCTCAGCAAAATCGTAGTCGGGGAATAGATAGTCCGGAAATTAGAGAAAAAATTCTAAAAATAGTAAACAAATTAGTACAAAAATGAATTTTCAACACTTAGAACTTAGCCAGGGGAAATGGAAAAAACTTTCTTTTTTTGAACAAATGGCAAACATTGGCAGCGAAGTAGAAAGAGCGATTAATTGGAGAAATAGAGACAATACAGAATATAGTCAGCTTGCTTTTGAACGGGCATTGGAATTAATGAATCTAACAATAGCAGATAAAAAAAACAATGGACATCTACGAGAACTAACAAGGGTACAAGAGAATTTCATTGATTATTTTGCTTGCAATAATAATTATTCTTCTTCAGAAAAAAACTGGAAAAATTATTTTTACTCTTTTGCCCTGGCTGCCAAAATAAATGTTTAATTTTAAAAGAAAATATTAATTAGCAATTAATTTAGTAAGGGTTTTACAATTACAACTATAATCTAAATCGTCTTCTCATCCAGACGATTTTTTGGTAAAGTAAAACAATATGTTAACTTTGTTAGATTTAAAAAAGGAATTAAAGAATAAAACAGATCCCAAAAGAGCAAAGATTACCCAAAGATTCTTTAAAACAGGCCCTGGAGAATATGGTGAAGGGGATGTTTTTTTAGGTATTATTGCTCCTGATATAAAAAAGGTGGTTAAAAAGTATAATAACTTAAAAATAGAAGAAGTAATAAAATTATTACATTCTAAAATTCATGAAGAACGTGTAACAGCTCTTCGGATTATAGTAAAAAAGTTTCCAATAGAAGAGAACAAAGAAAAGATTTATAATCTCTATTTGAAAAATACCAAATATATTAACAATTGGGATTTGGTAGATTTATCTGCTGATAGAATAGTAGGGGATTATCTCTTAAATAAACCCAAGTTAATTTTATATAAATTAGCCAGATCAAAAAGCATCTGGGAAAGAAGAATAAGTATTATAGCCACTTTCAATTTTATAAAGAATAATGAATTTGAAGAAACATTAAAAATAGCCAAAATATTATTAAATGATAAACATGATTTAATCCATAAAGCAGTTGGATGGATGTTAAGAGAAATTGGCAAGAGAGATTTAGAAACAGAGGAAAGATTTCTTAAAAAATATTATAAAAAAATGCCCAGAACTATGCTTAGATATGCTATTGAGAAATTTCCAGAAAAAAAGAGAAAACAATATTTATCAACTTAAAATACTATTTATTTAAATAGTTCTTTGATATAATAAAACAATTAATAATTAATATTTATGAAAATTTTGATTAGCTCGTTAACATATCCTTTGCGTAATGGCGTAACTGTTTCCATAGATGCAACCATTGATGGGCTTCTGGCCAAAGGGGATAAAGTTCTTGTTATAGCCCCAAGATACGAAAAAACTAAACATAGGCCTGAACATTGTCCAGTGCCTTCTTCATCTATAGTTAAGGCTCTGGGGTCATTAATAGGTAAAGAAGAAAGAACATTTGGGATCACAGCTCCTTATTATATAGATAAAATTGCCAAAGAGTTTAAGCCAGATATTTATTGGCTTCATACCTTGACCTGGGGTCCGAATGCTTTTGAATTACATATGCTTAAATCAGATAAGCCAAAAGTACTCACTTATCATACTCTGGTTGAGGAATATGGCAGAATGTACGGAGGAAAAATCGGGGCAGATTTAATGCGCAGACGGTCTAAAGCAGTTGCTAATAAAATGGATGCAATTATTACTCCCAGTAAAGTGATAAAAGAGAAATTACGCAAATATGGAGTGACAAAACCAATATATCCAATTCCAACGGGCATAGATATTGTTAAAAAGTATTTTACTAAAAAAGAATTATGCCAAAAATTCAATATTCCTTTAGAATCAAAGATTTTACTCTATGTTGGAAGGATATGCAGAGAAAAAAATATAGAATCACTTTTAAAGGTGATGAAAAAGATTAAGGATAAAGATAAAAATATATTTTTATTAATTGTTGGGCCGGGTGATATTGAAAAATTTAGTAATATGACAAAAGAAATGGGCATAGCAGACAGAATTATTTTTACCGGAGCTCTTCCTGCAGAAGAAACACATAAAATATATGGCGGAAGCGATGTTTTCACCTTCCCTTCAAAATCAGAAACGCAAGGGCTTGTTATAGGAGAAGCAATGATGGCTGAAACGCCAGTTGTAGCTTTTGAATCACAAATTCAGCCAGAGATATATCCGCGAAACTTGGCTTTTGTAGTTAAAAATCAATTAGAATTTTCAAACGCAGTTTTAAATATTTCCAAGAATAAAGGAAAAACAGAGAAAATGACTAAAAATGCAAAGAAATTTGTCTTGGAAAACTTTTCCAGAGAAGCTATGACTAGAAAACAAAGAGAATTATTTGCAAAAGTCCATAAAGGTGTTGACTTTTAAATAAAATTTGATATAATAAAAAAAGAAAAAACAATAAAAGAATAATCTTTGAGATTATTTTTTTATTTTAATTTAGATATTTAAAAAATAAATAAAGAATAAAAGGAGGGAATTGTATGAATCTTATTATGAATTGGATAAGAAAGATAATTCAATTTTTCAAAATATTACATCTAATCTATAGATATGGATTAGACGCAATATTAAAAGATCCTTTAACTGGAGTTTTTAGCAAGTTTTTACTGGATGAATTTGGGAAAATAGAAATCAGAAGGGCAGAAAGATATGGACTTCCTCTTTGTATTATTATGCTTGACTTTGATAATTTGAAAGAAATAAATGATACAGAGGGTCACGACGCAGGTGATAGGGCGCTAGTAAAAGTGGTTCGTGTTTTTAAAAAGATTTTTTGTCGGGCAACTGACATATTTATCCGAGTAGGAGGCGATGAATTCTTAATAATCTTAGTAAATACATCAGAATCTGCAGTAAAAGAATTGCTTAAAAAAGTTCCAAAAGAACTAAAGAAGATTTTTTTGTCCGCGAGCACTGGGAGTTATTTTTGGGAAAAAGACATGACTTTTGGTCAACTGATGAAGAAAGCGGATGATAATCTTTATATAGAAAAAAATTCAAAAAAGAAAAAGCCTGATGCAATATAGATCGGGCTTTTCTCATAAGAGTTGAAAATATACTAAATATACTTTAAAATAAAAATATAATGGGCGAAGAGAACTTTGTTCTCTTCTTTAATCGCACTTTTACTACATAAAAACTTGATGGTTTATTTTGAAAAATTAGTTCAAGAAGCAACGCTGACCTTGCCCAAAGAGATTCAAAAGAAAATGGAAAATGTTGCTATTTGTATTGCTGAAAATCCATCTGAGGTTGAGCTCAGAAAAGTAGGTATCAGGATTAAAGGCAGTCTTTTAGGTCTTTATCAGGGATTTCCCAAAACAGTTTGGGGCAGAGATAATATTTCAGGCAGGTTGCCAGATAAAATTACGATTTTCCAAGAGCCTATTGCAAGGATATCTAAAACAGAGGAAGATATTAAAGAGTTGGTTAAAATTGTTGTTTGGCATGAGATAGCTCATCACTTTGGCTTTAACGAAAAACAAGTAAGAGCACTTGAATCAAAATGGAGAAAAGATAAAAATAAATAAAAATATGCCTAAACCAATTAAAAGAATAAAAAGAATTAAACAAGTTAAAAGAGTAGAAAGAATTAATCAAATTAAAAAAACAGATAAAGTTAACCAAAGAAAATGGGGATTGGCCAGACGACTTGAGCATACTAGAATTAAAGGGAAACAAAAAAGAAAGTAAAGGCTTTATGCCCCTTTACTTTTTTTAAAGAATCTGGTATAATAAGCATATTAAAAATAGAATAAGGAAAAATATATGAAAGGAGATTCTGAAAATGAAAAGAGAGGAAACAGAGGGCACTTTTGTAAAAGAATATTGTATAGAAGGAACAGTGAAGTTTGATGGTAATGAAGAATCTATATCTGAAACCG
>Ga0268278_1000423_pt1 | contig 29725 bp, 30 predicted proteins | sample saktaG_3_FD_190135 | JGI IMG/M metagenome (GOLD analysis project Ga0268278, IMG submission 190135) | Saline water microbial communities from Sakinaw Lake, British Columbia, Canada - sak_2010_1_5_55m | ecosystem: Environmental > Aquatic > Non-marine Saline and Alkaline > Saline ...
CACAGGCGTTGTTGAGGAAGTAAGGAGGCAGTTTAGGGAAATCAAAGGCCTGATGGAAGGCGAATCCAAGCCGGAATACGGCAAATGCGTTGATATCGTTACCAAGTCGGCCATAAAGGAAATGATAGTTCCGGCAATGATTCCGGTTCTTTCCCCGATTCTGGTCGGTCTGATTCTGGGAGTAGAAGCTTTGGGAGGATTATTAATCGGTTCAATCGTCAGCGGGCTGTTCGTAGCGATCTCAATGACTTCCGGAGGAGCGGCCTGGGATAACGCCAAAAAATACATCGAAGAGGGAAACTTCGGAGGGAAAGGAAGTTTTGCTCACCAGGCTGCCGTGACCGGGGACACGGTGGGAGATCCTTATAAAGACACCGCCGGTCCCGCCATCAATCCGATGATTAAGGTTCTCAATATCGTCGCTCTTTTGATTGTCGCTTTTCTGGTATAACGGAAAAGGCAGCGTCAGAAATTTCTAACACTGCCTCAGAGGAGAAAATGGACTCCCTGATAGATATGATAGGTGATGACGGCCCAACGAAAGGCGTTACCCAGAATCAGCAGGATAATTCCGCATCTGATATTTAAAACTTTTGCTGTGGCAATTACTGCCGAGCCTAAACCAGGTACGAAATGCGTATAAGGCAAGAAAGCGAGAATAATCACAACCCACTGTTTCTGCAGACTAAGCCAGTTATGAGAAAGGGAATTATTATTTGCGAAATTGTTTTTTCTGCTTGTTATTTCCTTTTCCCACTTGGCAATGACGAATCGTAGGAGCCACCATCTTTTCAACCGGCTCACTAATATGCCGGTTCCGTAGTAGGTGATTATTAAGCTTAGGGATGTCCAGCAAAGCGAGAATAAAAGACTCTGCCAGTAAGGAGATCCTTTTGCCGCCCAGAGAATAACTGCACCTTCCGTACGGAAAAATATCATCGGGAGACCCTGGAAGAAATCCAACCAGGACATATTTCACCCCCTTAAACGAACAATTTACTTATCATAATATAAAAAAAGAAAAAGTCAAAAATTGACTTTGAAGACAGAATAACTAAAATAAATATATCATGAACTTGATTCCTACGGTAATTGAAAAATCGCAATACGGAGAAAGGGCCTACGACATTTATTCCCGTCTTTTGAAAGACAGGATCATATTTTTGGCGGCTCCCATTACCGATCCCGTGGCGAATTCCATCATCGCCCAGCTTTTATTTCTGGCGTCGAAAGACCCGAATAAAGACATCCAGCTCTACATAAACACTCCCGGAGGATCGGTTACCGCCGGCATGGCCATTTACGATACCATGCAATACGTGAAACCGGACATCTCCACTGTTTGTATAGGCCTGGCCGCTTCCATGGGGGCCACTTTATTGGCCTCCGGAAAGAAAGGCAAAAGATTCGCCCTGCCTAATTCTCAGGTATTGCTGCACCAAGTGGCGGGCGGAGTTACCGGCGAAGCGGTGGAAATTGAAATTACGGCAAAGCAAATCGTAAAGATAAAAGAAAAACTGAATAATATTCTAGCCAAACACACCGGCCAGCCCCTGGAAAAAATCGAGAAAGACACAGACAGGGATTTTTACTTGTCCGCTGACGAGGCAAAAGAATACGGTTTGATCGACGAGGTGATTAAACAAAAGGATTAAAGATGGCCTTCAAGGTTTCTAAAAAAATTCTTTTTTCGTTGTTAGCCCTAATTGGAATAGGGCTTTTTATTTTCTTTCTCGTCTTGCAAAACGCGGAAACGGGGAAATCGCCCGAGGAAATCATGGAAGAAATAGAAAAGGACAAAACTCCTCCCTCCACGGCAATACTTTCTCCCGAAGACAAATCTTGGCATAATCATGATTTCTGGGTCGAGATTAACGATTCCGATCTGGGTTCGGGCCTGGTGGATTTCAAGTCCGGAGAGTCGGGCTGTAAATACATCATCGAGGACTTGGGAACCGGGGAGGCTGCCGGAGATTTCAGAAAATGCGATCCGGTTGAAATCTGGGTTCCCCTGGGCGAAGGAAAAATCTGTTCTTCTTCTTACCGGAAAGAAGACGTATCGCAGGGCAAATGCAAAGTCAGTTCTCTGGCTATTGACCTGGCCGGCAACGATTCCGGCTGGAAGAGCAAGGTTTTTAATGTTGATTTGATAGATCCCATTGTCAGTCAGATTACCTTAAGCCAAAACAGTTTTGAGTTGCAGAAAGATTATATTTTCGAAGCTTTGGTTTCCGATAACAGCCAAATCACCGGTTGCTGGTTTTATCTCGCTGGAAAAAACACTGAAGAAAAAGTGAATATCGATCCCATTCCCTGCAAGGATGGAGAAGAATGCCGGATTTCTGTAAATCATTCCTTTAACAAGGAAGGAGATTATTCTGCCAATTTTGTTTGTTCCGACATAGTCGGGAATCTGAGTGTGGGAGAAAGCCAAACAGTAAGGGTTACCCGCAACCATGCGCCTCAAATTTCTTCCTGCCAGGCCTTATCCAGCCAGGGGACAACGGAGGATGAGTTTCAATTCAAGGTTGAGGCCGAAGACCCGGAACAGGACTCTTTGTCTTTTGTTTGGGATTTCGGCGACGGCAAGAGTTCGGAAGAACAGAATCCCAAGCACCAATATTTAGCTTCTGGCACCTTCGAACCCAAGGTAGTCGTTTTTGATGACAAAGGAGAAAGCGCAGAATGCCAAACCGGCTGGGTAGTTGTTTCGGAAAACTAAAAATAGTATCATTAATTAATAAACAATATGTTCAAGAAATTATCGAAATATTTCAGCTTGGTATTGCTTTTAGGGTTGGTTTTTGCTTTCCCGGGAATTTGTCTGGCGTCCCCTCTAACCTTGTATTCTCCCGCTCAAGGCGAGGGAGACGTCCCGGTGGACGGTTATTTCCAATGGCAGGATGTGGGTGCGGCAAAATACGTACTGGATATAGACCAGTTTACCCAGTCTGAAGACAATATTCCGTCGTCTGTCTGTTCCGGAGGAGTCTGTTCTTTTGCTTTTTTGGATCTGACCGTGGGAAACATAAATTATTTAAGCAGTTATACCTGGCGGGTGATAGCGTACAACGCGATCGGCACTCCGATCGACTCTTCTCCTGAGTACACCTTTTCCACTGAGTCCATGCCCGCTCCCCCCGGCCCTCCCGGCGGTAACGGCGGAAACGGAGGACCTTTTAACTTGACCAATCCTTTGAACGCCGACACTCTGCAGGAAGCACTGAACAGTTTTCTTAATTTCCTTTTCTTTTTGGCGATTACACTGGCTCCGATCCTGATAATTTATGCGGCTTTCTTAATTCTTACTTCCGGGGGCGATGCGGCTAAAATCAACCGGGGAAGACAGATAATCCTCTGGACTTTGATCGCCGTAGCCTTGGTTCTTTTCGCTAAGGGTTTTCCAGCTTTAATCAAAGGTGCTTTCGGAGGATAGAGGCGGGGCGATCAGAACTTCGTCCTCATCTTCACCTTCGCCCCGCACACAGCGGGGCTTGGCGTTTGACTTTGTTGGAAATTTTTGTTAAAATTAGAACGTCAATTATTATCATGATTAACCAATTTTTCAACTTAAACCATGGATCAATTTATCCTATTAGCAATAGGCGTAGTTACCTTAGCTGCGGGTGCAGTTCTGGGTTACTATGCTCGTCAATCGATAGCTCAAAAGCAAGCAGGAACCTTGGAGGCAAAGCTCCAGCAGAAGGTTCTCAAGGCCAAAGAGGATTCTGAAGCAATTCTCAGCGAGGCGAAATCAAGAGCGGAAAAATTTCTCGAAGCAACAAAAAAGGAAATAGATAACAGGCGGGATGAAGTGTTAAGAGCCGAAAGGATGCTTCTCAGGAGAGAAGATACTTTGGATCAGCGATTGAACGGTCTTGAAAGAGAAAAAAAAGAATTTCAGGACAAGGTAGAAAGGCTCAGGGCGATAAAAGAAAGCCTGGAGAGTTTAAGGCAGGAATCAATAGAAAAACTCGAAAAAATTGCTAAGCTTTCGAAAGAAGAAGCCAAAAAAGAACTGCTTTTGAATTTGGAAAAAGAATACGAGCAGGAGATTTTAGAGAGACTGAGAAATCTGGAGAGAGAAGGCTGGGAGAAATACGAAAAAAGAGCGAAAGAACTGTTGGCCACGGCCATTCAGAAATTCGGCTTGAGCCAGGCGCAGGAAATAACCACCACTTCCCTCACTCTTCCTTCGGAAGAAATCAAAGGAAGAATTATCGGTAAAGAGGGAAGGAATATCAGAACCCTGGAGAAACTCACTGGCACGGAGATAATTGTAGATGAAACACCCGAGGCCGTAGTGATTTCCGGTTTTGATCCTATAAGACGCCAGGTGGCGAAGGTGGCCCTTGAAAAACTGATTCAGGACGGCAGGATACAGCCAGCCAGGATAGAAGAACAGGTGCAGAATGCCGAGGCGGAAATCGGAAAGCAGATCAAGGAAGCAGGAGAGGCGGCAGTGTATGACGTAGGATTAATAGGCCTTGAGCCAAAATTAGTTCAATTGCTTGGAAGGTTGAGATTTCGGACGAGTTATGGTCAGAACGTTCTGCTCCACTCCATAGAGGTGGCTCATCTGGCCGGAGCCTTGGCTGCGGAAATGGGTCTTAACGTTTCGGTTTGTAAAAAAGCAGGCCTACTGCACGATATCGGCAAAGCGGTTGACCAGCATATCGAAGGTTCCCATGCGGACATAGGAATTAAAATCCTGGAGAAGTTCGGAATAGAAAAGGAAGTTATTTCGGCTATGAAGTCGCACCACGAAGAATATCCCTATGAGACCCTCGAGGCGGTGCTGATACAGACCGCAGACCAGATTTCCGGAGCCAGACCCGGTGCCAGAAAAGACACCCTGGATAACTATCTTAAAAGGCTGGGAGAATTGGAGAATATTGCTCTTTCCTTCTCCGGAGTTGAGAAGGCCTGGGCTCTGCAAGCCGGAAGAGAGATCAGAGTTTTCGTCAAGCCGGAAGAAATTGACGACCTGCAGGCCAGGAATTTGGCAAAAGAAATTGCCGGCAGAATCCAGGAAGAGTTGAGGTACCCGGGAGAGATAAAGGTCAACGTAATCAGGGAGACCAGAGTTATAGAATACGCCAAGTAAAACTTCAAAATGAGACATTAGAAAACGGCTCTTTCGGGCCGTTTTCTGTTTGAGCGGGTGAGGGGAGTCGAACCCCTGTCACGACTTTGGAAAAGTCGGGTAATACCGTTATACGACACCCGCATATTTTATATTCGGGCTGCTGGGAGTCGAACCCAGTCCGCATGCTCCCAAAGCATACATACTACCGTTATACGACAGCCCGGATGCCGTGCATCCACTTTATTATATTTCCACTTGTTTTTCAATATGATACAATTGAATAATGAAATTTAAAGAAATCATTTCGCAGTTGAATATTGCCGGTCAGTGCAGGAAATACGGATTACCCCTTTGGCAATGCCCCCGATTCCTTTTTTTGGTAATGGGGATATTTATTATTGTTTCCACGCTTATTATTTACGCCGTGGGCAGCAGGTATATTGAGGACCCGGAGATAGTCGCCTTGACCGTAATATTAATTACTGTAATCTTGTTTATCATTGCGACCGTCATCACCAACAGTTTCGAGAGACTGGCCGAGGCCAACCGAATGAAGTCAGAGTTCGTCAGCGTGGTTTCCCACCAACTTCGTTCTCCTTTGTCTAATCTGAAGTGGGCCGTAGATTTTTTAATGTCGGGAAGAATTAAAGATGTTTCCAAAAAACAAATTGAATATTTCAAAATCCTCAAGGAAAACATCAGCCGGATGACAGAACTAATAGCAGATTTACTGATTGTTTCCAGAATAGAGCAAAAGAAATTCCCCCTGAAAAAGGAAAGTTTTATCATGACCAACTTGGTCAAAGAGGTAATAAAGAGGGTTGAAATTTTCGCCCGGGCCTCAAACGTAGAAATAAAATCTGAAACCAAAGACAACCTGCCCGAAATTTTTGGCGATCCTTCTCAGTTAAAGCTGGTTGTTGAGAATCTTTTGGACAACGCTGTTCGTTATATTAAAGGCAGGGGCAGGGTTAAAGTTAAAGTGGAAAAACAGAACAAAAACATTTATTTTGAGGTTAAAGACAATGGGGTGGGCATACCGAAGGAGGATCAAAAATATATCTTTCAGCGTTTTTTCCGTTCGGCAAACGTAATGCGTCACCAGACCGAGGGCTCGGGACTGGGCTTGTACATCGCCAAATCAATCATTGAGAAGTCTGGCGGTAAGATCGGCTTTAACAGCCAGGAAAATAAAGGGTCGACATTTTGGTTTACAATACCAATAAAATAAATCTTATGAAAACAATTTTATTTATAGAAGATGAATCCGCCCTCCAAAAAACTTTCGGGGAAATCTTAAAACAGGAAGGGTACGAGATGATTTCGGCTCTAGATGGAGAAATAGGCTTAAGGTTGGCTGGAACCAAGAAACCAGACTTAATTTTACTTGATTTGATATTGCCCAAAATCCACGGGTTCGAGGTTTTAAAAAAGTTGAAGCAGGCCGAGGAAACGAAAAACATTCCGGTAATTATTTTGACTAACCTCGAAGGGATGAAAGATGTCGATATGGCCCTGGAGACTGGAGCAGCCACTTATTTAGTCAAGGCCCAGTACAGTTTAGAAGAGATACTAGAAAAAATTAAAAAGGTCCTTGGCGATTAAAAAAACATATGCGAGTAGAACCGCAACAACTAAAAGCGTTTCTTCTTGACGCCAAATTGATTACTGAGGAACAGTTTGAAGGCGCCCTGCAAGTAGCCGAGAAAACAAGGCAAAAAGTTGGCGATGTTTTGGTTTCCCAGAGCCTTATTTCTCAGGAGGAGTTGATAAAAATGGATGCTTATATTCTGGGAATTCCTTTCGTCAATCTGGAAAACGAGAAGATCGAGGGAGAGGTTTTAAAAATTATCCCCGAACCCATAGCCAGGTCTCACAATATAGTGGCCTTCAGGAAGAAGGGACAGGACCTTGAAGTGGCCATGCTTGACCCTGAGGATTTGAGAACGGTTGAATTCATTAAAAAAACATCCGACCTGAGAATCCTGCCGAGGCTGACTACGCCGGAAAGCATAAAAAACGTCCTCAGGCAGTACCAAAAAACTCTTGAAGCTGAATTCGGAGATATCATTAAAAAAGAGGCTAAGGGAATAAAGACCGTTAAAGAGGCGGAAGGAGCAGAAGAAAAAGAGGATCTGAAGAAAATAGCAGAGGAGGTCCCTGTAATCAGGATTGTCGATACCTTGCTTAAACACGCCATCTTAGGCCGGGCTTCCGACATTCACATAGAGCCCACCAAAAAAGAAGTAATGGTCAGATACAGGATTGATGGCGTCCTGCACGATGCCATGATCCTTCCTAGACAGACCGCCTCGGGAATCGTGGCCAGGATTAAAGTGCTTTCGAATTTGAAGCTGGACGAGCACCGTCTGCCTCAGGACGGCAGGTTCAGGGTGGAAACAGAAGATTATAAGTATTCAATCAGGGTCTCCATTCTGCCGGTTTATGACGGAGAAAAGATAGTAATGCGTCTTCTGCCCGAGACAGCCAAAGCCCTTACCCTGGAGCAGTTGGGTTTGCGAGGGGATGCGCTGGAGGGTGTTCAGGACAACTTGAAAAAACCGGTAGGCATGCTTTTAGTGACGGGCCCTACCGGCTGTGGCAAAACCACTACTCTGTATTCCATGATGGAGATTTTAAATACTCCCGGAGTCAATATTTCAACCGTTGAAGACCCGATTGAGTACCGCATGCCCAGGATCAACCAGACCCAGGTTAACCCCAAGATTGGCTTGACTTTTGCTTCCGGTCTTCGGTCGCTCGTTCGTCAGGATCCGGACATCATTATGGTTGGTGAAGTCAGGGATAATGAAACGGCAGGATTAGCTATTAATGCTGCCCTGACCGGCCACCTGGTATTATCTACCCTGCATACCACTTCGGCCGCCGGAGCAATCCCCCGTTTGATCGACATGAAAGTAGAGCCCTTCTTAATTTCTTCTACCCTGAACGTTATCTTGGCTCAGAGGTTAGTCAGGCGGCTCTGCGAGGAGAAAGAAAAATATAAACTATCGGAAGCGGAGATAAAAAATTTAAAAAAATACTGCGATCTGGACAAGGTTTTGGAAATTCTCAAAAGGGAAAAGTTGGTCAAACCGAAAGAAACCCTGAGGGACATTGTTCTTTACCGGCCCAAGCCTTCAAAAGATTCTCCCGAAGGTTACAAAGGCCGAATCGGAATTTATGAAGTTTTGCCGGTTACCGAAACGATAAAAGAATTGATCGTTAAAGAGGCGGATTCCGACCGCATTGAGAAACAGGCGAGATTGGAGGGAATGAGGACAATGATTGAAGATGGTTTTATTAAGGCAACTCAGGGAATAACTTCTATTGAGGAAGTATTAAGAGTTATTGTTGAATAATAATAATTAATGCCACTTTATTCTTACCTTGCTAAATCTCTAAAAGGAGAAGAAAAATCGGGCACTATTGAAGTAAAAAATCTCCAGCAGTTATCTCGAACCTTGAAAGAGCAAGGTTTTATTTTAATTAAGGCAGAACCGCAAAAAAGTAAGGGGGAGAAAAAAAATCTGGCATTTTCCCTGCCTTTTTTTGGCGGAGTTTCTTTAACGGAGAAACTAATGTTTACCAGGAACCTTCAGGTGATGATAACCTCCGGCCTTCCCCTGCCGAGATCTTTGGAAACCTTGGCCCTGCAGAGTAAAAACAAAAAATTCAAAAAAGCACTTTTGGAAATAAGGGAAAAGGTAATCAAGGGAAGCAATTTCTCCGACACTTTAATGGATTATCCCCAGATATTTTCCGAGCTTTTTCAAAATATGATAAAAGTCGGCGAGGAAACCGGAGGACTGGACGAAGTTCTGAAAATTCTCTCCCTGCAGATGGAAAGAGAGCATGAATTAAAATCAAAAATAACAGGAGCTCTGATTTATCCCGCTGTAATCATCATGACGATGATCGGTATCGGGATTTTGATGCTGATTATGGTTGTGCCACAACTGGCCGAAACGTTTGAAGAATTGGATATCGAACTGCCTCTTACCACCAAAGTGGTGATTAGTCTGGGTACTTTTTTGGCAGAAAACGGTATTTTAGCCCTGATAATCATTTTTGTCTTTTCTTTTCTTGTTTTATTGATTTTAAGAACCAAAGCGGGCAAAAGAATAATTGATACGATTTTTTTGAAAATTCCAATTGTTTCTCCTCTGATTAAAAAAACAAACTCCGCTAACACCATTAGGGCCTTGAGTTCCTTAATCGCTTCGGGCGTTCCCATCGTAAAATCCTTGGAAATTGTTTCTGGCACCTTGGGAAACGTTTATTATAAAGAGGCGGTCTTGGAGGTGGCAAAGAAAGTCAGAAAGGGGGAAAAACTTTCTTTGGCTTTTAAACCTTACCAATCGATCTATCCCCCCATTGTTTTTCAAATGATTGAGGTAGGTGAGGAAACCGGGGAAACCTCAGGTATTTTGGCCAAACTCGCAGACTTTTTTGAGGAAGAAATCGGAAACGCCACCAAAAATCTGACAGCGGTGATTGAGCCCATTTTAATGCTGATTGTCGGGGGGGTAATTGGTTTTTTCGCCATTTCAATGGTCCAACCGATGTATTCAATGCTGGGAGGAATTCAATGATATCCTTATTTCTAAAATCCAAGAAAGGATTTAGCTTTATTGATGTTTTGGTTGGTATTTCCTTAATGTTGATTATTTTTTTGGGGATTTTCGGTGCTTATCAATTAGGGTTGAAAACCATTGGCTTCAACCAAAGGAAAATTACGGCCACAGCTATTGCCTCGGGCCAAATCGAAAAAATTAGGAATCTACCCTATTTATTAGTTGGAACAAAAGATGCTCAATTACCTTTTGCGCAAGGAGTCTTGGACCCAGCCACCACAACCTTTTCTAATAATATCGAATACCAAATCGAGACAAAGGTGAAATTTGTCGTTGATGAGGCTGATGGAACCGGGGATGAGGATTCCTGTAACTGGGATTACAAAAGAGCAGAAATCAGGGTTTCTTGGTCGGGGAGATTTTCGGGAGAGGTGAAGTTAGTTACTGACATTGCTCCTAAAGACAAAGTCGAGGAGGTCCAGACCTGTCAGTCCCAACCAGGAGGAATTCTTTCGATTTCAGTTTTCGATGCCCAAAACGAGATGGTTCCTTCGCCCTTGATCGAAGTTTTTAATCCTTCAACTGGTTTATTAGTGGATTCGGCCACTCCATTTGATGGAAAACATGATTTTCCATTAGCTACCTCAACTTATAGAGTCATTACCTCAAAATATGGATATTCGACGGAAAGGACTTACGGGATAGATGAAATTGCTATCCCGAAAAAGCCAAATCCAACTGTCTTGGAGGGGAAAGCTCCCGAAATCTATTTTTCGATTGATATTTTAAGTTCATTATCGATAGAAACATTTTCTCCTTGGGGAACGGATTATTTTTCCGACTCTTTTTCAGACGAAAGCAAAATTTCCGAAAAATCCAATCTAACCGTCAGCGATGGGAAAATAACCTTGGCTGCCCCAGAAGGAGACTATCTGCCATCGGGTTATTTGATTTCGACTGAAATTTATCCTCCAACCTTGATTCAGTGGGATGAATTTTTATTTACTGACGAAGAGCCGTTTGAGACCGATTTAAATTATCAGATATATTATGCTTCAGGCACCGAGTGGTATTTAATTCCAGATAGCGATTTGCCCCAAAATTCAGTCGGTTTTGAATCATCGCCGGTGAATTTGTCAGACTTAGCCACCACTACCTATCCAAAATTAAAATTGAAAGGGAATTTCTCAACCGAGTCTGCTTCTACTTCCCCTATTCTTTACGATTGGCAGATTTCTTGGAGAACCGGTCAGCCAACCCCCATTGGCAATGTAATTTTCAATTTGAGGGGAGGAAAATTGATTGGTCGCGATGACCAGGAAAATCCAGTTTATAAATACAATCAAAATTACCAGACTGATTCCCAGGGCAAAAAAGATATCGCAAATTTAGAATGGGACAATTATACTTTTTCCCTTAACCCGGCAAACGGACTTGATTTAGTCGACACCGATCCCTCACCGCCGCCAATTGGGCTGGCACCAAATACAAATTTATCCGTTAAACTTTTCCTGGAAGCGCAAAATTCCCTTTTAATTACTGTCCAAAATCAAGAAAGCTTAGAACCGGTTTTCAGCGCCTCCATCAGGCTACATAGTTCGTCTTTGGGTTATGATACGACCCAATATACGAATGATAAGGGTCAAACGTTATTTATTCCCCTGGAAGTGGCAAGCTACAACATAGAAGTTTCTAGCCCGGGATATTCAAGCGCTTCAACCACTGTTTGGGTTTCAGGAGACGTGAAGAAGACAATTAAATTGGAACAAATAGAATGATATGAAATCGTTCACACTTATCGAAACCATCGTCACCATCGCCATTTTCATTTTAGTAATGGGCGCAGTTTCGAGTTCAATTCTGATGCTTTATCGCACTCATGGTTATGAATGGGAACAGTCTTTAGCGGTTGACCAGGCTCGGAGGGGAATTGAGACCATGGTAAAAGAAATCAGGCAGGCGGGAAGCGGCGATGATGGTTCTTATCCGATTGAGAAGGCCGGAGACAAAGAATTCGTATTCTATGCCGACATCAACAAAGATGGAAAAACCGAGAGGGTAAGGTACTTTCTCGGCGAAATTATTTCCGAGACTTTTTCTCAAAAATGCGTTGTTTATACGGCTGGCGGAAGCTGCAATGTCAATTTCTCTAATTTTTTGACAGGAACATTAAAGTCAGCCCAGGTAAAAGTTTCAGTAGAGGGTGATTTGGGAAGTTATAATGAATATGTTGACATTCTAGCCGACGGGATGGACCTCGGTACTCTTTGCCAAACAGGTTGTACGGATTGTGCCGGTGCTTGGCAGGGCACGACAGTTTTCGATGTTTTTTCTCAAGCCGAAGATGACAATGTCACTTTTTCAGCCGATGGTTCATCAAAAGTTGGCTCAAACTGTAATTGGGAAGAACCAAATCACAAAATGAAAGCCAATTTTGAATTTTCTATTACTCAAGAAGTACAGGGGACGGAATTCAAGAAAGGAGTGATAGAGCCAGCCGGAATCCCACCTGCTTACCCCCTCGATCAGGAAGAAATAACTATTTTGACTTCTTACGTCAGGAATGCTCCTCCCATTTTTGAATATTTGGACCAAAACGGCAATAAAATTGAAGATTATCCAGCCAGATTGAAAGATACAAAAGTAATGAAAGTTCATCTGGTGGTTAATGTCGATTTCAATCGACCCCCCAATGAATTTGGATTAGAATCATATGTCCAATTAAGAAATTTAAAAGAGGAATAAAATGAAAAAAGGCGTTATCACCACATATGTTTTGGTTTTCGGGGCCGTGTTCCTGCTTATGCTGGGTGGTCTTTTGAGTTTTATTTCATTGCAATTAAGGCAAACTAATCAGAAAGTTTCTTGGAATGAAGCGCTTGAAATCGCTGAGGCAGGAATGAATTATTATAGATGGTGTCTAAATAATGAGGTTAGCCAGAATTGTCTGACCGAAAAGGAATATCAAGATTCAGCCGGAAATCAAATTGGTAAATTTTCTTTGCAAATAGACACTGCTCAGAGTTGCGGGATATCTGGCTCAACAAAAATTATCTCCACTGGTTGGACGTATAAATTCCCCAATATCAAAAGAAAAATTAGCATTTCTTATGGCCGGGAATCAGTGGCGAAGTATTCTTACATTTTGAAATCAAATGTCTGGGTGGGCGGAGACCATGAAATAAGAGGTCCTTTTCATTCTAACGGTGGAATTAGAATGGACGGTGAAAACCAATCTCTGGTAACTTCCGCTGCCCCCGACGGGGAATGGGTTTGCACCGACTCCTTTGATTGTTCTCCTTGTCCAACAAATTATGGCTGCAGAATTGTCGGAACAGATTGTGTTTGTCCCGGAGTATTTACCACTACACAAAATTCAAACCCCGATTTATTTTCTTTTCCTGTTACTTCTTTTCCTTTTGACAAGATCGCCGTTGATCTGTCCAAGATGAAAAAATTGGTTAAAGAAGAAGGTCAAGGATTATATTTTGGGCCATCGGGAAGTAAAGGCTACCGTATCGTCATCAACGAGGACAAGATAAAAGTTTGGAAAGTTTTAAGCACCTCAATGCTTAACGGAATTTGCACCATTGTTGATTTTAAAATAATTTGCGATGGTGATAGCTGCAAACCAGAATGTCCCGAATGTCAGGGTGGAAGATGCGTGGTCAGGGATCCGGTAATCCAAAGTGAACAATTTCTCGGAGAATACGCGATTCCTTCCAATTGCGGACTGATTTTTTTTGAAGATGAACTTTGGGTGGGGAAAGTGGATGCAGAGAACATGGTAAAAGGAAAAATCACGATTGCCTCAGCTGATTTAATCGATTCCAACAAGGAAACCAACATCTGGCTGCAAGGAAATATCAAGTATCTCAGGGGAGACGGTTTAGACGGTTTGACGCTCATCGCCCAACACAATAACTTAGTCGGTCTTTATTCTCCAGACCAAATGGAATTGAGAGGTGTTTTTGTCGCCCAGACCGGTTTTTTCGGCAGAAACCACTATCAATATTCATCCTATTGCCTGCGGGAAAAACTTGAAATTTACGGCTCAATCGTTAGCAGCGGCCGGGTAGGAACCCAATGGATTTCCGGAAGCCAGATTATTTCTGGCTATCGGAAAAGGGAAACATATGTTGACCCTTATTTGCTTTATAACCCGCCAATTTTCACCCCTTTTATCAGCTCTCAGTATGAAATTATCAACTGGGAAGAATTATAATGAAATTCGAAATGCAAAATTCGAAATTTATTGATATAATTGAGTAAATACTCAATGTATTAAAAATTCATTTCAATCTTCGATGTTTAAATTCTTAAATCTACAACCGGAAGCATTCGGCTTGGATATCTCAGACGTGTCTTTGAAAATAGCTAACCTTGAAAGGAGAGGAGGAGATTTAAATTTGGCATCCATCGGAGAAACTCAAATCAAGGAGGGCATAATAAGGAATGGAGAGATTAAAGACAAAGAGACTCTGATAAAAAACATTAAGCGGGCGATAGCCGAAGTTAGAGGAAAGAAAATCGGCACAAAATACGTTGTAGCTTCCCTCCCGGAAGAAAAGTCCTTCCTCCAGGTGATTCAAATGCCCAAAATCTTGAAAGAAGACTTAAAGTCAGCAGTCATCTTCGAGGCGGAAAATTACATCCCTCTTCCCATAGAGGAAGTCTATCTGGACTCTCAAATTGTGGAACCCGTAGTTGATCACCTCGATCATTATGACGTTTTGATTTCTGCTTTGCCCAAAAAGACGGTCGATCCTTACGTTGAATGTTTCAAAGCGGCAGGATTGAAACCTCTGGCTTTTGAAATTGAATCTCTGTCCATCGCCAGGGCTTTGGTAAAGGACGAACTCACGTCTTTTCCGGTTTTATTGATTGATTTAGGTGCAACCAGAACCAGTTTCATAATTTTTTCCGGGCATTCCTTGAGGTTTACTTTCTCCATCCCGGTTTCCTCGGAGAAATTTACCGAAAGCATTGCACGCTCAATGAAAATTGATCCTAAAGAAGCCGAGAAGCTCAAGATCAAATACGGCCTTCAGACCAGCGCCACAAAAGAGGGAGGAGATGTTTTCGACGCCCTGATTCCTCCTCTGACAGATTTGATAGAGCAAATCAAAAAATGTCTTGATTATTATCAATCCCATTCTGGCCACGAACATCTTCCGCCCAACGGCCAGAATGTTAAAAAAGTATTTCTCTGCGGAGGAGGAACAAACTTAAAAGGGCTGCCCCTGTTGCTTTCCCAGCAGCTTGAATTGCCGGTTGAAATTGGCAATCCTTGGATAAACATATTTGATGAAAAAAAGAAAGAAAAACCCAGAATACCGCTTGAAGAATCGTTAAAATATACCACGGCCATAGGTCTGGCCTTGAGGGGAATTAAAAACAATCAATGATTAACCTTTTACCGCCGCAAACTAAAACGGAATTAAAGTTGGAAGAAAGATGGAAGCTGGTCATGCTTTTGGGGCTGCTTTTCCTTTTATTTTTGGTCTGCTTGTCTTTGATCCTGATTTCCATAAATATCTATATCTCGGGAGAAGTGGCGAGCGAGAAAATTTTGCTCGAGCAAAGAGAAAAAGAATTCAGGACTCCCCAGACTCAGGCTCTCCAGAAGAATCTTACTACATTCAATCAGACTCTTTCTCAACTGGACGCGTTCTATCAAAGCCAGTTCAATATCAGCGACGTTCTTGAAAAGATTTCGGAAGTCCTTCCCTCTGGGACTTATCTGACAAATTTATCCTGTACTCCTCAAGCTTTGAACAAAGACGGCTGGAAGACCGCTTGCAGCCTGTCCGGATTTTGTCCAAGTCGGGAAACGCTATTGGACTTCAAGACTAATCTGGAAAAAGAGAAATCTTTCGGAGAGATTTCTTTTCCTCCGGCTTCTTGGGTTAAGCCAACAGATATAAATTTTTCCGTTACTTTTAAAGTAAAATGAAAGAAGTCAGCAGAATTAATTTATCCATAGTCGTTTTTCTTGTTCTGGCAGTCCTGATTTTTGCTTTCGGAGTTTACCCTATCTTTAAAGATATAGGTGAAAACTCCGAGGAAGTGCTTCACCAAAAAAAAGAATTGGTTATTTTGGAAGCGCAAATTACAAATCTGGAAAAGTTCAAAATCGTTTATAAAGAGCTCGAAGAGATTTTGGATAAAGCACAAGATCTTTTTGTCGATCCTCAGGTTCCCGTAGATTTTATCCGCTTTTTGGAAAATACGGCCGAGAATTGTTCTTTGGACGTCGGCATTTCTCCGACCACATCGGGTAAATTCGGCAACGATTACTGGCAATCGTTCATTTTTCAGATAAGCAGCAGGGGGTCTTTCCCCAATTTCTTAAGATTTTTGGAAAAACTGGAGAACAGCCCTTATTTGATAGAAATTCAGAGCCTAAATATCAGCCGGGAGGGAACAAATGTTAGAGCTATCTTTTCAATAAAAGTCTTCGCCGAATAATTTATATGCCGAAAATTAAAAAAATCAAATTAAATAAAATAAAAAATTTCTTTGAAAAAATGCCCAAGGCTTTGACTCAGAAGCCATTTTTAACCTTTTTGGGTCTGCTCCTGCTGGCATTGTCTTTGGGAGGAGTTATTTTTTATTTTTATATTATTTCGATTGAAACCCCCAGCGAAATTGATTTGGAAACTGATACGGCATTCAAGTTCGATAACGACACCTACCAGAAGATTCTTAATGAGTGGCAGTTGAGGAACCAGAAATTTTCCGAGATTAACTCGAAACAATACCCGGACATTTTCAGAACGTTGACCGAATAGGGCAATTTAGATATAATATTAAGTCGAATGCCCTCGTAGTTCAACGGATAGAATAGGACTCTTCTAAAGTCTAGATCCAGGTTCGATTCCTGGCGAGGGCACAAAACAACTTGGTGGCTATAGTGTAATGGCAGCACTAGAGTTTGTGGAACTCTCAGTGGCAGTTCGAATCTGCTTAGCCACCCATAGAACCAATCGATCGCCAATTAGGAGATTTTTACTAAATGGAGTACTGTGGATAACCCCAATTCTTTTTTTAGAATAATAAGTTAAAATAAAAAAAGATATTATGATGAAAAATAAAAAAATATTAATTTTAGCTACATCTTTTTTGATAATAATCGGAGGATTTTTAATTTGGTATTTTTTGCCATCCCAGCCGTCTTTTGTGGTAGAAACGGATGTGGTTTCACCCTCGACAGACCAGATAGAAGTTATAAACTCTTTCGGGTACCCCGACACCTTTATGCTTATAATGGACCAGGGGGTGAGGTATGAAAGCTGGAACTATTACGATATTGAAAGAGCGTTCGTATTTTTGGACGGAGGTTTTTTTGAGGAACAGACAATTCCCAATTTGGAAGAAAAGAAAGTTGCTTTTCCCGAATTCAGGCCTACCCAATTTGGAGAAGATCTTCTTTTCAGTAAAATTGGTGAAATTCTGGGAGAGCCCTCCGCAAAAGGAGAAATAAACCAGGATATTTTGGAAAATGCCCTTGTATATAATTACATGGACCAAGTGTCGGTAGGGACAAAAGGGGATAAAGTAGTTTTTATCCAGACTTTTCCCGTGCTTGTTTTGGAAAATCAATAAAAATATTTAATACATGATTAATTTCCATTCTGCCAAGAAAACCATCGTTGCCTTTTTACTTTTTATCTTTCTTTTTGTTAATGCAGCTCCAGTGAAAGCCACGGGAGTGGAGATATTTGTATTGATTGTTTTTGCCGGCAAGGTTTACAGCTACAGCAGTATGGCCATTTCGGCAATAACGGCCTTGACGTCGGCGGATACCACCAAAAAAATATCGGAAGAATCGGAAAAAAATATAGAGGATTATATTGAAACAATCGGAGAAAGAGTGGAGGCGGCAAACAGGGAGGCTAATTTTGCAGAAACGGAAGAAGGGACAAAAAAGGCCATGGAGAAGGCTGCGGCTTTGAGAGCTTCCCAAACCCAATACATTAATTATCTGAACGCCGTAAGGCAGAATAAAGCATTTGTTTTTAAAGAGATTCTTATGGAAGAAGCGAAAGGTCAGGCAAAAGGATATGTCCAAGGACAAATAAAGAGTTATATATTGGATGACGATGTATTGGATGCGGGAACATCAATAGTCCAAGGGCTTTCTGACTCCGGGAAAAGCGCCATGGAAGGGAAGACGTCAGCTGCGATAACCGAAGCCGATAGGGCGTTTGTTGAATCCTTAAAGGAAGGAGAAGTAACCGGAATTAGAGTGGCTATTACAAAAGCCGAGTGGGATAAATTTGTAAACACTATAGCGAAAGAAGAGTTTAAAAGCTATTTAATGGGAGAGAGCGAGACATTCAAAAATCTTCCTCTGTCTATCCAAGAAAAATACTGGCAGAAATTGTTTTTACTGGCGCCCGACGAGATAGACGAAATTCACAACATTATGAAACAAGCCAGGGAAACAGGGAATTATTTTGATGCCCTGGAAGAAATAATAGAAAAGCACCCTTATTATAAAAACACCTTTATTAATTTGACGAAAGATTTGTTCGGAAACGACGAGGAATGGATTAAAAAATTGGAAGAGGAATTAAGGAATAAATTAGAGGCGCAGAAAAAAGAGCTTGAGGGAATAAAGAAGGAAGAAGTGGAAGAAAAAGAGGCTTTAATTGGAGAAGAAGAGAAGGAAAAAGAAGAGGAGGATGAGGGAATAATTCATACTTCAGGAAAAATTTTGGGCACTGAACCTCATGAGGTCCAGACAGAAATTTGGGAAAAATATACAGTAATAGACGGCAAAATAGATATTTGGATAGATATGAGATACCCGGACGAACACGACGGACCCTGGGGAGAGTACACCAGTTATCCTGCTTATGCTAAAAGCAGCGGCTGGTCTTACCTTGAATTTCAATGCGAACAGCTTTCCTACGGTGGCGGTGGCTGTACTTATGAAGATCCAGGTTGTACTGGTTGGGCAAAAACCCCATTTTCTACAGAAAAGATATGTTACAAGGAAGGAGAATGGTATCCTCCGACTAATTATAAGCCCAAAGATATGTCAGCTGAGCTTGTGGGAACTGCCGAGATTCCGATGTCAGATTATGGGACTGCTTGGATTAAAGAAACTTATCCTTCAGCGACTGGGCATCTTGAAGCCGATATTGAGTGGCAACCCGAAGAATCCAATGCTTTTTGGTTAATGTCAGAAGGCATAGATGCCGCTATTTTTTCCGGTTACAGTGTAAAAGGAACTATTGGTTTTGTTGAATTTTCTACTAGCGGAGGAGGAGTGGGAAATTTACCAGATTGGGTTTCAAAATATTAATATATTAAAGGTTTAAATAATAAATAATTCAATAATCATTTTTATGATGCGAAAAAATTGGATGTTAGGATTCCTTGGGTTTATGGGGATAAAGGGCATACAAGGACTTTTAGGTGGAGATTATTTAGAAGCTATTTGGTTGGTTTGGTTTGTTTGGTTCGTTTATTTCATACCCAAGAAACCATAAAACAGGTTCTAACATCGTTCGCCAGACGACCCCAAAATTAAATCCCCCACCGTTTTGGGTGGGGGATTTCGTTTGACGCTATTTTTTCTCTTCCAGTTTTATTTTCAAAATCAACTCTTTTTTATTCCTCAATATTTTCAGGGAAACTTCGTCGTTGATCTTCAGCTTCTGCAGAATCTGCGAAAGAGGATTGTCTTCGTTGATTTTTTCTCCGTTGCATTCCAGTATTATATCGAATTCTTTAAGGCCGCCCCGCTCTGCCGCGCTGCCTTTGATAATCGCCGTTTCTCCCAGAGTTTCCCTTACTATGAAAGCGCCGTAATCCACGGGTAGTTTGTTTTTTTGGGTTATTTCCGTATTCAAGACGATGTATTTTACGCCGAGGAATGGCCGTTTGATCTTGCCGTATTGTTTAACTTCCTCCCAGTCTTTCTTGGCATAATTAATGGGAATGGCAAACCCTAGGTTCTGGGCTCCCATTACCGTAGCAGTATTGATGCCGATTACCTTTCCCTCTATATCAACCAAGGGGCCGCCTGAGTTGCCCGGGTTTATGGCTGCATCAGTCTGTATCAGTCCCCTCAGTCTTTCCGCCTGGTTTGACATGCCGCTGAAGGCGGTAATATAGCGGCTTAAACCGGAGACTACTCCCGTGCTGACCGTGTCGTGAAATTCTCCCAAGGCGTTGCCGATGGCAATTACCGTCTGTCCCAGTTCAACTTTTTCAGAATCACCCAATGCAATACATGGTAGGTTTTTGGCGCCAATTTTCAAAATGGCGATGTCGTTAAGCGGATCGCGCGATAAGACTTTGGCCGGATATTTCTTTTCCGGCTCTAAAATCACGGTGTAATCCGCTTCCGCATCCCCTACCACGTGACAGCTGGTAAAAACATAGCCGTCGGGGGAAACAATGAATCCTGAGCCTCCGCCGATTTTCGTTCTTTGCTTTCCGCCCTTTTCAATTTTGGGTATCATAAATTTTTGTCCGCCGTAAGGAAAAAAATAAAAGCCCTCTACTTTGGGCAGGTCTTTTGATATTACTATGGTAATTACGGCCGGACAGGCCTGTTTTGCAATGTCTATTACGGGGGAACGTTCTGCCATATAATTTATTATACTATAAAAAACATTGCCAGCAAACAAAAAATATGCTAATTTTAGCAATTAGGGATTAGAAATTTTACATAACGCATTTGTGATTTAATTGGATAAAGCGGTAGCGTCCTAGTTGTCTTTTAGAGTTCGGTATGATAAGATAAAAGAATGGGGAAAAAGACGCTTACTAAAAAACAAATCAGTCGTATAATCTATCTCAGAGAACGAGGACATTCTCTTCCAGAAATAAAACGGACAACTAGTCACGGATACGGAACGGTTTTTAAATATATTCAAGACGTCAAAATTTTACCGCAATTTCAAGAATTCTGGCGCAACAAGAGGAAATCAAGCATTTTCCGGGCGTCTCAACAGTGGAAGAAGGCGAGAGAAGAGGCTGGAAGACTTCTCAAAAATATTAAAAAAAGAGACAAAATTATAATAACCGCTTGTCTCTATTGGGCAGAAGGAGCAAGAAGGGATATCAGTCTAACTAACACAGACCCGATTTTAATAAAAACTTTTATAGATGGTCTTAAAGAATTAGGCGTAGACAGAGAAAAGCTTTCAATTAATCTTCGTTTATATGAAGATATAAATAAAGAAAGGGCATGTAATTTTTGGTCAAATGTTGTCGGTATACCAAAGGAAAAAATAATGTATATCGACGTATTAAACGGCAAAAAAAAAGGAAAGCTTGAGTATGGAATGTGTCGTGTAAGGGTTATAAAAGGAGCTTATGTCTTGAAATTATTGAATGCCCTAAGGGATATTATCGGAAAAGAATACTAGTCCCCATCGTTCAATGGATAGGACGAGGGTTTCCTAAACCCTAAATCCAGGTTCGACTCCTGGTGGGGGCACTCGGGCCCGTAGTATACCGGTAACACGCCTCCATGGCATGGAGGAGTACGGGGTTCGATTCCCCGCGGGTCCACATATTATTTCCGGGAGGGGTGCCAGAGTGGACGAATGGGCCGCACTCGAAATGCGGTAGGGCTGAAAGGTCCTCGTGAGTTCGAATCTCACCCCCTCCGCATATGCTTTCTTTTTTTAAAAAAACAAATAAAGAACCGAAAAGTTTCAAGGAGGTTTTGGCAAGCCTGAAGGGTTTGGAAGTTAATATTGAAAAGATTTCCCAAGAGATAGAAAAGATCAAAGAGGAAAACAAATTTTCTGTCCAAAAAGTGGGGATAATAAGATTCAACCCTTTTCAGGAAGTAGGAGGAGATCAGAGTTTTTCCATTGCTTTGCTCGACGGAAAGGATGACGGGGTTGTCGTAACCAGCCATTATACCAGAACCGATAACCGGATTTACGGAAAACCGGTTAGGGCAGGAAAATCAGAATACCTTCTGTCGGAAGAGGAAAAAAAGGCGATTGAAAAAGCAAAGTCGGGCGGAAGTTCGACGGACAATAAGGATGAAAAAAAATGACAAAAGAAAAACAGGAAAATTTAATCGGCCGACCACCGGTGGTCGTCGTCTTGGGGCACATTGACCATGGAAAAAGCTCTCTGCTTGAAGCGATTAAAGATTTTAAAATCACTGCCAGAGAATCGGGCGGCATCACTCAGCACATAGGCGCCTACCAGGTGGAGGAACAAGGTAAAAAGATTACCTTTATCGATACTCCTGGCCATGAGGCCTTTTCTCAGATGAGATCCCGCGGCGCCAAAGTGGCGGATATCGCCATTCTGGTCATCGATGCCGCGGAAGGAGTAAAGACTCAGACAAAAGAGGCGATTTTACATATAAAGAAAACAGGGATTCCTCTTATCGTCGCCCTGAACAAGATGGATAAGCCCGATGCCGATCCGGAAAGAGTGAAAAGAGAACTGGTGAAAGAAGATATTTTGGTCGAGTCAGCGGGAGGAAAGGTTCCTGCAGTGGAGGTTTCGGCAAAAACCCACAAGGGTATTCCCGAACTTCTAGAACTGATACTGCTGGTGGCGGAAATGGAAAAACCGTCCGTTGATTCCGAAGTTCCCGGCCGTGGAGTGATTATTGAGTCGTATCTGGACAATCTGAGGGGACCTACGGCCACCTTATTGATTACCGAAGGAAAAGTGAAGGCGGGCGACGTTGTAGGCACCGTCTCTGCCTGGACCAAAGTGAAAAGCCTGGAGGATTTTCAAAAGAAACCGATTAAAGAAGGCTTCCCTTCCGATCCCTGTATTATTTTTGGCTTCAATCTCGTACCTAAAGTCGGAGAGGAGTTCAGGGTTTTTCCGGATACAGAGAGTGCTGAGAAGAATATTAAATTGAAAGAAGAAAAAACAGAAGAGCCCCTGAAAATCAGCGAGGATCAGAAAGCCTTAAACCTGATTCTCAAAGCCGATGTTCTTGGCTCTCTCGAGGCGGTTGAGGAAATTTTGAAAAATCTGCCCCAGGACAAAATCGTATTAAGGATTCTCAAATCGGAAGTCGGCAATATCAACGAGTCCGATCTGAAGCTGGCCAGGACGGGCAGAATTATAATCCTGGGATTCAGGGTCAAAGTGGATCCGGTGGCAAAAAAGATGGCGGAGAGGGAAAAGGTGAAGATAATGCAGTTTGAGGTGATTTACGAGCTGGTGGAAGAAGTCAGGAAATTCATGGAAAAAATCTTGGAGCCCGAGGAGGTCAGAACCGATTTGGGCAGGATAAAAGTGCTGGCAAAGTTTTTGGACGACAAATCCCGCCAGATTATAGGTGGCAGGGTGATCGAAGGAGAGGTAAGGAAAGGAGCGCACATAGAAGTCTTTAGAAATGAGGAAAAAGTTGGACAAGGCAGGATGATCAGCCTCCAGAGAAACAAAAAGGAGGCGGAGCAGGTCCAAAAAGGAGAGGAGTGCGGAATATTGTTCGAGGGCAGCGTAAAAATAGAAGAGGGAGACATTCTCTTAATCTATACCGAAGAAAAAGTAAAAGGCCAACTCTGATGTCTAATCGCCTTCCGCGCGTTAACCAGCTGATTAAGAAGGAATTATCCCAAATCCTTTTAAGAGAGGTTGATTTTCCTAAAGATGTTTTGGTGACCATGACCAGGGTTGAGACGGTTCCTAATTTAAGCGAAAGCAAAATATACATAAGCTGTATACCGGAGGGGGAACAAGAAAATATCCTCAATATGCTAAAATCTCAAGTTTGGCATCTCCAGCAATTATTAAACAAAAGATTGAGAATGAGGCCGATACCAAAAATAATCTTTTTGAAAGAGAAAGAAACGTTTGAAGCTGGCAAGATTGAGGAAATTTTGGCTAAGTTGAAGAAAAGAGAAAAATAAGATAAAATCTTAAATGTGGCCAGGTAGCCAAGTGGTAAGGCAAGAGTCTGCAAAACTCTTACACGTGGGTTCGATTCCCACCCTGGCCTCTGATTTGCCCGGGTGGTGGAATGGTTTACACGCAAGACTTAAAATCTTGTGGGCGCAAGCCCATGTGGGTTCGAGTCCCACCCCGGGCATAAAGAAAAACCCGCCTTTCGGCGGGAATTTTATTTGGTTGATTTTTAATATTTTATCCTTCCAAGACTTCTATATACGTTCTTTTGGCTCCGAATTCCTTTGCTTCCAAATAAGAAGGAAACCAGATGTCTATATGGTAGTTCCCCTTTTTCCAGCTCATTCTGTCCTCAACCGTAAATACCTTGTCTCCGTACAACTCGGGAATCCTCACCTTCGTTCCGAAGGGCAGATAATTATTGGCCACAATTCCATCTCTTACTCCGGTGCCGGCTGCCGTGATAAATGGGTCATCATCGGTCTCCCAAACGGTGCTGGAATAGGCGGTTACCACTACGGTAAATTTCTGGACCACCTTTGGTTCCGGATTCGTGGGGTTCAATTTTGAAATCAAGGTATTGCTTCCGAAAACGAGCAAATTTTCTTCCTGGAGCAAGGATACTTCCTCGTAGTTTAAATCAGTCCTGGTTTTATTCAGAGATAACCCGAAAAATGGCACGCTGCAGAAGACGATGCCTAGAATAAGCGAAAATAAGATAGTTTTTTTCTTTGTTTCCATCTTAAAATCCCCGTTTAGGGGATTACAATATATTAATTCATTTTGGGACGGATGTCAAGGGAGAGCGTGCGATGAGCGGGTGAGCGGAATCGAACCGCCTTCTCAACCTTGGCAAGGTTGCATAATAACCGTTATACGACACCCGCTTGGTGCCACAGGCCAGAATCGAACTGGCGACACGTTGATTTTCAGTCAACTGCTCTACCACTGAGCTACTGTGGCGTTTTGGTGGGCACTGAGGGACTCGAACCCCCGACCTTCGCGATGTAAGCGCGACGCGCTAACCAACTGCGCCAAGTGCCCCTTTTTGGTGCGCGGGAGAGGACTCGAACCTCCACGCCTTGCGGCACTGGCACCTCAAGCCAGCCTGGCTACCATTACAGCACCCGCGCTTATTGTTGAGTTTTCTCCTCAGCGGCTTCTTCGGCCTGTTGAGGCTTCGTTTCTATAATTTCCTTATGTTTAAGTTTTGCCTTTTTGCCCTTGGCTCCTCTCAAATAATAAAGTTTCGCCCTTCTCACCTTTCCTCTTCTGACCACCTCAATCTTTTCTATGCTCGGAGAATGAATCGGGAAAATTCTCTCTACCCCCACTCCGGAAACCACTTTTCTCACGGTAATGGTTCCTTCGATGCCTTTTCCGTGCTTCTTAGCTAAAACCTCTCCTTCAAAAACTTGGATTCTTTCCTTGTCTTTTTCTTTGATCTTTTGATAAACCTGAATCGTATCGCCCGGTCTGATTTCGGGCAAGTCTTTTTTTAATTGAGATTGGATGATTGTTTCTGCTTTGCTAGACATGATTTTAATTCATCGGGTAGCTCCGATTCGAATTCTTTAGTTTGATTATTTGATAAGTTTATCTTTAAGTAACTTGCGTGTAAAAATTGTCTTTTCAGGTCCGTAGGCCTTGGTTGGTTTTTAAATCCGTAGAGCTTATCCCCGGCGATGGGATGCCCCAAGTGGGCCAAATGCACCCTGATCTGATGTTTTCTGCCGGTAAGGGGCTGGACTTCTATCAAATCATAATTTTCGAATCTTTGCAACACTTTATATCGGGTTGTGGCCTCTCTTTTCGCTTCATTCCCGGGTTCCTGCATGAAATAAACCTTCTGTTTTCTTCTGTCGGCGGGCGAACGGCCGAGCAGTGTTTTAATTTCCCCTTCTTTGTTTTTAAGATTTCCCACTACCAGGGCCAAGTATCTTTTTTCAACTTTTCTTTCCTTGAACTGTTTCTGGAGAAATTCCAGGTTTTGGTCGTTCTTGGCTATCAGCAATACTCCCGATGTATCCTTATCCAGCCTGTGAACCCTTTTTTCGAAATCATCGGCGTTGATTCCGGCGGGCTTATCGATTACCAAAACATTCTCATCTTCGTATATGGTTTTCATGTGGGCGGTAGAGGGCTCGAACCTCTGACCTCATACACGTCAAGTATGCGCTCTACCAACTGAGCTAACCGCCCCTGGTGGGCGTGGCAGGGATCGAACCTGCGACCTTGGCCTTATAAGGACCCTGCTCTAACCACTGAGCTACACGCCCCTCCTTTATAACACTTTCACTTTTAGTTTGGTTGCCCTTTCTTTTTTAACTTTGATCTTGGGCGCGGCAGTTTTTTTCTGTCCTATCAATTCCTCGAATTCTTCCCTCTCGATGGTTTCCTTGGCTATTAATCTTTCGGCAATCTTTTCCAGCGTCTTTTTCTTTTTGGACAGCACTTTCTTGGCCGTGTTTTCGGCATCCTTTATAAAATTTGCCACTTCCTGGTCTATTTGTGAGGCCACTTTTTCGGAATAGTTTCTCTGTTCCCCCAGTTCTTTACCCAGAAAAATCATTTCTTCTTTCTCGCCGAAGGAAATCGGTCCCAGGGAGGACATGCCGTATTCTTTTACCAGTTTTCTGGCAAGCTGGGATGCTTTTTCCAGATCATTCGCCGCTCCAGTGGTAATTTCGTTGAATTTCAGCTTTTCTGCACAGTAGCCTCCCAGTAAAGTAGCGATTTCCGCCAGGAATTCCGACTTGGTTATTATCCTTCTGTCTTCTATCGGCATCTTTATGGTATAGCCGGCCGCCATCCCCCTGGCAACAATGGATATTTTTCTGACGGGTTCCGTTTCCGGCAGAGAGGCGGATACTAGAGCATGACCGGCTTCATGAAAAGCCGCGATCACTTTTTCTTTTTTCGACAAGATGTGACTTTTTCTTTCCGGACCGAGCAAAACCTTTTCGATAGACTCCAAAAGTTCCTGCTGAAAAATCTGTTGTTTGTTTTTTCTTGCGGCCAGAATTGCCGCCTCGTTAACCACGTTGGCCAGGTCGGCTCCCGAAAAGCCGGGAGTGCGCTCGGCAACTTCTCTTATATTGATATTCAAAGCCAGTGGTTTTCCCCGGGCATGAATTTTCAGGATTTCTTCCCTGTCGTTTATGTCGGGCAGGTCCAGAACCACCCTTCTATCGAATCTGCCGGGCCTCAATAGCGCCGGATCCAGGACGTCGGGCCGGTTGGTTGCCGCCACGACAATAACATTGCTGTCTCTTTCAAAACCGTCCATTTCTACCAGAATCTGGTTTAAAGTTTGCTCCCTTTCGTCGTGTCCTCCTCCCAGGCCCGTTCCCCTGTGCCGGCCTATGGCATCAAGCTCGTCAATAAAGATAATAGCAGGAGCGGCTTTTTTAGCGGTATTAAACAGGTCTCTTACTCTTCCCGCTCCCACTCCGACAAACATTTCAACGAATTCCGAGCCGGAAATGTGGAAGAAAGGCACGTAGGCCTCTCCGGCTACTGCTCTGGCTAAAAGCGTCTTTCCGGTTCCCGGAGCACCCATTAAAAGAACTCCGCGGGGTATTCTTGCTCCCATCTGCAAGAATTTTTTGGGATTTTTCAAAAAATCAACGATCTCTTTTAATTCTTCTTTTGCTTCCTTAAGTCCGGCCACATCTTTAAAAGTAATCCTCTCTTTGGTATGGCCCTCGGCGCCGAACAATCTGGCTCTGGCTTTGGTGAAGTCAAAGGCCTGGGTGGCGCCCACTTTCGCCTGCCTGAAAATCATCCAGAAGAATATTCCGAAAAGCAGAAGGGGCAGTATGGCAAAAAGAAGCGGCGCTGCCCACGCGCTTAATCCGCTTTCCTCCTTTATATTAATGTTCACGGCTTCCAGTTTGCTTTTGTCCACTCCGTAATCTGTCAAGGACTGGGAAAGAGCACTCTCAGTTTCTTTTATTGATTCGGCTTTCGTGTCGTCCTGATAGATTACTTCAAGATTGTTGCCGGAAACCGTAATCTCTTTAATCTCCCCCCGGTTTATGTCATTGACCAGCTGGGTAAAGGACAATGCTTTTACTTCTTCAAACGGCTTGGAAAATAAAGTAAAAATACTGGCGATAACCAGGAAAATCAACAAGATGGCTACAAAATTTTTGATAAGATTACGCATGTACTCTTCTAAAATATCAAAAAAATGGCAATTGGGCAAGGCAACAAAAAACGGCTTCTTCGTAGCCGCCTATCAATTCAGAGCTTAGCCGGGCTTAACTAAGCTTTAAACTCATGCGGTGTTCTTTCGGGTCCAGGGACAGAACCTGGAATTTATACTTTTCTCCGATTTTCAAAACCTCTTGCATTTTTGTTTTGGTCCCGAATTCCGAGATATGGATAAGACCCTGGATTTTCGGCGCCAATTCCACGAAAGCGCCGTAAGGATTGAACTTAGTTACCTTCCCTTCAATAACGTCACCTTTTTTAAACTTGTCTTCGATCTCTTTCCAGGGATCTTGCTTCAGGGCTTTCAGGGAGAGGGAAACTTTGTCTTCGTTGATGGAAATTATTTTCGCTTTGACCTTGTCTCCGATTTTGACGATGTCGGAGGGGTCTTCGATCAATTGCCAATCCAGTTCTGAAATATGAATAAGGCCTTCCAAGTCGTTGAACTTTATGAAAACTCCAAAGTCGGTCACTCCGGTAATCTCTCCCTTGACCACGTCCCCCACTTTGTACTTTTTCAGCATTTCTTTTATTTTCTCATTTTCCTTTGCCTTCTCGGAAAGAATCAATTTTCCCTGGCGCGCATCCAGATCGAAGATTTTTACCTTCATTTCCTGACCGACGAATTTCTGCAGCTCTTTCAATATTTTAGCCGAGTCTCCCTTTTCCACTCTTGGATAGTTCTCGGGCAGCAATTGGGAAACCGGCAAGAAAGCCGGGATGCCGGAAACTTCGCTTAAGAGACCTCCTTTGTTCGCTCCGGAAATGCTGATCTCCAAAATTTCTCCCTCATCCTTCTTCTGCTTTAATTTTTCCCAGACCAGCTCTTCCGAAGCCTGGCTCAGGGAAAGCTCGATGTATCCTTCATCGTCTTCCAGGTCGATTATTTTCGCGAGAATCGTATCGCCGATTTTCAATTCTTTGATTTCGTCTTTCGCACCCTGGAACTCTCTGCCGTAAATTATGCCCGTTCCCAGGGGACCCAAATCCAAAAAGACGGCCGATCTTCCCTTGCCGATGATCTTTCCTTCAACTATTTTGCCGACCTGGGCCGGCTTTATTAAATTGTTTTGCTCCAGTAACTCTTTCATCAAGCTTTGTTCATTTTATATTAATAAATATATGTGAAAGCGCAGATAGAGATGAAGCTTTAGCCTCATCGCTTGCGTATTTTCTAACTTACCATAATCTAAAAAGTTTTTCAACAGTTGAAGACGGAGATAATTTATGATAAAATAATAATACATGCAGATTATTTGGCGCGGACAATCTTGTTTTGAAATGCTTTCCAGTCAGGGGAAAAACAACCACGTAAATATAGTGATTGATCCTTTTGACGAGGCCACGGGCTTGCGGGTTCCCAAGATGGAAGCGGATATTTTATTGGTGACCCACGACCATCACGACCACAACAACGTGAAAGCAGTCGGGGGCAATCCATTTTTGATTCAGGGGCCCGGCGAATACGAGGTAAAAGGCGCTTACGTTCAGGGGATTGATTCTTTCCACGACGAAAGCCAGGGAAAGGAAAGAGGCCAGAACACGATTTATACTATTGAGGTCGAAGACCTTAGGATCTGCCATCTCGGGGATTTGGGGCAAAAGGAACTGACGCCGGAGCAGGTTGAAAAGATAGGAGAAGTGGATATTCTGATGATTCCGGTGGGCGGAGTTTATACGATCTCGGCGAAAGAGGCGGTGAAGATAATGTCGCAGATAGAGCCCAACATCGTCATTCCTATGCATTATCAGATACCGAAACTGAAAGTGAAAGTAGAAGGGCTGGATAGGTTTCTGAAGACCATGGGCATCAAAAAAATAGAGCCTCTGGCTAAACTCTCGATTAAAAAAAAGGACATCTCCCTGGAAGAAGCAAAAATAATGGTCCTGAAGCCCTAATGGAACTATTGGAAAGAATTCAGAGGTTACCTGAAAAGAAAAGAAAGATTATTCTTTGGACCGCTCTAGCTGTTATGGC
>Ga0268278_1000426_pt1 | contig 29445 bp, 29 predicted proteins | sample saktaG_3_FD_190135 | JGI IMG/M metagenome (GOLD analysis project Ga0268278, IMG submission 190135) | Saline water microbial communities from Sakinaw Lake, British Columbia, Canada - sak_2010_1_5_55m | ecosystem: Environmental > Aquatic > Non-marine Saline and Alkaline > Saline ...
GAGCCTGGCCCCTTTATCCTTCCAACTTCCAAGTAAGGGCATCACATAATCCACAAAAGAAGAATCCCAACTCCCCGGGCTAACTCTTGTCAATCCAGCCATCCTTCGCTATAATTATTTTAGCATTATTCTCGGTTAGAGACTGCTATTTATACTAGTAGGCATTGGCTAAGGTGCTGATAAGGTTTGAAGGAGCAGATGCCCTGAAACACAGAGCATACGGGAATATATGTTTGCAGATATAGTTATATTCTGCTTTGACATATAGGGGAACTCGGAACTGGAATAGATACGATTTTGGCGGGTGTAACTCAGCGGTAGAGTGCTTGCTTCCCAAGCAAGACGTCGTGGGTTCGAATCCCATCACCCGCTCCAATAGATACGAGAGGGGAACTTGCGTCAGAAGAATGAGCGTTGATAGCCTGTTAAACCGCTACAAGTTAGCAGCCCAAGCCGAGGGGATGAGCAAGGGTGGTATCAATCACGTAACCAATAGCATGAGGTACTTTTCCGCATTCCTAGGCGGCATCGAAGATGTCAAAAAGGTCACTGCGGACGACTTGAGACGGTTCCTGGCTGCCCTGCGACAAAGGCAAAGGTGGCAGGATCGGCCAACGATTAGCGCGGGTGGTAGGTTAAGCCAAAGCACCATCAACAATTACTATAGAGGCGTCCGCCGATTTTACAGTTGGCTCCAGCGCGAAGGTATCCTTAAAGACAATCCGATCATTACGGTAAGAGCACCTAAACTGCCAACAAAATTGCCAAGGGTCTTAACTGAGGATGAGCTTCAAGCCCTGTTCAAGGCAGCTAGAGCTAATGAGCATAGCTGGATTGCCGATCGAGACGAAGCCATATTGAGTTTATTGATTGACACCGGAATACGATTGGGCGAACTGGTAAATCTCAATAGAGACGATTTCAAGTTCCCACAGGACACCTTGATGGTTACTGGCAAGGGAAGCAAATATAAGGCAAGCAAGCAGCGTCTTGTACCTCTTAGCAAGGATACCGAATACGCACTGAACTTTTACGTGGAGGACTCACGCCCTCTTGAGCCAATGGGGGAAGATAAGCTATTCCTTTGCGAAGACGGGCGCCCATTTTCCCTGACGATTTACAGTCAGCCTCGGGTGTGCGGACTTCCTGGTCTTCCAAGGCGCGTCGGTCTGGTACTACCAACCCGCCCGTGGCATCGGGCCAAGTAACACGCCACCATCCACGAGGATGGTCTCTCCGGTCGTATAGCTGGAGGCATCAGACGCCAGGTAGATCATGGCACCCACCATCTCATCGGGCTCAGCTATATGCCGTAGTAAAGTCATCTTCACCAGCGCTGCCTTCTGAGCCTTGGTTTCCTCCTCTGGGAGGTGAAACCAACGGGAGTTGAGGAGGTTGGTGCTCACTGGCCCCGGGGCTATGGCATTCACTCTTATGTCATGCGGAGCTAACTCAAACGCCATGGACTTGGTCATCATCAACAAACCAGCCTTGGAGATAGCGTAAATGGCTCCATGGTACTCAGGTTTATATGCGTCCACTGAAGACACGTTGATGATTCTGCCGCCGCCGTGGTCCTTCATGACCCGAGCTACTGCCTGGCTCAGGAAATACACGCCTTTCAGATTCAAGTTGATGATGGAATCCCAGAGGCGTTCATCTATGTCCAATACGGAGGCCATAGCCGGGTTGGTGCCAGCATTATTGACCAGGATATCAATCGTGCCAAACTCGGCCACCACCGTCTCTACCAGCCTGCCAATATCATCCATTCTGCCAACATTGGCCACCACGGGCAACGCCTTTCTGCCTACACCTCTGATTTCATCAGCTACTTTCTCCAGGTCAGGCAATTTCCGACTGGCGACCACCACGTCGGCTCCAGCCTCGGCAAATCCCAAAGCAGTAGCCCTGCCAATGCCACGACTGCCCCCAGTCACCAGGGCTACCTTTCCCTCAAGAGAGAAACGAGAAGGGTTCACCATTGTTGTACCTCCATCAGTCCTTCTTCAATGGGAATAATAGCACAGGTCGCATGAGGGTGGCTACTCTGAAGCAATAGTCTGGGCAGGTCCCGGTTTTCCACATAACTGCTGAAGCGGTGTAGACCGACATTTCCCATTTCAACTCGTGGTGGGGTATCCTGATTCCTCCTCGCTCTTGTCACCAATAACATATCCATGGCATCTGGTTGTCAATCTCCATCTCGGAGCCCTGTAGTAATCCTCGACACGCGAGTCGTGTATTGCAGCCCCCAAAATCCTCGTCTATGTAAAGCAAGCTACTGTGGGGCTGAGACCAGAGAATCCGGCGAAGAGCATAACAAATCCTCTTCCCGCCATGAGTGTAAATCATCAGCCAAAATGGGCAGTCAGCAGGCCAAGATTAAGAGATACTTATGGGCCGATTCGCAGTCCGCCTGACAATCGCCCGGATTGCTGCGACTCAAGCATCATCAAGCCACAGTCAGGGCACCGACAGCTCGGTGGTGGGTCTGAAAGTTAGACCAGAATTCCTGTCTATTGTACACTGCGGCCCCCGTCTGTGGACTCAAGCACATTTGCATCTTGAGTACAGGCTCCATCGCAGGCGCAAGTTACGACCCTATGAAATATCCTTTAGGGTCAAAGAGCCTCAGCATGGTTATTTCTTCCTTGGTCGGCGGCTGGACTTCTTTTAAATCTGGGGCGACGTCGAGTTCCCAGCCCACCTTTTCCTTTATCTCGGCTACGGCCTCCTCTTCCTTCTGGGTCGCTTCAGCAGGGATGTAGGCTGTAAGCACGAAGGTTTCCTTGCCGCCAACCTTCTCAAAAACGCCGACGTCCGTGACTAGAGTCCTCACATTCTTCCCTGGATAGGTAATGTAGGGCACTCTCTCCACCAACCTCCGCCTGCCCGAGTTGGCCACAACCACCGTCTCCCTGCTGGTACTGGCTACGTCATTGGCGCCTCCGGAACCGGTGATGTACAATCTGCCGGGAATCTTGGTCGTGTTTACATTTCCAAATCTATCCACCTGAGCCGCTCCCAAAACCCCCATACATCGGTTTGATGAACCTCCAACGAAAAACCCGAGAGTCGTGTCTGTACTGGTCAGAATCTTGCATGTGGGCAAGTCATGGTAGCTGAATAGGAATGGGTCTGATGGTCTTGGCAAGAAACCATACATACCTATCTCGGCCATCAAATCCACATCGTGCTCTCTTTCCTTGAGTTCATATACGGCAAGCCAAGCTGATAAGTTGGGGAACCCTATACCGGCCAGTATTGTCTTGTATCCTTCCGCGATACACTTCTCGGCTATTACCTTCGCACCAGCTACCACCATCCTCTCCAGGGAATTTGGCTGCCTTTCGAAATCCATCCCTGGGATCTCAGATAGTATTTCAGCTACCCAGGCATCGGAATCGGCCTTCCCTTTCAGGTAGAGGAGCCTTTCGTTACCGACTTTGGCCAAGTAGTCGCTGTGGTCCTTACAGCTTAGAATCCAGTGTTGTATCCACGTGGAGAACGTTTCCTCGTTATTCGACGCTTCATTGGTCTCAGCAATAAAATCGTAGTCGGGGAAATAGGCCTCAAATTCAGGCAAGCCTTCACATATCATCCCACCTGGATGAGCTCCATAAGGTACCTCGCAAACTGCCAGCACCAGATAGGATGGGATCCGCACGAGATGTGAATGTCTGCGGATATACTCCGTAGGGACAACCTTCTCTACGCTGACTATCACCCCACTTCTTGCAGCCCATGCCCCGAAGGCATCAGGCCCCAGCGGATCCGTCATTATGGTGTTTCCACAACGGTCCGCAGCAATGCCGTGAACGAAGGTTATGTCCGGTCTCAGAGCTTTCATCAACCCTATTTTCTCATGCGGATTGAAGGGGTCATCCATGACCATAAACGATTCCTTGTTTTCCTCCTCCATGGAGCTCCCCAAAAGCGACTTCGTGGGGATGAAACCCCACCCCATTGCCCCTGCCAGGAGCATTTGGGGAATGGTACGCATCGTCCAGTTCTCGAATTCCACTTCACCGGAGAGATAGGCTTTCTGTACGAGGGGATTAGGACCTGGACTAGGATATCCGTTGCCGGCGAAATTGGTTGCGGCCTTTCTCATGAGTCTACCGTGAATCAAAGCAAGCAGGCTTCCGGTCACGCCCTGGTTGATCAGAGTGAAATCGGGGTTCTTGCCCCAGAATTCCCTTATGAGTTGGTAGCCCAACACTCCAGCTATTCCCCCAAAGTGGATGGCCATTCCCTCCCTTACATGCCTCCTCACAGCTTCCTCCACCGAGCAAACCTTGTCCTGCCCCTCAACCACAGGAACCCGGAACTTTGACTCAATGAAGCTTCTCATCTCTTTATCCATCCAGATAAGCTCCTTTCAGATTAAAACTCAAAACAGTTCAGCTTGGTGTGGCCTGCCATTTGCCTCCTAAATTCTTCACAGTAGGCTTTTCGCATCCTTGCCGGCACGTTCATTAAGACGACACAATGGCGAGCCTGGCGGGACTAAAAGTTTTCCGATTTCAGGAATAAAACTGATACAGTTTCTGTTACACGAATCACAAAAGACTATGTCGCTATATCTGCCTTCCCACGCTTTTCTCGCCCTAAGATATCCTGCCCCCCTATCACTATTGGCACTAATAATATATCCATGGCACCTGTTTGTCAATCTACCTCTCGGAGCCCTGTAATCTAGTAAATTGGTACTAGGAGGCGAAAAACCGGGAGAAATATCGGCGAGCCAGTATAGGAAGAAAAGGCAAAGTCGTTCCTGATATCAGTCCTCGCTATTTTTGCGGACCCTTAGTGCCTCAAAGCCGTTGCTGTTTATAGTCCTGGGCTAGCCTCGTGTAAATCTGTACACCATCTTTCAGCTCAGCTATCTGCTCGGGAGATAGCTGTCTCTTTATCCGGGAAGGCATGCCGATAGCCAATGAGTTGTCTGGTATCTTCGTCTCTGGTGGCACCAGAGAGCCAGCGCCAATAATGCAGAAGTTGCCAATCTCGGCGCCATTAAGGATGGTGGCATTGTTGCCGACAAGGACATTGTTGCCAATTCTACGGCAGTGGACAACGGCGCTGTGACCGATGATTACGTTGTTGCCGATACTGACGTCAGTTCCGCTATGCACAACGCAGTTGTCTTCGATGCTGGTGTTGTTTCCGATTGTTATTTTGCCAAAATCACCTCTGATGACTGCTCCAGGCCAGACACTGGAGTTTTCACCAATTTCGACATTGCCAGTGATATAGGCAGCTTCGCTAACAAATGCCGAGTCTGCTATTTTGGGGCTCTTACTATTGAAATCCCTGATCACCCCTAAACTCCTTTATCGAAAGCTCGGTTGGCTTTTTGGGCACGGTGGTTTAATGTATCATATGCAGAGCGGCCTTTTGAGGTTGTCTGAGGCGAGCCTGGGTTGCTTCAGTAACTGCTTCGTCACCTTGTTTCTCGCAGCTTCGGCTCACAATGACAGTCCTCGCGCTACATGTCTGTTTCTGTTTGGTGACCATCTTGAACAGGGGTGTATTAACCGACATTTCCCATTTCAATTCGCAATGAGACATCCAGACTCTCATTGCTCTTGTCACCAATAATATATCTATGGCACCTGGTTGTCAATAACCGTCTCTGAGCCCTGCAGCACGCAGAATCCTCGTCTATCAGCGCTGGCGAAGCTCTCCACATGGAAAGAGACGAGATACTTTCCCTATCTTTTTCACCTGACTGCCTGCCCGCCCTCAGGTGTGCCTAGCCGGGTGACAGGCATAACCTGGTTATCCGCTCCAGAATGGCAGCAAATAGGTCTCTGGACACTGCCACCTCAGCTAGCTGGAAGATAATCTGCCGAGCATGGCGCACAATCCGTCCCCCCATCTTGATCAGTTTCACTTAAAGGCTACGCAACGACCAGTCGTTGATTGCCTTCGTCAAGCATTATGCGCTTATGGCATCACCTGAGAAGGGAAGAGGGAGATTATCAATTTCCGTCAGGCAGCAGATGTAAGCGAAGCTAGATGGGAGGCGTTTTTAAATGACTTATATAAAATGACTTATATAATAGGGGTGTTGAGAGCAAGAATTGTGATTTGATTATCACTGATGGCTGTCCGGGGTTGCACAGGGCTTTAGAGACAGTATATCCCTATATAGCTAAACAGAGGTGTTGGACGCATAAGCTGAGGAATGTGTCCAACAAGCTGCGGGTGAAGGATAGAGAAGAGTGTATAGCTGGAGCCAGGCTAATTTACCTGGCACAGCATAGGAAAGAGGCTGTCAAAAACTACAAAGATTGGAGGTGGAAATGGTATACCCTTTATCCCAGGGCAGTCAACTGTCTGGAAAAGGACCTGGATGGACTCCTCAGCTTCTTTGATGCTGCTTTATCTCACAGTGTAAAGGTGAGGACTACGAATGTGATAGAGAGGTCTTTCAGAGAAGTGCGGCGCCGCGTTAGACCCATGAGCTGCTTTACCAATTCCCAGAGTGTTGATCGTATTGTCTACGGAGTTATCAGTCATCTTAATCAATCATGGAAGGATAAACCCTTAATTGAATTTACACAATAAACTTGACGCTACCAGAAAGGAGCCTTGGCACCAGAAAGGAGCCTTGGTTGACATTCCTTTTTGGTAGTGTTAACATAGTTAACGGTGTCCCATATATGATACCTCGAATATACAACAGGTGGAATAGGCTGTGAGACGTAATCGCACACCCATCCTTATCGTTATAGGTGAGCTGAGATGTTTTTTGTGGCAGGTGTCACTGGTAGATTCCAAAAGCACTGCGCGAGCAAACGCACTCTGTGAAGTCGGCAACCAAACCAACTAGAAAGCGAAAGAGAGGAGAACGGAGCAATGGATTTTGCGTTTGGCGAGAAGGAAGAAGAGTTTAGGCAGGAGGTCCGGGATTTCTTGAGTGAAGTGGTAACCCCTGAAATGGTCGAGGAAAGGGCAGGCGGGAAGTACTACGAAAGGGGGCCTCACTCGAAAGAATTGATGCGCAAGGTCGGTGAGAAAGGGTGGTTAGCACTCACCTGGCCTAAAGAGTACGGCGGGCAGGGACGCCCCTTGGGGGATAGGTTTATATTTGCGGCAGAGATGCTGAATTATGGGGTAGCTGCAGGCGGGAGCGGCATCGCTATAGTCGCCCCCATTCTCATGAGGCATGGCACGGAGGAGCAGAAGAAGGAGTGGTTACCTAAAATTGCTCGCGGGGAGATCGAGTTCTCTCTAGGCTACACTGAGCCCGATGCAGGCACTGATCTGGCATCGTTGCAGACGCGCGCTGTGCGTGATGGCGATGATTACATCATTAACGGGCAGAAGGTGTATAGTACCATGGCGCACCAGGTTGGATACCACTGGCTGGCGGCAAGAACTAACGTTGATGAGCCGAAGAAGCACAAGGGGATATCACTATTCATGGTAGACCTGAAAAGCCCAGGCATCACCATAAGGCCTCTCAAGACAATAGCTGATGAGCTAACTACTGAGGTCTTCTATGATAATGTGCGGGTTCCTGCAAAGAATCGGGTAGGCGAGGAAAACCAGGGTTGGTACTATATAGCCGAGGCCCTGGACTTTGAGAGGTCACTGGTGGTCAATATTGTAAACTCCGAGAGAATTGTGGAGGGATTAATAGAATACACCAAGGAGACAAAGCACAAAGGGCGGCCATTGGCTGAAGACCCGTTTGTGCGACAGGGTTTGGCTCAGCTCTGGATCGAGGTCAACATAAAGCGGTTGCTCGGTTGGCGAACAGCGTGGCTTGAGAGCCAAGGAATCGTCCCCAACGTCGAGGCAGCGGTCCTGAAGATATTTGGCCATGAACTGGACCAGCGTGTTGCCAAGACAGGCATGGAGATCTTGGGGCTTTATGCCCAACTCGAACCTGGTTCCAAGTGGGCACCTTTGAAGGGAATCATAGAGCACCTCTACCGGTTCGCCATTCACCTGAGCTATGGTGGTGGCTCTCATGAGCTTATGAGGACTATCATCGCCTCACGCGGCATGGGATTGCCCCGACTACACTGAGGAGGCGTAGTCCAAAACAGAGACACAAGACCAAGGTTACTATTCAAAAACGAGGGAGGCAGTTATGGATTTCAACCTGAGTGAAGAACAGGAAATGCTGAAGACAACGGCACGGGATTTCCTGGAAAAGGAATGTCCCAAGAGCTTGGTCAGGCAGATGGTGGGGGATGAGAGGGGTTATCCTCCAGAGTTGTGGCGTAAGATGGCAGACTTGGGATGGCTGGGATTGATATTCCCAGAGAAGTATGGGGGTCTGGGGGGAAGCTTCCTGGACCTGGCGGTTCTTCAGGAAGAGATGGGCCGTGCTTGTCTGCCTGGGCCTTTCTTTTCTGCAGTTATTCTAGGTGGTCTTTTTGTCCTGAATGCCGGGAGTGAGGAACAGAAGACAAGTTTGCTGACCAAAGTGGCTAACGGTGAACTTATTCTCACCCTGGCCTTAACCGAACCAAGTGCCGGTTATGATGCTGCTTCAGTGGAGGTTGAGGCCATAAGTGATAACGGTGACTATGTTATTAGCGGTACCAAACTCTTTGTTCCCGATGCTCATATAGCTAACTACATCATATGCATTGCCAGAACCAAAAAGGGAACAGCGCCAGAGGAGGGGATTACCGCATTCCTGGTGGACGGAAAGAGCCCGGGGATCAGTTGCACTGTGCTAAAGACCATCGCAGGGGATAAGCTGTGCGAGGTTGTTTTTGACAAAGTAAGGGTGCCAAAGAAGAACATCGTCTGCAAGTTAGATCAAGCTTGGTCCGCAGTGGAGAAGACCCTGCAGCAGGCAACAGTTGCAAAGTGTGCTGAGATGGTCGGGGGCGCTCAACAGACTGTCCAAATGTCTGCCGACTACCTGAAGGAGAGGATTGTATTTGGGCTTCCTCTGGGTAGCTTCCAGGTCATGCACTACTACATCGGCAATATGGTGGTGGATGTCGACAGTAGCAGATTCCTGACCTACGAAGCGGCATGGAGACTGAGTGAGGGTCTCCCTTGCGCCATAAACATAGCAATGGCCAAGGCCTGGACAAGTAACGCTTATAGACGAGTCACCGCCTTAGGGGAGCAGATTTTTGGCGGGGTCGGTTTTATAGAAGACCATGATATGCCTTTGTATTTCAGGCGGGCCAAAGCCGCAGAGGTCACCCTGGGGGATGCCAGTTTTCAACGGGAACTGGTGGCGCGGCAGCTGGGCCTGTAGCTAGTTACAAACGAAGTCTGTTGCCAGATCGGCTTATGTGCATAAAAGCACAACAAAGCTGGAGGAATATTTCGCATGGTTGCGTTGACACAGAACATGCTGGTCGCGAAAGTAGCACGTGATACAACGTTGCTGTCCTTAAAGATTATGTATCAGCCTTTTTCAGAAGGCGGTTATCTACGCATGGAGGTAGGATGACATGTCTTTGAAGCATGGCTTATTGGGATTTCTCAGCTACGAGCCCAGGACCGGTTATGAACTCGGCAAAATGTTCTTTGAGCCTATTCAGCCCTCGCTGAGCCTGATCTACCGCAAGTTGAGCAAGATGGCCGACGAAGGTCTTGTCACCTTTGAGAGGGTGGACCAGGAGAAGTTGCCCTACCGAAACGTGTTTCAGATCACACGGGCGGGACGTAATGAGTTGAAGCGGTGGCTGAGAGAGCCAGTGGTCCTGGTTCCCGACCGAAATCCGCTTCTAACACAATTGTGGTTCGGCAGCCGTACCGATAAGGAGGATATCATAGCCGACATCGAGGCATATGTAGACCAGGCAAGAGAGCAACTCGAATACTATAGGACTGAGGCCAGTGTAGCAGTTGAAAGGGGCCTCAGCGAATCTGCCACCTCGCTGGACAGGCTCTATTGGAGTCTGGTTGTTGACTCCATTATACAGCATTACGAATTTACTCTGGAGTGGGCAAACGCCGCAACAAAGAGAATTTCGAGTTTCGAATCTGCGGGCGTTGATGCTGGAGCTACAAAGAGAAAACCTACTTCACAGCACTCCCGGTATGCAAAGGGAAGGGCTACAGGCAAGAAAGATTTGTTGACTCCCAACCATCAAGCGCCACAAACGCGGGTTGCACGGAAGGCCAAAAGGGGCCGGTAAGGCACATGCAGATAGTTCATTGTAATAACCAGGGGTTAGCCAGATGAGCACCAACGGAACCTTACTGCAATGTGATGGCATAAAACTTGATTTCGGCGGTGTTAAAGCCCTGGACGATGTTAGTTTTGACGTTAGAGCAGGGGAGATTCTGGCTATTATCGGGCCGAATGGCGCTGGTAAGACTTGTACTATTAACTGTATAACCGGGTATTATAGACCTAAGAGTGGCAGCATCGTTTTTGATGGAAGTAACATCACTGGCTTGCCTACTCATAGAATTACTAGACTAGGTATTGCCAGAACTTTTCAAAATATAGGATTGTATCCTGGGCTGACAGTGTTAGATAACTTGATGGTAGGCCGCCATAATTTTATGAAATATGGGTTCTTGGCTGGCGGGCTATACATAGGAAGGGCACATCAGCAAGAAATTGAGCATCGTGGAAGGGTAGAAGAAATCATAGATTTCTTGGAGATTGAACATATAAGGAAACAGATGGTGTCCAATATTGCCTACGGGCTTCGTAAGCGGGTGGAATTAGGAAAAGCCCTGGCACTGGAGCCGAAGGTGCTTTTGCTTGATGAGCCTATGTCCGGCATGAACATAGAGGAAAAAGAGGATATGGCTCGCTTTATCATTGATATTGAAGAAACGACAGGAATACCAATAGTTATTGTGGAACACGATATGGGAGTGATAATGGACATATCGGACAGGATAATTGTGCTTGATTTTGGGAGGAAGGTTGCTGAGGGCACTCCTCAACAGATAGGAGTTAATCCTGAGGTTATCAAAGTTTATCTAGGGGGGCGAGCTTAATTAACACCTTGATTGAGAAATCGATAGGAGGGTTTACCAGGTGATTGGTTCGTTTGAAGAACTGGAACAAATGACCCATCCAAAGCTTGTCAGGTTGAATTACAACAGACGGAAGCAAAAGGTGGCTCTAATGAAGAAGAACCTTGGCATATGGCAAACTTATGCATGGGAAGAGCTGTATTCTAAGGTGAAAAATGTTTTTCTGGGTTTAAAGTGTTTAGGCTTGGAGCGCGGGGATAAGGTTTGCATTCTTGGCACAAATGACCCGGAGTGGTATATCGCTGAATTTGGTACCCAGAGTGCTGGTGCTATTATTGTAGGGATAATTGCTGATTGCACACCAGCAGAAGTGAAGTACCTCGTAGATTTCTGTGATGCCAAATTCGTATTTGTTGACGACCAAGAGCAAGTGGACAAGATGCTGGAAATCAAGGCTGAAGTTTCTAAAGTTCAGAAAGTAATCTATTGGGATCCTAAGGGGATGTGGGCTTATGAAGATGGATGGTTGATGAGCTTTGAAGACTTACTGGCTCTTGGAAGAGATTATGAAGTGGACCATACGACTCTTTTTGACGAAGAAATAGACAAAGGAAAGCCAGATGACATAGCTCTTTTCATACATACTTCAGGCACCGGTGGTTTACCTAAGGCAGCACAACTAAGCTATAGAAACTTGATGTCTGTTTATTTAAACGGGGTAAGGCAGAATCCCGTGGATGCTTACCGTGAGGGTGAAAGAGTTCTTAGTTATCTCTTCCCGGGAATTAGCGGTGAACAGGGTCAATATGTTTGTGGCTTACTTATCTCGGGTCTCATAGTTTGTTTTCCTGAAGAAGTAGCAACTGTGGCAATGGATACCAGAGAAGTAGCGCCAGCTTCAGTTTTGTATCTTCCAAGGATGTATCAAGCGGTGGCAGGAGCTGTCAGGGCGAGGGTAGAGGATAGCTCGTTCATTAAGAGGTTGGGCTATGGTATCAGTATTGCAGTCGGTTATAAATTAACAGAATTTGACCGATTTCACCAACCTAGCTTATTGTGGCGAATACTGGGTTTTGTAACGGATTACTTGGGGGCACGCCAGGTTAGAGACAAACTGGGACTGTTGTATGCCCGGACATGTTTCACCGGTGCTGCTGGCATTGGACCGGATTTGTTTCGTTTTTTCCGCGCTTTGAAGCTTAATCTACTCCAGGGATTTGGTGCTTCAGAAACAAGTGGGGGAGCGGCGGTGCAAAAACGGGATGAAATTGATTTTGGAGCTTGTGGCCGACCGCTACTGGGTATAGAGATAAGGGTAAGTAACGAAGGTGAAGGCCTCTTCAGAGGGCCAAATGTTTCCATCGGATACTATAAGGATCCTGAGGCTACTGCAAGGACGATGATACAAGGTTGGTGGCATAGTGGCGATGCGGTTCACCTGACTGATGATGGACAACTCGCTGTTACAGGCAGGATACCAGATTTGGCGACTTTGAGAACCGGTGCCTTGTATTCTCCAGTATATATAGAGAGTAGCCTCACATTCAGCCCTTATATCTCTGACGCAATGGTTATAGGAAAAGATAGAGACTTTGTTAGCGTTATCCTAATTATAGATTTTGAGAATATGGGAAGGTGGGCAGAGAAAAGGAATATAGTCTACACCACATTAGCTAATCTCTCCCAAAAGCCTGAGGTCTACGATTTAGTACAAAAGGAAGTGGATAGGGTTAATCGCGTGCTGCCTTCGTCGGTAAGAATACGCAAGTTTGTTAACTTTTATAAAGAATTTGACCCGGATGAGGGAGAGCTTACACGGACTAGAAAGCTGCGCAGGAAGTTCTTGGAAGACCGGTTTGGTGACTTGGTAGAGGCCTTGTATACAGAGACCAATGAGTTCACTATAGAATCGGAAGTTATTTATCACGATGGCAGGCGTGGCAAAATAAAAGCTAATCTGCAGATAAAAGATGTGGAGGCTGGCTAATGGTAACGTCTGAGATACTAATTTCGGGTATAGTAGGCGGTGTGTTAACCGGAGGTTTATACGGTTTACTTGCCATCAGTTTTATTCTTATTTATAAGTCATCAGGTGTATTGAATTTTGCTCAGGGGGAGATGGCAATGGTGGGCGCCTACATTATCTTTTTTACCTTGGCTCAACTACATGTGCCCGTAGTACTAGGGTTAGTGCTGGGCATTGTCCTTGCCGGTTTATTCGGCTGGGTACTACATGAGACTGCTTTGCGCCCCCTTATTGGCCAACCAGTATTCAGTATGATGATGATTACGGTTGCCTTCTCTCTATTTTTCAGAGGCATAACCCCGGTGATCTGGGGGACTGCTATTTTACCTGCGCCTGAATTGGTGCCTCTAACAACCTTGTCGATTGGAACAGTGAGGTTCTCTCTGGTTGGCTTGGTTAGTTTTGGCTGCGCCTGCCTCGCAGCTACAGGTTTCACCATCTTTTTCAAGTTCACCAGGCGCGGGCTATTGATGAGGACGGTTTGTGAAGACCACCAATTAGCTGAGGCTACAGGCATCAGCGTAAGGCGAATACTAGACCAGGTGTGGATACTATCAGCTATAGTAGCTATGGTCGGCGGAGTGCTTGTTAGCCAGACTACCGGTGTTGGTGATACTGCTGCTAACCTGGCACTAAAAGCACTTCCGGTAGCCTTGTTGGTCGGTCTGGAATCAATTCCTGGTGCTTTGCTTGGGGGAGTGATTATAGGAGTAAGCGAAATCCTGGCTTCACTATATCTTGATGCTTTCACTTGCGGAGGAATGATGGAAACTTTCCCATACATTGTTATGCTACTGGTGCTTATCATTCGACCTTATGGTCTTTTTGGCTTGAAGAGAATAGAGAGGGTGTGAATTTAGATTATGCAACCATGTGGTATTTTAAATCGGAAATACGCCCAAGATATGGCTATTGTGCGAACAAAGCTGCAGTGGGGTTTGTGGATAGCCTTTCTAATTGTGTTGTTCTTGCTGCCTGTGTTTGTGTCTCCAAGCTGGTTAATGTTTCTTAACCAAACGATGATAACAGTGATAACCGTCATGGGCTTACAATTATTGGTTGGCTTCTGTGGACAGCTATCTTTGATGCAAAGTGTAACAATGGCGGTAGGGGCTTATGCCAGCACTATTATAGCCCGCACCTTCGGCTTTCCCTTCTGGCTGGCTGTTCCCTGCGGAACCCTAGCCGCTGGTGTGATAGGACTTATCGCCGGGGCTCCTTCCCTGAGAGTCAAGGGATATTACTTGGCCTTGGCCACTTTGGCAGCTCATTATATAATCGTGTTCGTCATAGCGCACTCGCCGATGGAGATAACCGGTGCAACAATTGGGTTGGAGGTGCCAGCGGCAAGCTTCGGAAGTTTTGTTTTTCAGAATGACCAGAGCTGGTATTATTTGATATTAGCTATCACATTGATAAGTGGGCTATTTGCAAAGAACCTGGCCAGGGGAAAAATAGGTAGAGCCTTTGTAGCTATAAGGGACAATGATTTGACTGCTGAGGCAGTGGGGATTAACATTTTCAGCTACAAAGTTTTGGCTTTTTTCATCTGCTCGCTGTTTGCCGGACTTGCTGGCTCTTTGCAGGCTTATTACATCGGCTTCATAGATACCAGCCAGTTTACCCTTTGGAACGCGATATGGTATCTAGGAATGATTGTTGTAGGTGGCGGAGGTAGCATCTTAGGTGTCATATTCGGTGTTGCAGTATGGAGGCTCTTGGAGCAAGGAGCACTTTTGGCTGGGCCGGTACTAACCCCAATTCTGGGAGGGGCGATTTTCCCATTGCTGAATGCTGTTTTTGGATTAGTAATAATAGCTTTTCTGCTTTTTGAGCCCAGAGGTCTGGTTCACCGCTGGGAATTGTTCAAAGCGAGTTATAGATTATGGCCATATTCTTATTAGGAGGTGCCGTATGACGTAGGAGCAAAGTTACATTGTTCAAAGCGAGTTATAGATTAGGGCCATATTCTTATTAGGAGGTGTCGTATGACGTAGGAGCAAAGTTACAAAGTAGGCAACGCCATTGTCTGAAAATACAAGCAAAATACAAACATAAGGAGATTAGAATGAAAAACAGAAAAAGCCCGAGGAAGTACCTGGGTGCTCTAGTGCTGGTTGGTATTGTGGTGTTAATTGCTGCCTGTGCCCCGGAAGTGGCGCCAACACCAACCCCTGAAGCTACCACGCCGCCAGAAGATATCGTGATTGGTCAGCTAATGGATTACTCTGCTTTTTTCAAGACGCAAGGGGCCTGCTTCAGGGCTGCAGCTGATACCTTCGAGCGCTATATCAATGAGGAGAAGGGTGGCATTGATGGTAGAAAAGTAAGATTCGTGCATTACGATTTCAAAGCGCAGCCGGCTGTGGCTGTGACCGCAGTCAAACAAGGAAACATGGAGCACAATCCGATTGCCTGGGTCTGTGGGTATTCATCGGGGATAAATGCAGCTAAGCAGCAGCTTGCAACAGACAAAGTTCTCATGTTAGGGTTGCCTAATGCCGATGGATTATCTGACCCAGAGAGTTTTGTCCTTATCACGCGCCCGCTTTACGAGGAAAGCTCTCTTAGTTACCTGAAGCGTATGGCCTCCGAATTTGAAGGGCCTGGTAAGTACAGGTGGGGGATGCTTGCTCTTGAGGTTATGCCTTCTGCTCAAGCAACCGCTGCTAATGTAGACAAAATATGTGAGTTCACTAATACTGAATTTGCTTTGCTCGCATGGATACCTGTGTCAATAGCGGATGCCACTCCCTTTATGGATAAAATTGAGGCTGCGCTGCCTATGAATTCTGTGGCACTAGGGACTGTTGATGCGCCTGTTGCCATGCTTTTAAAAGCTATGGAGGAGAGAGGCCTTAAAGACAAGGTGACACCAACTATTACCCACCATGCCGGGCCAAATGGCATAAGGAGCATTGCTGGCTCAGCAATCGAGGGATTGGAGGTTACTTGCCCCTATGCTTCTTATACAGAAGCCGACAATATACCTATGATGGCAACAGTGTGTAGATTGTGTAAAGAATACACACCTGATTTTTACCCGCCAGACCTCTTGTATCTACAAGCATGGGTAAACTATATTGCTATCACCGATGGACTATCCCTGGCTGCAGAGAAGGTCGGATGGGACCAGGTTACATCTGCGGACCTCAGAGATTTGCTAATTTCCGGGGTGGAAATCGATACCGGCGGTCTCAGCCAGCCACTATACTGGGAGGGACCTACGTACCATCGTGGGCTTCATTGGGACAAAACGACACGGCAGACAGCTACAGGCGAGGAAGTTATTAGTGATTGGATTGAAGTACCAGATTGGTATAAAACCGTAGGAGAATAGGCAAGTCTAGTCAGAAGTTTGAGATAGAAGGAACTGCTGAGCTAGCAGCCAAAGAGAAATCGATCCAGATACCAAGGGTATGTGTAGAAGGTAGAGGGTATCTGGATCGATGTAAGGCATGGAGCCTTTTGAGGCCAAGAACTGGCGAGCTTTAGGTCTGATATTACGTGTGCCAGGTAGGCGGCAGATAAGTAGCTGTGCTCATGAATAAGGTATGGGTTGGTGTCTAGGTATGACAATGCTAGAAATAAACAACATTGAAGTAAAATATAAAGGATTGATTTTGGTGCTGAAAGGCTTGTCCTTGCATGTAGATAAGGGTGGCTTGGTTTGTGTATTAGGCAGCAATGGGGCTGGCAAAACCACATTGTTGAAGTCAACATCAGGATTACTGAAGATCGAAGAGGGCAGAGTTACGGATGGAAATATAGTGTTTGACGGCAAGAGAATAGACAATATGTCTCCGCCAGCTATAGTAAGGATGGGCATTGTTCAAGTTATGGAGGGAAGGAGAATCTTCGGGCATCTGTCTACAGAGGAAAACGTTATTATCGGCGCAAATCTGTTTTCGGACAGTCGGGTACGCCAGGATTTAGAGATGGTATACAATTATTTCCCACAGCTCAAGGGGCTTCGGAGCAAGACTTGTGGTTACCTTTCAGGAGGTGAACAACAAATGGTGGTAATAGGTCGTGCTCTGATGGCACGGCCTAGGATTATTCTGCTTGATGAGCCATCATTGGGGTTAAGTCCTATCCTTCAAACCACAATTTTCGAGCTAGTTAGAAGGATAAGTGCAGAGCAAAAGGTTGGCGTATTGCTTGTAGAGCAGAATGCTCTTGCCGCTCTGAGTATTAGTGACTACGGCTATGTGCTGGAGAATGGCAGGGTAGTATTGGACGGCCCCAGTGACAGCTTGAAGGACAATGAAGACATAAAAGAATTCTATCTTGGGTTAAGTAAGGTGGGCGAGCGCAAGAGCTATAGAGGAGTAAAACACTATAGGAGAAGAAAAAGATGGCTGGGGTGAGGATCAGGGTGAGCCAAAGCAGGGCAAGTTAGCTTGGCAGCCAAACAAAAACATTAGGAGAGAAGAAATGAGCAACAAGGAGTACGAATACCTAATCTACGAGAAAAAGGACGGGGCCGCCAAAATATTCTTCAATAACCCGAAGAGACTTAATGCGATGGGTGCGCCGATGCTTTCGGAACTGAAGGATGCGCTCCTGGATGCACAAAGTGATAACGATATAAAGGTTATAGTCCTTACCGGCGCTGGGGACAAGTCCTTTTCGGTGGGCCAGGATTTCAGTTTGCCGTTCGAAGGAGCGGGCACTCCCGTTGGTACATACAACTATCTGCGGAATGTCTGCTACGAGGCACACAGATTGATGGAAAGGATGGAGAAGCCCATAATTGCGGCGGTGAACGGCCACTGCTTTGCGGGCGGGCTTGAGTTTGCCTTGGCCTGCGATTTCATGATTGCCTCCGAGAATGCCACGTTCGGCATGCTCGAAGTCGGCTTGGGCATACTTCCTGGCTCGGGAGGAATTGTGCGTTTCTGTAAGGCTCTGCCAGCGAGAAAGGCCAAGGAACTGCTCTATACCGCCGGCCGATTCAGCGCCAAGGAAGCTGAGGCGATGGGGCTCGTGAACAGGGTGGTCCCGCAAGACAAGTTGGAGGATGCTGTCAAGGAAATAACAGACAATATATGCAGCAAATCACCACTTGCCATAAGACTGGCCAAAATGGTGGTCAATGCTGCTCTTGAAACGCCAGACATCGATGTAGCCCTAGCATTGGAGCGGTCAGCAGGCGGTCTGATTTCAGCTTCAGAGGATGCCAAAGAGGGACCAAGAGCCTTCATGGAGAAGAGGCCTCCGGAATTCAAAGGGCGGTAGGCATCTATTTCCGCTTTCTTGAACGTTTTCTTCTTGGCATGCCAAGAGAAAGGAGGGATAGGCACGTGACATGATATGAGGTACGGTATTGTAGCTCAGTTGGTGAGCATACAATATGCAGCACAGTGAATTCTAACGGAGGTTTATGTAAGAATGAGCAAAGGAAAACTCGCAATCGCTGGGATTGGTGAGGTGGCCACGGGATGGTATCCCGATAGGGGCCAGTGGGACATGATTTATGAAACATGCATGGGAGCGATAAGAGATGCTGGCGTGGACAAGAATGACATACAGGGCGTCATCAGTATCAACCCAATGGCTCAACCAAGGCTTCAGTCGGAGATTGGCTTTGGGAAAATTCCAGAGGAACTGGGGCTCAAAGGATGCAAGGAGATTTGCCTGGTCAACGCCGGGGGGTCGAGTTGTGTTGCCTCTCTGAGGATGGCAGAGCAGTGGGTAAACAGCGGTGTTGCAGACATTGTCCTTGTTCAGCACGTCACACAGCACTCGGGCATTCCGCCTGATGATGCTATCAAATTCTTTGCCACTGCGGGTGTGGATATACAGTGGGAATACCCGTTCGGCATGACATTCAATGGCCTTGTGGCGATTGGGGCAACCAGATACATGTACGAGACAGGGGCTACTCCGGAGGAAATTGCCGCGATAGTTGTAGCTCTGCGGAAGTGGTCAGAGCTGGACCCGCTTGCCATGACTCGAAAGCCAGCGACCATTGAGCAAGTTCTCGGCTCCAGGATGGTAAGCACACCTCTGCACGCTTGGGAGTGTAACCGATTGGCGGATGGAGCGGCAGCAATGGTTGTGACTACGCCCGATAGAGCCAGGAAACTGACCAAGACGCCTGTCTTCAAGCTCGGCGAAGGCGTAAGGTATACTCAGGCTACCATGACTCAACGCAGAAAAACTCAGAGGAACCCAATCAAGGAAGCAGCTAATGAAGCATTGGCCGAGGCAGGCCTCAAGCTGGAAGACATGGATATCCTGGAGGTTTATATGGCTTATCCTCTCGGGGTCGCCCAATTTCTTGAGGCACTCGGAATAGTGGAACGCGGCAAGGCCGGCAAATTCATGATGGAAGGCAATACCTGGCCAGGAGGCAAGCTCCCCGTTTCCACTATAGGTGATGCCATAGGTCGAGGTCACACCGGCTCTGGTGTTGGATTCGCAACTTATGTGGAATGTGCACGGCAGATAATGGGTAAGGCTGGAGATAGGCAGATACCCAATTGCAGGTACGTTCTAACGAATGCCTCAGGTGGTTCTGGCATGAATATGGTAGTTACAGTATTTGGGAGGGACATAACATGAGTGAATACAAGAAGCCGTTACCTGTCACCCAGCCATGGAGCGAAGAGTTTTGGAAGGGGACCAAACAGCGCAAGTTCTTGATTCAACACTGCAACGACTGTGGCTTGAACATATTCTACCCGAGGAAATTCTGCCCCGAGTGCTGGTCATCCAACCTGGGCTGGATTGAATCCAAAGGGAAAGGGAAACTGTGGAGTTACACCGTAACGATGTACGGCGTTGAAGAGAGGTTCATGGAAGACCTTCCCTATGTGTTGGCCTTGGTTGACCTGGACGAAGGCATCCGGGTGATGAGTAGAATTGTGAATTGCAAGCATGAGGACCTGAAATGTGACATGCCCGTGGAGGTAGTCTTCAAAGACATAACTGATGAGTTTACCCTGTTCTATTTCCAGCCGGCAAAGCAATGATGTGCCCCTTTTGGTCAATGGTGCGAGGCGTTTCTTTGATGTCCGCGCACTAGCTTGTTATGGGCGAGCGTTCTTAGTTGCCGCCAGGAACCGTATTCAGCAGCCAAAGGAGGAGATCTCACTTGAACAAGCATGGAAGCTGGTGCAATAACTGCGTCAAGGTTTGCCCATGGACCAGACCTAATGCCTGGAACCATAACTTGGTTCGTTGGGCGGTTCAACGTTCCAGTTTGGCTAGGAGGATCTCAATCAAAGCTGACGAATTTCTGGGGTATGGAAAGGGGAATGAGCAGGACAAATGGTGGTTCGATTTAAAGAGCGTGGCTGGTGTACTAACAATACCGCAGCGTAATATTGGCTGAGGCTCACCAGTTTTGACCTTGGAGACTATCAAGCCATCGTTTGGATTCACAAGCTTTCTTATAGAAGGGACCTGTGGACGGTAACAAGCTTAAGCACATTTTGCTACTGAGCTTGTGAGTCATTGATACAAAATGACATAGGGGAATAGTTGAACATGGCCTATTACAAACTTTGATTTATGAGCCAGGTTTAATAAAGAGGATTGCAAATAACCAACCCGTGTTTGATAACAAGCTTGGTTACAAATTCCGGGATTAATACAGGCGATTCGTTGAGAGGATTCTGTATACTTAACTTAACTACTTAACGGAGGAGATTATCATGGCACAGTTACTTTGGACCCCCTCAGAGGAGCGGAAAAGAAATACCAATATGGCCAAATTCATAGGTTATGTTAATAGACGGCACGGACAGAAATTTGGCTCTTACGACGATCTATATGACTGGTCAATAAAGAAGATTCCCGATTTCTGGGCCGCCTTATGGGACTTTGTCGAGATCAAGACATCGAAGGATTACAACACTGTCGTCGATGACCTCGTGAAAATGCCGGGCGCAAAGTGGTTCGTTGGCGCAAAACTAAATTTTGCCGAGAACTTACTACGCTACAGGGATGACCAAGTAGCTCTTATATTTAAAGGTGAGGGGCTAGAGCCGGTCAAGATAAGCTATGCTGAACTCTATGACCAGGTGGCACGCTTGGCCAAATCTCTTCGTGAGCAAGGGGTCACTGCAGGCGACCGGGTAGCTGGGTTTATGCCCAATATGATTGAAACAGTCGTTGCCATACTGGCTACTACTAGTCTTGGTGCTATATGGTCATCCTGTTCTCCTGATTTCGGCGCTAAGGGAGTTCTTGATCGCTTTGGGCAGATACAACCAAAGATTCTATTCGCTGCCAACGGCTACTTCTATAATGGCAAGGCTTTTGACTCTTTGGAACGAATCACAAGTATGCTGAATAACCTCCCCTCTATCCAAAAGGTCATAGTCATCCCCTATACAGAGAAGACGGTAGATATCAGCAACATCCCCAGCTCGATTCTTTACGAGGATTTCCTATCCCAAGAGCCTGGGCTTGAGATCCAGTTCGAGCAAGTCCCCCCTGACCATCCCTTGTATATCATGTTCACCTCCGGGACTACTGGCTTGCCCAAGTGTATGGTGCAAGGCGTTGCCGGGGTTCTGGTCAATCAGCTGAAGGAATTGAAACTCCAGACTGATGTTAAGCGGGAGGATACTATATTCTATTTCACCACCTGTGGCTGGATGATGTGGAACTGGTTGGTTTGTTCTCTAGCCCTTGGTGCTACTGTGTTGCTCTATGATGGTTCAGCCTTTTATCCCAATGCAGCTGTGCTATGGCAGCTAGCCCAAGACGAAAAAATAACCATATTCGGCACCAGCGCTAGGTACCTGGCTGAGATTGAAAACCGCGGGCTCAAGCCAGGCAAAGACTATGATTTGAGCAGCTTAAGGGTGATATTGTCTACAGGTTCTCCTCTCTCCATAGAGAGCTTCAATTTTGTCTACCGAGATATTAAGAAGGATGTGCTCCTCGCCTCAATTTCGGGTGGTAGCGACATTAATGGTTGTTTTGCTGCAGGTAATCCAATTGGTCCTGTCTACGCAGGCGAGCTACAGCGGCGATGTCTGGGCATGAAGGTCGAGGTCTTTGATGCACAAGGAAAACCGGTCGTGAACCAAAAGGGTGAACTGGTGTGCACAGCTCCTTCTCCATCCATGCCCCTTTACTTCTGGAATGACCCAGACAACCGAAAATACCATAGCGCTTATTTCAATGTGTACCCTGGTGCATGGCGCCACGGAGACTACGCTGAGATAACTGAGAATAATGGCGTCATCATTTACGGGCGCTCCGACGCTACTCTTAACCCAGGAGGTGTAAGAATAGGAACCGCCGAGATCTATCGTCAGGTGGAGGCTCTTGATGAGGTCGTAGATAGCCTTGTGGTCGGCCAGAAATGGGAGAACGATGTCAGAGTTATCCTGTTTGTCAAACTGGTCGAGGGTGTGGAACTAACAGAAGACCTCGTCAAGAAGATAAAAACTACAATCAGGCAGCACACCACCCCACGTCATGTACCGGCTAAGATCATAGCTATTGACGATATCCCCTATACGATTAATATGAAAAAAGTTGAATTGGCAGTGTGGAACGTGATTCATAACGAGCCCGTGCTTAATGCGGATGCTTTAGCCAACCCACAGTCGCTGGAACTATATAAAAACATTAAGGAACTTCAAACATATCAGGCACAAGGAGAATAGCGGAAATAATTAGCGAGGCGCTGCAATACGGTCTGGCACTTCTTCAGGAGAAAGACGAAGACAAGTTCTATATTCAGGAATTGCGCTAAGTCCACAAACTATTGGACACCTCATTAGCCAAACCAGTACCTAGTTGATGAACTTCGTGGCCGCTTCACTAGCACAAAATTGAACATTTCATCGTTTCGTTCAGGCATGACTGGCAATCGCGACTTCTTCATCGGAGATGTAGTACACAAGGCGTTCGTATCTGTAGATGAGGCTGGCACAGAGGCCGCAGCGGCTACTGCAGTTATAATGCCAACGGCGATGCCACCTGGAGAGCTTGTGGAAGTAATCGTAGATCGGCCCTTCATATTCTTGATTCGTGACATCGAGACTGGATCAATACTATTCATTGGGCGCGTGGTAAACCCCAGTGCCTAAATCTCTTTCGACTGCTATATCGAGCCTTGTGAATTGCACATCTGCTTGTTTTGTTAGCTGAACGTCACAATAGCCTGTAATGTTTGGTGGTGCTACTGAACATCACATCGTCTAGTATCCTCGTTGCTAATATTTTTGCCAACCAAGTCCCTGGATCTCCCGGCACATGCTGGCACGCCCAAATACAAATTGAGCTACCACCTAAGGAATGACACAGAATTATACCTCCGGCAACTGAATGGCACTCACACTTACGCTTCTCATCATGGACTCGCGCAAACCATAAAAAGAAATTGCATATTTGGAATAGAATATCCGTAGCTACAACGATTAGTTAAATAAGATATTTACTGTTTGACATGCGGATTTGCCGGTATTATTATGAAGCCAAAAAACAAAGGAGGGATCAAATGAAGGGACAAACGGCCGATAACAGAAGCCAGAGTGGGGAACTTGCCTCACTAAGTCCCGAACTGCTTGATGCTATCTGCGAGGCTGTTTTGGCAAAGCTGTCGGCTCAAGACCCTGGGAACTTGCTTCCCAAGCAAGACGTCGAGGGTCCGAATCCCTTCACCCGCTCCACTACAGATATAAATCATAGCTACTTTGCTTCTAGACATCTTGACTACATGTGTTTGCCTGGTGAAGTTGCCCAAATAACTGGAACAACATCGGCAAAATATACAAGGAGGCAATGTGCCACTAATCACATGGACGAGTACAAGCTTTTGCAAAAGGAATCCCTTTAGTATATAATATCCTACATAGTCCAAGAGATAGCTGGCCTGTGAAGGTTAATATAACGGGTTAGTAAAGGGGGAAGCAATTTGAATATCTATGTAGGTAACTTATCATATGAGGTAACTGAAGAGGAACTGCGGCAGAATTTCATGGCTTTTGGGGAAGTGTCATCTGTAAGCATTATCAAAGACAAGTATAGTGGACAATCGAAGGGATTTGGGTTTGTTGAAATGCCATCCTTGTCCGAAGGCCAAGCTGCAATTACTGGTCTCAACGGAAAAACACTGCATGACCGGACGCTTGCTGTTAATGGAGCTCGCCCTCGTTCCGACAGCCGGGGCAGTGGATCCTACGGTGGGAAAAAAGGCGGCAGGTCTGGCGGCAGGTCTAATAGAAGAGAGGGACAGAAGAGATACTAAATCGTCTAGTTGCCATCTATATGTTTTTAAGACATGTAACAGTGATGCTTAGCGCTCAATTTAGCAAGCACACGGCACCTAATACAGTTTCAATAGTCGTGGTAACATAATCATAAACCCCGCACAGACTCACCCCACAATTATCCCTACACCAAGTCAAACGCGGCTCAGGATATTTGCACGGGGGTACGTTTGTGCCAGGAAAGGAGCACCAAAATACCGAACAACATATGCAGTAAAAAGACAAAGGTTGGAAAACTTGATATCCACTACCTTGCCGGCGGGCAGGGCAACCCAATGGTCATAATCCATGGCGGTGGCGATGGTGCCAGAGCGTGGCTAGAAAATGCAAAGGAGCTCTCCAAACACTATAGTGTATATATTCCCGACCTCCCAGGCTTTGGGCGCAGTCAACCGATGGGTGACAAATTTCATTTTTCAGAGTTTGTGACATTCATAGAAGACTTTACGCACAGCCTGGGCCTCAAATGCTTCCACCTGGTAGGACATTCAATTGGTGGCAGCATCGCCTTGCACTACGCACTCAAGTCTCCTCAGAAAATAAAGGGACTTGTGCTCGTAAGCAGCCTCTGCATGGGAAAGGAAATTGCACCGTGGGTCAGATTCCTGTCCTCTTCGGTTCTTTGTAGATATCTTGGGGAAGCTGCTATTGCCATCCTGAAGGCTACCAAATGGCTGGCTCGTTTATTTTACACTCCGTTTAAATTCGCCAACCCCGTCACGCGGCTCAAGATAAACATGGGGAAGAGCATAACAACATTCAAGGGACAGACCACAGTGCTGCTGGACCAGCTTTCTGAACTGTTGATGCCTACGTTGCTAGTCTGGGGTGCAACGGATAGCATTGTACCGGTTGCCCATGCATATGCTGCCGCCCAGCTAATCCCCGATTGCCAACTACACATTTTCGAAGGTTGCGGTCATAGCGTCTACAAGCAAAGGACTCAGGAGTTTTCCAAACTGCTGGCAAGATTTTTGGGCTAGAAACAACCACCTTTGACAAAACAGTAATGCCACGAAGAGTAAAGGCTGAGTAACCTCCTTATTGCAATTAAGCCAACTTAGCCTCAGATTGTCAATAACCAAAGATATAAATGAGCCGCTGCACATATAGCTATTATGGAACCTTCCAAAATGTTCACCCTCTTCGCCTCGGCATGTAACAAAAAGCCAAAAGATAACTCTTAACTAAAACCTTGGCATGCTGGCTTAGATTAGACACGATAGACTGGTAAGCTTCTCTGTTGTATAATCAGGTCAGAGAGAATCAAGAATACTGTCAAAGACCGTTGGCAGATTCCAAAAGGAGAAATTTATGGAAAATAGAGTGGCAATCTTTATAGATGGGAGCAATTTGTACCATTCTCTACGCAGTAATTTTAAACGCCACGACCTCAACTTCGCTGAGTTTGCCAGCAAGCTATGTGGCTCACGACGCTTGTTCCGAACATACTATTACAATATCCTGCAAGACCCAACTCAGCGCCCTGATGGCTACCGAGAGCAGCAGGAATTTCTTGATACCCTGCGCAAGACACCATATCTGGAGATTCGGCTAGGGAGTACCAAGCTGGCACAAGGGATTCCCATTGAGAAGGGTATCGATGTTATGTTGGCTACAGACCTGCTATATTTCGCCTGGAATGACTTCTACGACGTAGCAGTACTGGTAAGCGGTGACTCTGATTTCGCTTATGCTCTCCAAGCTGTGAAGAACATGGGCAAGCATGTCGAGGTAGCCTACTTTGAGAGTGGGATATCCAAGGACCTTCTGAATGTAGCCGATAATCGGCATCTATTAAACCGGAGCTTCTTCAATGGTTTGTGGGCACGTAAACGTTATGTCAAACGTGGAAGCGGAAGGGCTGGGGGCAAGGTCACTCCAGGCGGCGAATAAGCCTTTATGGGCAGCCAAGCTATCAGGGGCTAACCTCCCATAGTCAAAAGGAAACTGAATAATTCGTGAGTCTGCTGCTGCGCACACTCTCAGTCAATGCTTTTTATCTTCTGCACCGCGTCTCTTATCTCATCAACAGAAGCCTCTTCCTCTATCGTGGACAAATCTCCCAGTTCCTGACCTGCCAGCAGGGATTTCATCACCCTTCTCATGATTTTACCACTTCTTGTCTTGGGCAGCATATCAACAAACTCAATGTCCTTCATTACTATAATAGCACCCATCGTCTTTCTTATATGTTGTATAAGTTCCCGCTTCAGCTCCTCGCTAGCCTGGTAGCCACTGGCCAGCACCACAAAAGCACTGGCTACCTCGCCTCTAAGCTCATCGGGGACTCCTGACACCCCAGCTTCAACCACCGCTGGGTGAGCTACCAGAACATTCTCGATTTCTATAGTTCCTACCCTGTGAGCAGCGATTTTTATTACCTCATCAGCTCTGCCAACAAACCAGATATAGCCGTCTTCATCCTTATAAGCAGCATCTCCAGCATAATAAGCCCCTTGAATAGCCAGACTCTTCTCCCAATAGTCATCCTTATATCTTTCTGGGTCTCCCCATAGCGTTGGAGTCAAGCCTGGAAACGGTTTCTTGATAATAAGAATGCCTTTCTCTCCGCTAGAAGCAGGCTGACCATCCTTTTCCCTGACGACGTCTGCTATTATTCCAGGTGCTGGGTAAGTCGCCGAGCCAGGCTTTATCGGAGCTATACCCAAACCATAGGGATTCCCTATTATTGCACCTGAAGTTTCTGTTTGCCACATATGGTCTAGCACCGGCACTTTGCCTTCAAAGACTTCATTCTGTAACCATTCCCATGCCGCAGGATTCAGCACCTCGCCCGCACAAACAACCCTCTCCACAGTGCTAATATCATGCTTCCTCGGCAGTTCTATTCCCGCTCTCATTAGTGCGCGTATCCCGGTGGGAGAAGCCCAGAGACCTGTCACCTTGTTTCTATCAATTACATCCCACCACATGTCTGGCCGCGGATAATCCGGAGTACCATCATACAAAATCGAAGTGCAGCCAGTAAGCAGAGGGGCATAAATATTATAACTGTGACCCACCACCCAACCAATATCCGAGGTGCAAAACCACATATCATCAGGCTTCAAGTCATACATCCATTTCCCCATGCAGTAACAGTACAACTGATAACCACCATGGTTTTGCACTGTAACCTTAGGCCTAGCAGTAGTTCCCGAGGTAGGAATCAGGAATAGAGGTTCATTAGACTCCATAACGACATAATCAGAGCTAAAGCCTTCGCCTTTGGCTAGAAACTCATCCCAATATATGTCTCTGCCCTCTTTCATTGGGACATCCGCATCATTCTCATGGGTGAGAACCACTACTGTCTTGACCTGATTCTCGGAAGGAAGTATCTCCAGCGCCTCATCTACCATTTCTTTCAGCGGCACCGGTTTACCTCTCCTGCTTCCTCTGGCTTGAGCCAGAAGATACTTAGAGCCAGTCAACTCCAGTCTATCTGCAATTGCTCCTGCTGAGAAGCCAGCAAATATCGCCATATGCACTGCACCTATCCCGGCACAGGCAAGCAGAGCTGCCGCTGATTCAATACCCATCGGCATATAAATGGCTACTCGGTCACCTTTTTGCACTCCCATACCTCTTAACGCAGAGGCATATTTATTCACAAGGTCCAGGAGTTGTGTATAGGTAACAGTCCTTATCTCTCCGGTATCACCGGACTCAGCAATGAAAGCTACCTTGTCACCTTTTCCCTGCCCCACTTTGTTATCCAGACAACTGTAGCTTATATTAGTGGTACCACCTATATACCACCTGAAAGTAGGATACTCCCACTCAAAAACTTTGTCCCACTTCTTGAACCAGTGGATATCATCCATAGCATTCAGGGCTGCGTCTTCCCAGAAGCCTTCATAATCTTCCACTGCCCGGTTGTAGAAATCCCTAACTTTCGGCGGTAACATTCGAAACATTTCTTTTCCTTCCTTTCTATTCTTAATTTAGAGCAACATGTATCCCACATTAGCAAAATTATCTGATATTATAACAAAAAGCCAGACTGTAACATAGCACAAAACAGGCCTATCACCTTTGGTCCGCCACAAAGTTCCTCAATGTGCCAATCTTCTCTATTCTGACCTCGACCACATCACCCGGCTTCACACAGCCAACACCCGACGGCGTGCCTGTAGCTATAACATCACCTGGCAGCAGTGTCATTACACTTGAAATAAAGCTGATTAGCTTGGACACTCCAAAGAGCAGGTCGCTAGTACAAGCAGACTGGCGGAGCTCACCATTGAGATATGTCTCAAGTTTCAGCTCATCCGGGTCAACCTCCGTCTCTATACAAGGGCCTATTGGCGCAAAGGTGTCGTAACCTTTGGCCCTGGTCCACTGGCCATCTTCACTTTGGACATAGCGCTCCGAAACATCATTAAAACAAGTATAGCCTATCACGTATTCCTTTGCCTTATCCTCCGTCACATCCTTTGCCTTCCTGCCAATGACCACACCCAGTTCGCCTTCATAGTCGACGCGTCTCCAGAGATGGGGCAGGATGATGCTGTCATCAGGGCCGATGACTGCAGTAGAGGGTTTGAGGAAAATAAGCGGCACGGAAGGTATAGGCAGTTTAGCCTCTTCAGCATGCCTGCGATAATTGAGCCCCAAACAAACTATTTTGGAAGGGCGGCAAGGGGCAAGTAACCTCACTTCTTCCAGCTTGCAGGTACTTCCATCAAGTGTGACTGAGTTCCCAGAGCATTTAAAATGGGCAAAGGGACTGCCTTGAAATCCACGAACAACGTTCTCCGCCAACACACCATATTTGACCTTACCCCGGGTGACAAAGCGAACAATCCGCAATCTCGTTTTCTCCCTACATAAGACTGACGGTATATTATAATATAGCTACATTAGCATAACCACATTTGTGCTTGTGGTCGCTCCTACATCACCTCTAAAACAAAAGATTGGCCGCACTCCATTGGGAAGTTGATTGTCACTGAAGGATATGGTAGACTTTGCAAACTTCAAGGATAAAAGAGTAAAGTTTATGTTGAAGCTCTTTGTAGATAGTGGGCGAACATTATGTAAAAAGGTGGCAACTCCAGAGCGGGATTGAGGATATGCGGATAAAACTGAAAAACGAACAACTTAATATATTGGCGCAACGACTCCGTTTCGAAGTAATGCTTGAGGGACCACGGGATGTGCGAGGCATGCTGGATGTATTGGGAACGGAGATGCCCTGGGATGAGGTTGGGTTCAGCAAATTTAGCAACTCGA
>Ga0268278_1000430_pt1 | contig 29394 bp, 28 predicted proteins | sample saktaG_3_FD_190135 | JGI IMG/M metagenome (GOLD analysis project Ga0268278, IMG submission 190135) | Saline water microbial communities from Sakinaw Lake, British Columbia, Canada - sak_2010_1_5_55m | ecosystem: Environmental > Aquatic > Non-marine Saline and Alkaline > Saline ...
CATACTCCCATATGTCAACAACAATCAGCACATTCTGTGGCACCACGTTTTGAAAATTTCCAAAGAGCGACTTAATGATTACAAGAACTTATAGGGGAGTGACCCCCTGTAACTGTTAAAGAAAAGTTTAACTCAATTGAACTAAACCCTTTTCTATTCAATGGCTGGGAGACCAGGATTCGAAGCTGGATTCACGGAGTCAGAGTCCGTTGTCCTACCGTTGAACGATCTCCCAGTAGTTTGTGTCAGTGATTCATGTAAATCTCCCCACCCACAGGAAGGTGTGTGCGGGGCACGCTTCCGGTCAATCAAAAGGGGAAACGCCTTTCGTCCCCGGTAAATCAGACGGCGCGTTTAATGCCACCAACTCACTTTATTATCAATAAAAATTTTTTCTGTTTGCTTCTGGGAGGCCGCCACACTTAGTCATTCTTTGGGGTGCTGTAGAGGCTGTTATCATCAACCAGGTGGGTGATTTTAGGTTCTGCGCCACAGACGGGGCAATGGGAATCCTTGCCTAACCCGACTATCTGAAAGCTCATGGTCAGCGCATCGTACAGCAACAGTTTTCCTATCAGCGGCACACCGGCACCGAGGATCAACTTGAGAGTTTCAGACACCTCTATCGTTCCCACTGTGCCCGGCAATACATTGAAGATACCGGCATCGGAGGTGTTTACGATTAAATCCGGCGGAGGTGGCTCAGAGAATAAGCACCTGTAGCATGGTCCCTTTTGAGCATCGAAGACACTTACCTGTCCTTCAAAGCGATAGACAGCTCCATAGACGTAAGTTTTGCCGGTGAGCACACACAGATCATTGATCAAGTACCGCGTGTGGAAATTATCTGTTCCATCAACCAGAATGGTATAATCCCCGGCAATCTTCTCCGCATTATCGGGGTTAAAACTTTCCGTATAGATATCAACGCGGATGTGCGGGTTGAGTCGAAGCATCTTTTCCCTGGCGGATTCGGCCTTGAGCCGGCCAATCATAGCCGTATCGTGGATGACCTGCCGCTGAAGATTGGAGATGTCCACTGTATCGGGATCGACGATACCAATGCGCCCTATGCCTGCCGCAGCGAGATACATCGCAACCGGCGAGCCGAGCCCTCCGGCACCGACGACGAGGACCGATGCCGCCTTCAATTTACGCTGTCCTTCCGGACCCACCTCCGGGAGGGCTATAGTGCGGGCATAGCGACGAATTTCTTCCTCTGTAAGAGCGGGTTGCATCTCTTTTCTCAACGAATCGATCTCAAAAACAGATTACTTGTCATATGAATGGTGAAGACCGTGATCTTCATGTCCGTCCAATGCATCTTTCATCTCTTCCGTAACGGAAGCACCGTGCCTGTATTGGAACGGCCACATACTTTGCTGGTGAAAGAACGCGACGCGGTCTTTATTTTTAAGGGTGAGCTTCAGATCCGGCTGCATCCCTGGCATGGCGCTCAATTTGCCATTGATAAAGGTGATCCCTCTTTCCTTTGTTGGCATGTTCAATTTCGCCAGGAGATCACCCATCGTCGTTCCCGCCGGAACGTTAAACTGCAAATGAGCATAGCTGCCCTGAGAGGCCTCTCCCGCAAACCGTGCCAGGTCACCGTATAACCAGACTTCGACAGCTATAGTTTCCATGTGCTAACCACCACCAACAGGCGGAAAAATACCCATTTCGTCTCCCGATTCGAGGAGCCAATCCAGTGACCGGGTCCGTCCATTGACGAACGCTATCTTCACTTCTCTTGCAGGTATTTTCAGTTTTTCAATTAAGTCTGACACAGAGGCACCATCGGGCAATTCAATCTCAATCGGGGTACCCGCAGAAACTCCGGGGATGTAGCGACACAATGTCGCGTATATTCTCACGTTGACACGCATAGTTCTCACAGAGAGTAAGCTGGACAGGTTGTGGTTTCCCTGCCCAGCTTTCCAACGATTTACAAGTCTTCATATACTGAGTCAAGCTCGCTTTCCGGCACATCAAAGACGACATTGTGCGGGGGCAACGGTTCAAACGTCATGAACTCCGGTATACGGTCAGATTCTTTGCCGAGACCGGCTGCTTCATTAAACGCCCGTTCCTTCTTCAAGACTTCCGTGCCATACGCGACGACATCGTCCGCCGACCACTTTGTACCCAGAACTCCATTGCACTCTTCGATCAAACCCTCGTATCCGGTAGCGATATCGAGAATCGCAAAGGCGATAAATAAGCAATGACCTGAAGAGTCGATAAAGGCCGTTGTTGCCTGAAAAGCCCTGCTCAAGGCCGCCTTGCCTTCCGCTGAAAGCGGATCCTGTTTACCCATCACTCCGAGAATCTCCGGTGCAATAGTGTATCCTGCAGTATGGTCCGCGCCCATTGTGCTGGTTGCATAGGTAATGCCTATACCTTTCACCGCGCGCGGTTCGTAAGCCGGCATGCCCTGTCCCTTCACGGCCGGCACACGAGAAACACCGAACGCCTTGCCGGCGAGTCCAGTACCACCGCCCAGCGCGCGTCCGAGTCCGGATGCCTCACCCATTTCCTTGATCAAATTGATGGCGCCCTTGCTGTCTCCAAAAGGAATAACGCCTGCCTCCATCGCAACACCAATGGTTGCCCCGGTTTCTATCGTATCCAGCCCGTATCCGTTGCAGAGATGTATCATCGTCGCGATATCATCCAGGTTGTCTATACCGCAGTTAGCACCTAATGCCCAGGTGGACTCGTACTCCACGCACGACGTATGTTCGGTTCCATCGGCTTTATGCCAGGTATTTGAACACTGAATGGTGCAGCCCGGACTGCAGGCGTGGTTGTAAAGTTCCTTTCCAAGCCGTTTTTTGTTTCCCTCGAAGATTGCTTCACCGCCGATCTTTGCCGCACCTTCGAAACGCCCGCTGGAGAAATTGCGGGTCGGCAACCCTCCTGCTTCGTTTAAAATATTAATAAGAACAGCCGTTCCGTAAGTGTTGAGGGCTCCTTTGGGCTTTGTAATGTCATGGGTTTGCAGTGCATCTAACATCTTTTTGCGACCTTCATCGAACAGTGCTTTGTCGGCAATATTCACGCCCGGTGCGCCGGCCCTATTGAGTACTATAAATTTGAGGGCCTTGCTGCCCATTACGGAACCCAAACCTCCGCGACCAGAATATCTACTTGGACGCTTTGCCATGTCATTGAATACGACTCCAGCGTTGCCGTATCCGTGTTCTCCGGCCATACCGCAACCGGCAATAGAAATTCCTTTGCCAAATCGTTCGTAAACCTTTGGAAAAACCTCGTAGAAATCCTTTCCGCTGTATTCGGTGGCATCGAAGAATTCTACTTTCGGTTTTCCGGCAGCGCCATCCCATGTAACGTGCACTCCCCAAAATTTCTTCTTCTCTTTGGGTTTGCCTTCAACCACCAAAGCCTTGATCTGCATCCTCGCAAGGTCTGCTGCCCACGAGGTGCCTGCGTTAGATTCCTTGATACCACCGGTAAGCGGTGATTTCGCACCCACCGATACGCGAGACGAAGTCGGTGCATTAGTGCCAGTTACGATTCCTGATGAAAATACGAGTTTGTTATTGGGACCAAGTGGATGGCATAGTGGGGGAACCTCTTCAGAGACCAAAGTCGATGTCATCGCTCGGCCAGAGAGGTTTTTGTAGGCTGGAGGTGATTCCTCCAGGCGGTAGCTGGCATCATCCATGTTAAGTCTTATAATCCACATGACGCTTCCTCCTTTATATAATTCTTATGTCATGGTTTAACGATTAAACTGTACGATACCTCATCCCTGAATTTTCTTAAATCTATTCTTCTTTTCACCTCCCTTCAAATGAACCATTGTGGGGCAAGAATGTGTTAATTAATAAAAGACTTTAAGCACTTACGGATAACTCTTAACGTGCAACCAAAACCCCGTTACTCTTTATGAGAGAGTACATAAGAAACTAAGCAATGTCAAAAGAAAAGTAATTGGACAGACAATGATGTGACTTTATGTCTGAGACGTAAAATTGTGAGGGTGTCTTTCCGGACAGTATCTTCACAAAAGCGATTTTTTACGGACATCTATCTATATCAACGCCAGGCTGTCGGCCTGAGCATTCTTGGCCTTATCCTCGTATTGCCTGGCAAATATGCATCAGGCGGGCTGCCCGGGACTTCCCAAAATGGCAAAAAATAATATAAAAAATACAATTTGAATAACCCATCCTATAATGCAAACGCCAACTGCACGAAATGTGCTTTCATAATCAAGAGCCTGTCTTATCGCAATAACCATCGCTGCTATCATCCAGATTGAAGCAATCATGGAAACAGGCCACAGGAATCCCGGAATAATACCCAACACTCTAATCAGCCCGGGAGAGCTGGAAAAACCGATAGTTCTAAGCAGTTCACCATAATCGGCTTTGGTCTGCGGTTCAGGGAGGATTTTCGTACCAACAAGATAGGCAATATAAGCCCAGATACACCATCCGATGAGAGCCACAAGTGTTCCCATTAAAATCCCTTTAAATCCTGTCGTTGTAGCAGCCCCAAGCCCGGCTGCGATACTGGAAAGAACGACAACTCCCGCTGCCTGTCCCAACGCGCCCTTGTCAGCCTCAACCTCCTCATATAGATTGGCATCCAGTTTGGCAGCGCGGTAAATACGGTTAAAAAAAAGATTCATGTACTCCATAAGTTATTACCCTCCTTTATTATTGATCTTATCTCCATGCTACCCCGTTACATTCCCTTTAAGGCCTATTTCTTCTGCAACTTCGCGCATTCCCATGATGGTGTCTTCGATTAGCTCACTGACATCCACACCGAGCATCTCGGCGCCTTTCTGGATAATCGATCGATCAACACCGGCAGCGAATGCGGGTGATTTCCACTTTTTCTTGACCGACTTTACCGTCATGTCCATAACACTCTTCGAAGGCCGGACAAGGGCGTTCGCTTGAACAAGACCGGTCAATTCGTCAATGGCATAGAGGGTCTTTTCGAGTGTGGTTTGTGGTTCTGTATCAGAGCATATTCCCCAGCCGTGAGAGACGACAGCGCGGATGTATTCTTCGGGCCAGCCTTCTTGTTCAAGTATTTCTCGTGTCCTGGTGCAGTGCTGATCCGGATACTTTTCATAATCAAGATCATGTACAAGGCCGATAATTCCCCATTTTTCTTCATCCTCACCACGCTTTTTTGCAATGTATCGCATAACTCCTTCTACAGAGTAAGCGTGTTTGCGCAAGCTGTCGCTTTCGTTGTATTCATGTAAAAGTTTTAATGCATCCTCGCGGGTTGGCACAGTGTTTCCCATTGATCTTCTCCTTTCTTTGGGGTTATCTTCTTAAAAGTACTGCCCCGAAAAAGCCATCTGTCCCGTGGCGGTGTGGGTATGTTCTGAAGAAACCATTTCTGTCTATTAAATCAGGACTTATGTTTTCAGGGGGATCAATACGTTTGTAATCAGGATGATTAGCCAAAAAGTCTTTTACAACTTCTTCATTTTCTTCGGCTTCGATGGTACAGGTGCTGTAAATTATCATTCCTCCCCTTTTGGGATAGTTAGCTGAACGGTTTAATATCTTTTTCTGAAGAACGGGATAACTTTTTAAATCATTTTCCTGGATGCGCCATTTGATTTCGGGATTTCTTCTGAGGGTGCCAATACCGGAGCAGGGTACATCTACGAGAACTTTATCGAAGTTTCCGTGGTAGTTTTTCCCCATATCTTCCGTTGCATCACCAACCTGCGGCTCAATTATCGTTATGCCCAGCCTGTTAGACAATTTCTGCATGATTTCACTTTTATTCTTATTGATGTCAAGCGCTACTATTCCCCCCGTGTTTTTCATTAACCCGGCTATGTGACTTGTCTTGACGCCTATGCCTGCACATATATCCAGGATCTTCTCCCCGATCCCGGGGTTTACCATAAAGGATATCAACTGGGATGCCTCATCCTGTACCTGTATATACCCTTTTTTATACTGGGGCATTTCTCTGACAGGCATGGAAAGATTGGAGAGAATTATTCCATCGTGGGAATATTTGGCGGATTTTGCCTTATAACCTTCATCAAGAAATTCTTCAAGTATCTTTTCCCGTCCTGTTTTCAACGTGTTTGTCCTGAGCGTTAGTGGCGGTGTGTTGTTGTTACTTCGGCAGAATTCCAGCGTTTCTTCAATACCGTATCGTTTGATCCATCTTTTAACCATCCACATGGGATGTGAATGAATAATGGAGATATGGAGAGGGGGGTTCTCCTTCAGGTCAGGATATTTGATTTCGTCCATTTTTCTTATGGCGTTTCTTAGGATTCCGTTGACCAGGCCGGAACGTTCGGGGTATAGTTTTTTTGTTATTTTTACCGCTTCATTTACAGCGGCAAAAGAGGGTATCCTGTCTGTAAATATGATCTGATAGAGGGCCGTTCTAAGGATATTTTTTAATCCATCTTCCATAGACGATGATTTTCCCTTGTACAGATGCTGAATAAACCAGTCCAAATGATTCCGCATGCGAAGCGTTCCGTAAACAAGCTGAGTCAGAAGCCTTCTGTCATGCACATTATTTAAAATATTCATGGAAAGATAAGCATCTAAGAGGGGTTCCGCGAAGGCATCTTCTCGGTCAACCCTGCTCAGGATCTGTATGGCTATGGAACGGGGATTGTTTTTCATAGTAACTGCTAAAATGGGAGATTTCAAAATACTTTGGTGACGTTTGATGGTTTCGTAAAAAGTCAAGGGAGATGGAACATTTTTGACTTTCTACGAGTTCATCACATTTATTTCTTTTATATTTGCTTTCGGTGTGGATTGCAATGAAAAGATCGTTGATTGCCCGGCCTTTCTGTGGTAGCGTTCCTCTACATTTCGAAAAGATTTTCTTACAAACTCCAAAGATGAAAGGTGCTCAAGATGATTTATGAGCATCCCCTGTCAGACTCATGGAAAACAAAACCGACTGATCGATTTATTCTCAAGTGGATCAAATGTCACCTTTCTGCCCGTGTTACGCCTAAACTGCTTCGTTTCACATGGCTCCGCCCCTGGATGATTACGCTCTGTTCCGCGATGTTGGGAACTCTGGGTGGAGCGGTTTTTGCCCTGGGATGGGGTTGGCCGGCCGGTTTGATTGCCGCCGTATCACAGGTCCTTGATGGTGTGGATGGACAATTTGCCCGATTGACAGGCAGAGAAAGCCCGGCTGGTGCTTTCTGTGATTCCCTGCTGGACCGTTTTGCAGACGGAGCCATGATGATCGGCATGATTATCTATTTGGCGAGATTGCCTGTCCATATGCCGCTGTGGCAGCTGCTGATTTTAGGTTCTTTAGCACTTATCGGAAGCAACGGAGTCAGTTATTCAAGCTCACGGGCTGAGAATTTAGGGATTGATCTCGGGAAGCCAACGTTAGCCAGCAAGGGCACACGGTCAAGCGTGATGATTATCTGTGCCCTTGGCACACTGGTATGGCCTTCTATGCCCATTGTGTCACTCATTTACCTGGTTTTGCATTCTAACGGTGTATTGATAATGAGGCTGGTCCGGGCATATAGGTCTTCCAGTTTTGAATCAGTTCAGGATGAGTAAATTTTGGTGTGGTAAGAAAATCTCTTCGCTTTAAAATCGATTGATTTAAGGAGAGAGCTTTACAGAATGTTCAATTTTGTTCAAGTTCAAGGAAGGCGAAAATTTTAACCACAGGAATATATTGGATATTTCGAGGATTAAAATTTGAGACTGACGCAGAAATTGGGTAAAAGGGGACGTTATGCAAAGGTCTCAAGGAGAAAATAATATGGTAGAAACCGGCGTAATCCATGGTCGTTTCCAGATACTCCATAATGATCATATAAAGTACCTTTTAGCAGGCAAAGCCAGATGCCAGCACCTCGTTGTGGGTATTACAAATCCTGATCCCACACTTACCAGAGAAGATCCGGCAGACCTTCAGCGCAGTTATCTTATAGCTAATCCTCTGAACTATTACGAGCGGTATACCATGGTTAAAAAAGCGCTGCGTGAGGCAGGTTTAGAATCGAACGATTTTTCTATTGTTCCTTTTCCCATTAACTTTCCCGAATTGTACAAATACTATGTACCCCTTGATGGCACCTTCTTCCTGACCATATACGATGATTGGGGAAGGCGGAAACTTGAACAGTTTCAGGCTATGGGGCTGAAAACGGAGTTACTTTGGGAAAGGCCCGTGCATGAAAAGGGGTTGAGCGGTACTGATATTCGCAGGCGGATCGTTTCAGGGGTAGCCTGGAAACACTTGATCCCTCCGAGTACCCATATGCTTCTGAGAAAATGGGGTGTTTTGAAGCGATTGCGAGAGCTCTATACATCCTGATTGTTACAGGCTTTATTCACAACAACTCCGTTTTTTGCGCAGATGCTGGCGCCAGCAGTGAAAAGGTACAAGGGACAAGGACAAAGGATCAAGGAAAAACCTTTAGCATTTAGCTCTCAGTCCTCATTGCTCATTGCTCCGCCCTTTGCGGCTTTGCCGCCTTAGTTCCTTAGTTGTAAAATTCTTGCAAAAATGGCAAAAGAATTTGGCTGTAACTTTGCAGGCTTGGAAACGTAGGGCAGGGCTTTAGCCATGCATAAAACCCAATGCAAGGCTAAAGCCTTGCCCTACATGCAAGAGGTCAGCACCTCTTTGGTTGCGGCTTTGCCGCCTTAGGTGTAAAGGATTTCGGATATATGGACAAAGGAAATATCGGAGTCCTTAAGACCCCTCAGAAAATATCCGATGGCCCTCGCGGTTTCCGGGAAAGGATGGCCAATTCCGATTGCGTGTCCATATTTGAGCGCATATTTTTTAAGCAGATGAAGCTGAAAAAGAATGGATAATTCATTACGAGAATTATCAAGGAATACGTTCCTGCGACCAGCGGTAATATTAAGTCTTCTGGCAGTCTTGTAGGCCTTGGAGTCATGTGAGGTCAGGCTGTCGATGAAAAAGAGATCGTTATTCTTGATTACCTTGAGAGTTTCATTTATCTCTTTCTGGCACTCCGTGAACCTTGAGCCCATATGATTATTAACACCAATTGCAAGGGGCACATCGGATATATTTTCTTCAATGATACTGGATATCTTCCATGGGTCATATCCTTCATAGAGGGCACCGGGACCCGGATCGAGGTGAGAGTTGTAAGGCTGCATGGGCTGATGCAGCATCACTTCGTGCCCATAACCATGAATTTCAACAGCCAGGGCTTGAGAATGTGTAAGCCGGGGTAAGATGGAAAAAGTAATGGGGATATCGAGTTCCAGAAACCACCTCGCACGGGCGAAGCTGTATCCAATATCATCGATAATCAGTGCTATGCGAGGCTGAAAAAAAGAACTCCCTCTATGTCCATCAAAGGCAAAAGCCTTTGAAAAACTGTTCATGCCAAGTAAACTTCCTGCAGCTAAGTAGGCACTTTTAAACAAGAAGCTTCTTCTGTTCATTTATTGTTCCTTTTTCAGCCATAGAGATACAGTGTATTGTCAAATATGCGATTATAAAATGGTTTGTTTTATAAACTGTCTAATTCGCTTGCGATGCATTACATAATATTAAGGAGCAATTTATATTGCTCATACAACATGTTGTGTTTGATGTCAAGAGTTAATACAACATGTTGATTAAATAATTTAATCATTAAGATAAGGATGACGTCTTCGTAAAAAGTCAAAAACTTGCCAAGGTATCATTCCCGCGAAAGAGGGAATCCAGTAATTACAAGCAGTTATGGATTCCAGATCAGGCCTGTCCTCGGCTCCGATCGGGGATCGGGAATGACAAAACGACAGAAATTCGGACTTTTTACGAAGACGTCAAGGATGAGAAAATAAAAAAACCTTCCCGTGGGGAAGGTTTTTTAAATGTAGTTTTTTACGTGGGGGATGATTCCCCATGTAAAATCTATCTGATGGAATTTACTCTTTAAAAATGGCACCTGTACTTGCTGACGTGACCATTTTGGCATATCTTGCGAGGTAGCCCGTCTTGATACTTGCCGGTCGGGGTTTAAAGGCCTTTTTCCTCCTGGCCAGTTCTTTTTTATCGACCCTCAAATCGATCTTTTTATTCGGGATGTCAATGGAAATTGTGTCTCCCTCTTTTATAAGACCGATAGGTCCTCCTTCAGCCGCTTCGGGAGATATGTGTCCTATGGCGGCTCCTCTTGTGCCCCCGCTGAATCTGCCGTCTGTTAAGAGAGCCACTGATTTATCAAGACCCATTCCCACGATGGCCGATGTGGGTGAAAGCATTTCCCGCATCCCGGGTCCCCCTTTTGGGCCTTCGTAACGGATTACAACGACATCACCGGGATGAATCTTGCCCCCTAAGATAGCCTCGATGGAATCTTCTTCAGAATCAAAGACACGGGCACGACCTTCATTCACCATCATGCCGGGCGATACGGCCGATTGTTTGATCACACCACCGTCGGGAGCGAGATTTCCCCTCAGTATGGCTATGCCGCCTTCTTTGCTGTAAGGATCTTCAATAGAGCGTATGACATCGCGGTTTTTAACCTTGACCCCTTTTAAGTTGTCACCTACCGTCTTTCCTGTAACTGTCAGGGAATCGAAATGAATGACGCCCAGTTTGCTGATTTCCTTTATTACGCTCTGAACACCACCCGCCTCGTCAAGGTCTTCGAGGTGGTGAGGGCCGGCGGGGCTGAGATAGCAGATATTTGCCGTTTTCCTGCTGATTTCATTAAACAGGTCAAGATCCAGCGTGATTCCCGCTTCATGGGCAATAGCGGGAATATGGAGGACCGTATTGGTGGAACAGCCGAGGGCCATATCTACGGCAATGGCATTTTTGAAGGCATCCAGTGTAGCAATATCTCTTGGCCGGATATCCTTCTTTACGAGATTCATGATCTGCATGCCCGCTTTTTTTGCCAGACGTCTGCGTGCGGCGTGGATAGCAGGAATCGTTCCGTTTCCCGGCAGACCGAGTCCGAGGGCTTCGGTTACGCAGTTCATGGAATTTGCCGTAAACATTCCGGAACATGAACCGCAGCCCGGGCAGGCACAATCCTCCAGTGCCTTCAATGTTTTTTGTGTCATTTTACCCGATTTTACTTCTCCAACTCCCTCGAAGACACTGATCAGGTCCACAGTTTTTCCATCGAGGGTGCCGGCCAGCATGGGACCCCCGCTGACGACAATTGTGGGGATATTCAAGCGAAGAGCCGCCATGAGCATTCCCGGTACGATCTTATCGCAGTTGGTGACCATTAACAGTCCATCAAAGGGGTGGGCCGTTGCCATGATCTCGATGGAATCGGCGATGAGTTCCCTGCTTGCCAGGGAATATTTCATTCCCGTATGGCCCATTGCAATGCCGTCACAGACCCCGATGACTGGAAATGTTACCGGCGTGCCCCCCGCCATTCGGATGCCTGCCTTGGCATCTTCCGTAATCACATTGAGGTGGACATGGCCGGGAATAATCTCGTTGGCTGAATTTACCACACCGATCATCGGCCGGGAAAGTTCCTCATCGGTATATCCCATGGCCTTGTAGAGCGATCTGTGAGGTGCCCGTTCCAACCCCTTTTTCATTAAGTCACTTCGCATTTTCCCCCCTTATTTTTTTCTCCGTTCCGGCCTGAGTGAGCGGAGTACTGCTCCGGTCTGCCACATCTCCATATTTTTCATTTCATCCAGTTCCTTGTTGAGTCTTTCTCTGTAATCGGGGGCACTGTTGGAATCGAGCACAATCTGAGTCTCTTTACCGGAGGCAACACGCTCATACAGCTCATCAAAGACGGGCGCAACGGCATCGCGAAATCTGCCTTTCCAGTCGAGGGCGCCCCGCTGGGCTGTAGTACTGCAGTTTGCATACATCCAGTCCATGCCATTTTCTCCGACCAGGCCGATCAGGCTCTGGGTCAGCTCTTCCACTGTTTCATTAAATGCTTCACTGGGGCTGTGACCATGTTTTCTTAAAACGTTGTACTGGGCTTCCATGATGCCGGCAAGACATCCCATGAGAACGCCTCGCTCTCCCGTAAGATCGCTATACACCTCATTTTGAAAGGTAGTGGGGAAAAGGTATCCCGATCCAATGGCAATACCCAGAGCGATTGCCCTTTCCCGGGCTCTTCCCGTATAGTCCTGAAAGACAGCCATGCTTGAGTTGATGCCGCTACCCGCCAGGAAGTTGGTTCTCACAGTACGACCTGAACCCTTTGGAGCAACGAGTATGACATCTACATTATCCGGCGGGATAACACCGGTCAGGTCTTTATACGTAATGGAAAAACCGTGGGAAAAATAGAGGGCATCTCCTTCTTTGAGATGGGATTTGATTGTCGGCCACATATCTTTCTGGCCTGCATCGGAGAGAAGGTACTCAATAACGGTTCCCCGTTCGGCGGCATCTTCTACAGGGAAAAGGGTTTCGCCCGGTACGAAGCCGTCGGCGACTGCTTTTTCCCATGATGCCCCTCCTTCACGCTGTCCCACAATAACTCTGATACCATTATCTTTCATATTAAGGGCCTGTCCCGGACCCTGGACACCGTATCCGAGGACGGCTACCGTTTCGTCTTTCAACACTTCCCGGGCCTTTTCAAGTGAGAATTCCTCGGAAGTGATAACTTCTTCCATGACGCCGCCAATCTCTATCTTTGCCATATTCCAACTCCTTTATTATTCCTGATTTTTAAAGGGCTACGATGCCTGATCTGCTCATATCTTCCATGCCAAGAGGTTCAAAGTGTTTCAAAGCCCGTTCAATTTCTTCCTCGGTTCCTGTTGCTTCAATCACACAGTAATCAGATTTCCTGGTGATTACCCTGCAATTGAGATCCTCTATCGCTTTTTCAACTTTGTTTTTATTCTTTTCTGTGAGTTTAAGACGGATCAGCGCCATTTCTCTTTGACCGAATTTTGTCTCTCGTACGTACGAAACCTGACGAACATCCACCAGTTTTTTCAGTTGATTCTGAATCTTCGTGACGGTTGCTGAATCACCTGTCGTGCCGATGTTGATTTTCGTAATATTGGGATCCATTGTGATATTTGCAGTAACGCTTTCAATATTAAAACCCCGTCCACTGAAGATACCAGCCACCCTGGCTAATACATCAGGTTTGTTGTCCACTATAAGCTTGATCATATGTTTTTTTACCTCCATATTTCCATTTCCTTTCTATTACACGAATTTGTGAATCTTTCATTTTCCCAGAGACATATCGCTTATGGGAGCGCCCGGGTTCACCATAGGATAGACACCCTCTTCAGGGTCAACTGCGAAGTCCATGAATACAGGACCTGGCGTATCCAATCCTTTTTTAAGAGTCGGTTCTACCTCGTCAGGTTTCATGGCCCTCAGGCCGACTGCCCCATATGCTTCAGCCAGCCTTACAAAATCCGGAACCTGGCTTATATTTGTATGGGAATATCTCTTTCCATAGAATAGTTCCTGCCACTGACGTACCATTCCAAGGAACCCATTGTTGAGAATAACGACCTTGACAGGAATATTGTAATTTACCACTGTGGCCAGCTCCTGGATGTTCATCTGTATGCTTCCATCCCCGGCAATGTCTACGACGGTTTTATCCGGCAAGGCAACCTGCGCTCCAATGGCGGCGGGGAAACCGTAACCCATTGTACCAAGACCTCCCGAAGTGAGGAAAGTGTTAGGATGATTGAATTTGTAAAATTGAGCCGCCCACATCTGGTTTTGTCCAACTTCAGTGGTTATAATAGCTTCACCTTTTGTAAGTTTATACAATGTCTCGATGACATACTGTGGCTTAATGTTTTCGCCCGTAGAATATGACAGGGGAGCAAATTCTTTCCAGTCGTCTATTTGATCAAGCCAGGCCTTTCGCTCTTTTTCAGGGGTGGTGAAGTGGTTCTGCTCCAGCATCTTATTCAATTGCCGGAGCGTGGATTTGCTGTCACTGACGATCGGTAAATCGACAAGAACATTCTTGTTGATGGATGCCGCATCAATGTCAATGTGAATGATCTTTGCATTTGAAGCAAAGGCATCTATTTTGCCTGTTACACGATCGTCGAAACGGGCGCCGATTGTAATTAAAAGATCGCAATCGGTTACTGCCATATTCGCATAATATGTGCCATGCATGCCTAGCATACCGAGTGATAACGGATCCGTTCCGGGGAAAGCGCCGATACCCATCAGTGTGTGGGTTACCGGAATTCGGACTTTATTGACGAAATCCCTCAATTCATCCGATGCCCTTCCAAGGATTACGCCGCCTCCCACCATGATAACCGGTTTTTTTGCTTCCTTGATCATATCCAGAACATGATTTAATGCTTCAACGTCCGGAACATACATAGTATCGGGAGAACCTGGTTTTAAAGGAGCGGATTCTGTGTATTCCGTTTCCGCCTGCATGACATCTTTTGGCAGATCGACCAGTACAGGTCCCGGCCGTCCTGATTCGGCAATATAAAAGGCATCTTTGACCGTTCTCGCAAGGTCTTCAACCTTTCTGACTATGAAATTGTGTTTGGTGCAGGGCCTTGTGATACCCGTAATATCGGCTTCCTGAAAGGCGTCGGATCCGATAAATGCAGTGGGGACCTGGCCGGTAAATACAACTATGGGAATAGAATCCATATATGCCGTTGCGATTCCCGTTACGGTGTTTGTGGCTCCCGGTCCAGAAGTAACGAGACAGACACCTACTTTGCCCGATGCTCTCGCGTATCCATCGGCGGCGTGTGCCGCGGCCTGCTCATGACGAACAAGGATGTGTTTGAGCTTGCCTTTATGGAGTTCGTCATAAATATCCAGGACGGCGCCGCCGGGATAACCGAATATCGTGTCGACACCCTCATCCAGTAATGATCTGATTAAAATTTGTGCTCCCTTTAACTTCACCTACACACCTCCTGTTTATCAATTAATTATTAATTTTTACCGGTAATTAAATTTCACCAAAAAAAAACCGTTACCTGCGCTGGTAACGGTTTTTCAATTGTATGTCTAATAAGGGTTACACCATCACCAAGCCTCCGTATGGAAGGGGATAATTATGTTAATTATTACAATAATGCTCTCAATGCTGGTGATGGTGATTTTCATCGCTTCTTCCTTTTTCCCTTGGCGAATATAAAACTAGTAACAAGTCCGGTCTATATTGTCAAGAAGATATTTTGAGACTGTCATTTTGTATGTGGCTTTTATGTCTCATTATTATTTTTTTGTTGTAATGCTATGAGTCCTGTCCTTGCGATTTCTTCGATACCAAGTGGTTTAAGGTAATTTAAAATCGTTTCTGTTTCATCTTTATCACCGACGATCTCAAGAATACAGTAATCCGATTTCATGAAAATCACCTTGCATCCGAACATGTCGATAGCTCGCATAACTTCGGATCTGACTTTCTTTTTCAGGTTAATACCAATCAGCATCATTTCTCTTTGCACAGATTTCGTCGGCTTCAGTTCAGTAACCTCAATTACATCTACTAACTTGTCCAGCTGTTTTTTTGTTTTCTCCGTGAAAACAAAGTCTGCTTTGCTGACCAGTGTAATACGTGAAACCTCAGGATCAGTTGTTTCTGCCACACATAGGCTTTCTATGTTGTAACCGAGCCTGCCGAAGACTCCGGACACACGAGATAATACGCCGGGCTTATTACTGACCAAAATTGAAATTATGTGTTCTTCACCTTCCATTTTCATACCTTTCTAATATTAATTTTTCTAACTGCCATACTGATTTGGACGTTACAAAACATGAAAGTCCACTTTTCATTGCAAAAGACTACTGACCACTAACAACTTTCATTAATCCGATCTTCCGTAGATCATTTCCATATTTGATCGGCCTGGTGGTATAATAGGAAACACATAGTTTTCCGGATCGACCATGACTTCTAAAAGGAAAGGTCCTTCGCTTTTAGACATCTTTTCAATACCGGCCTCGGGGCTGTCGACCAGAACCCGATCCGCCTGGATTCCGAAACCCCTGGCTATTGCCGTTATATCAGCCCCATTCCCCAGTTCACAGCAACTGAGGCGATTTTTAAAAAAAAGATCCTGCATCTGGCGTATCATTCCCAGATAACCATTATTGAACACGACAATTTTGATCGGGATGTTGTAATAACTTATTGTCGCCAGTTCCTGAATATTCATGAAAAAACCGCCGTCTCCTGAAAATGCTATCACTTCATGGCTCGGTGTCCCCATTTTTGCGCCTATGGCTGCGGGAACACTGAATCCCATGGTGCCCAGCCCACCGCTTGTGAGCAGGCCACGGGGAGTCTTTGTCTTCCAGCTGCGGACTGCCCATATCTGATTTAATCCCACATCGGTTACCGCGGTTGTCGCCTCCGGCATGGCCTCCTGCACCATGTTAATAAAGTTTCCCGGTTGACCGCATCCGTTGAAAGAATTCTTTTTTTCCGTTTGCTCTTTTTCTTTTCTTATTCGATCAAGCCACTCGAATCTATCTTTTCTTTCTAACAAGGGAATCAGCCTGCTTAGAGCTTCCCGAACATCACTAATTAACGACAGGTCTGCCTTTATGTTTTTGCCTATGGAAGTGGGATCTATATCGATCTGAGCTATGGTGGCAAGGGGAGCGAACTCTTCCACATTTGATGTACTGCGATCGCTGAAGCGTGTTCCTACTGCGAGAATAAAATCTGACTGATGTATGACGCGGTTTGAGACTTCAAACCCATGTGTACCTATGAAACCGAGGTTATAACCATTCGCGGCATGAACAGATCCGATACCCATCATTGTATTAACGAATGGAATTTGAACTTTCTCTATCAGCTCAGTCATCTCGGTGCAGGCATTACCCAGTTTTACGCCTCCGCCTATAATAATGACCGGTCTTTCCGCTCGATTTAATGCCATGGCTATTTTTTCCAATTGATCCTGATCGTCTTCGGCACCGTTATTTTGCTTTTTTACAGCATAAATATCCCTTTCGTCCTCGCATCTGCACTTAGCGGCCAGGACATCTCTGGGGAGATCTACGAGTACAGGTCCTGGCCTCCCGCTTCTTGCCAGAGCAAATGCCTGTTTCAGGGTAGACCTCATGTCTCTTTCATTCCTCACAAGAAAACTGTGCTTTGTTATAGGCATTGTAATGCCGATTATATCAGTTTCCTGAAAGGCGTCACTTCCTAAAAAATTGGTAGGTACCTGACCGGTAAGGGCAACCAGTGGGGTCGAGTCCATGAAAGCGGTTGCTATGCCGGTCACAAGATTGGTGGCCCCGGGACCTGAGGTTGAAAGGCAGACTCCCACCTTGCCTGTAACCCTGGCATAGCCGTCCGCGGCATGGGCAGCTGCCTGTTCATGCCTCATCAGGTAATGGCTTATCGGGTTTTTAAGCAGACCATCGTTAATAGGTAGAGTGTTAGCCCCCGGGTACCCAAAGATGATCTCTACGCCTTCCTCTTCCAAAGTTTGTAAAAGTATTTCAGCACCTGTCTTTTCCATTTTTCTCCTCACTAAATTTTGTTTGTATTAAAATAAAAAAAGCCGCAAACTTTCACGAGATGCGGCTTTTTAAGCACAAAAAAAGCCGCGGGCTAAGGGGCCCGCGGCTCGTTGTTCATTCAATTCGTCAGAATGGCCGAGCGGCGGTCCCCATAACTACTACTACGAGTACGTTTACAACGCTAACTACCACGGCCAATAAATTGCTTTTCCTGAACTGCTGAATCATTGATAATCCTTCTGTATCAAAGTTGTCATTCACTTTATATAAAAATTTTCTTTTGTCAAGCTAAAAAATTCATTTCAAAAGTATATGTTGACAAATATTTTGAAAAGGGAAAAAATGAGGTGTTCGATAAGATACTGAAAGAGGCCAAAAAAATGAGAAAAAAAATAATCCAATCCGATCCATCTGTAATGATGGGTAAGCCTGTTATTGCAGGAACACGTGTTCCCGTGGAGATAATTTTGGAGAAACTGGCAGCAGGCGAAACAATTGAACAAATATTGGAGGCTCATCCACGGTTGACACGTGAGGGTATCCATGCAGCTCTCTCATTTGCTGCTGAAGTACTTCGCGCGGATGTGGTTTATCCTGTAGATGAGGCTATTTAATGACATTTGTAGTGGACGAGAGCGTTGACCGTCAGATTGTAGATTGTCTTTGTGCCGATGGCTATGAAGTGTTCTATATTGCCGAGATGAAGCCTGGAATTTCCGATGACGAAGTGCTTTCTCTGGCAAATAGAAAAGGTTCCCTGTTGGTTACGGCAGATAAGGATTTTGGAGAGTTGGTCTTTCGCCAGCATCGGATTTCAGCAGGAGTTTTGCTCATTCGACTGGCAGGATTATTGCCGGCTGAAAAGGCGAAGATGGTGGCGTCTGCTGGGGTTATAATGGGGTCGGACCAAGACAACTAATTGGAATAATGTATAAATGTGTTAAGAAAAGGCCATATTTTGCCCTTAGGACCGCTATTTTAGGTCCAAAAGAGTGGTTCTAAGGTTTTACAAAGGAAGTCTCTGGGGAATCATGGCCCGAAGGAAACTGAAGGTCACACCTCAAAAATTAAATACTCGGTCTAAGAATTTTTTTGGTCTAAATACTGAATATTTAATATGTGACCCTCTCTATCTCTCACCCCGGGTTTGCCCTTACCCTATCACTTCCGAAACATGTCGGAGTGTGTTCCAGTACGTTCGAATATGACGCGGCCTTCCTCCGTCTTGTAAATGAGAAGCCAGTCGGACTCAATATGGCACTCCCTTCGTCCCTGCCAGTTACCAATCAGTTTGTGGTTTCGGTGCAGAGGATCCAGTGGTTCTTCCGCGACCAGCGAGCGCATGATTATCTTAAGCTTCTCGAGATTTTTTTCACGCTCCTCAATCCGTTTGACGTCTTTCTCAAAATGCCGTGTGTATACTGGAGTGAGCATCAGATACCAAGCTTTCTGAACATGTCGTCGGCGTCTTCGCAAGCGACCAGGTTACGTCCAGCATCGGTATTGTTGAACGTCCGACGCGTGATCTCATTAGGGATGGCAACTTCAAAAGGCAGCCCGTCTCGCAACTCTACCTGCTTGTAAAAGAGCCTGATCGCTTGGGTTGTGGTCAATCCAAGTTTGCGGAATACATGCTCCGCCTTGTCCTTCAGATCGGGTTCTATCCGGGCGCGTATCATTGCTGTCTTGCTCATGATTCACCTCCATTTATATTTCCCTGTAGCACAAACGAGGTACATTTTCAATGGGAAAGCCGGGGTTACTTCTCCATTCTCGACAAACATGATCAAATAAAATTAAAAAAACCAAAATCAGCTTCATAGAAACAGAGTCGGGAAAGAAAAAACTTTGGCAAGAAATATAAAAATGTATTTTTGTCAGAAATGTACAGGCGAAAGATTGAAAAAATTGAAAAGAAAGTGAAACTGTCAAGAATGAAGATTTGCCCCCTATCTTTCCTTGACCGTGATTTAGGTACGTGATATACAGACCCTAATTCTGATCAACCATAATTGGAGGCAACTTTATGAAAACCCTGTCGCTGTCAGAGGCAAAGATGAAACTCAGCGCCCTCATCGAAAGTCTTTCCACCACTGACGATGAGATTATGATAACAAAAAATGGCCGGCCTGCGGCTGTGCTCATAAGTCCTTTTGAGTACGAAAGCTGGATTGAAACCACGGCAGTACAGTCTGATACTGAGCTTATGGACGAGATCAAGAAGGGACTTGCACAGCTCAAAAAGAAAAAGGCAAAACTCTATACCCTCGAAGAACTGTGAGACAAAGTTACTACAAGCTCAGAATTCCGGACGATGTTGTTGCCCTTATTCGCACCCTCCATCCCGATCTGAAGCGAAAAGTCAAAGCTTCTCTTCAAACCATCCTGTCGGATCCGGGGACGGGAAAATCATTGCGGACCGATCTTGCAGGGCTCCGTAGCTTCCGGGTCGGTCGATTCAGGATAATCTACAGGATCACAAAAAGAGAAATCCATCTCGTTGCCATTGGTCCGCGAACCAGAATTTATGAAGATACATATCGAATCATCAGCAGGCAAAAGTAGCCGGAATTCGAGGGACGGCATGATTAATTGAAGATCTGCATGAAATGTTTCTATGAATCGGGGGACAGCGGTAAGGATTAAAAAAGGAGGGAAAATTCCAGAGGAAACAGGCACAAAAGTATTTGCTGATTTATCAACAAAAAAGAGATGGGAGAAAAATATACAGAGATTGATCGAAGCAATAATTAAATAAGTCGCGCGTCTTATTCCGGAAAGTTCGGTTTGTATTGCTCGTCCAGATCGTATTCAAAAAATCCCTTCTTGCTCTCATCGCTTTCGTCAGGTGTGTATTCGATAGGTGCTGTTCCCTCGAGGAAACACGCAAAAATGGACTTTTTGGAACCGGGCCGTGCCAGCAGCCCCGTTTTCGGATCTATCTTTGCAAATACAACGCCTTCCGGTGGAGAAAAGAATTCAACTGGTTTCCCTTTCAATGCGTTCTCCATGAAATAGAGGAAGATAGGACTGGCCGTTCTTGAGCCGGTTTCATGTTTTCCAAGGGGCTGCAAATTGTCAAAGCCGACCCAGGTGCCGGTTACAAGTGATGGTGTAAATCCTATGAACCATGCATCGTTGAGATCATTTGTCGTTCCTGTTTTTCCCGCCACCGGTCTGCCAAGGGCCCTCACCCGCCTGCCTGTGCCGTGCTGAACGACTTCCTGAAGCAGGTGGGCAGTTATGTATGCAATACGGGGATCTATAACCTGTTCTACTTCAGGTTCATTTTCTTCAAACACATGGTTCGTTCTGTCAACAATCTTTCTTATGAAGTACGGTTTTGCTTTCTTTCCATTGTTAGCAAGAACGCCATAGGCCCTCACCATTTCTTCAAGTGTCACCCCGGATGAGCCCAGCGCCATGGAAAGATCTCTTGCAACAGGAGATGTAATCCCCATGTTTGCGGCGTAGTCGGCAGCGTAATTTATACCAATATCCTTTAAAACCTTTATGGTTACGAGATTTCTTGATTTGACAAGGGCGGTTCTCAAGGTTGTGGGGCCGTAAAATTTTTCCTCATAGTTACGCGGTTTCCAAGTGCTGTCTTTCAACGTATCCTTAAATATGATAGGTGTATCCATTATGATCGTGGCAGGTGTCATTCCCTTGTCGAAAGCTGCAGCATAGATAAATGGTTTAAAGGAGGATCCTGGCTGCCTTCTTGATTGTGTTGCCCTGTTGAATTCACTTTTCTTGTAGTCCCTTCCTCCGACCATGGCTTTTATCTGGCCTGTTTTCACATTCATACAGAGCAGGGAGCCCTGAGCGACTGGTTCCTGTTCCAGAGCCAGTTTGAATTCTGTTTTGGTCTTCATGTCCACATTCAAAATTTTTACTTTTACAACATCACCAATATTAAGGACATCTGCGGGGTCTTCGACTTTAACGGTATTGTAGGCAACATCAGGATCGGGTGTCCGTGCCCATGACATATCGCTCAGAGACATGGCGCCATTGTATTGGCCTATCCGTAGTCGTACCACCTTTTCCTTGCTGTCAATATCCACCACCAGAGCCTGTACGATCCGACCTTTTCCAAGTCGTTCATCCTTCGGGCTGTTATCCATCTTTTCCAGGAAGGAATCGAATTCTTCTTTTGGGATTCTTTGCAGTGCCCCTCTGTATCCCTGCCGCTTATCCAGTTCTCTAAGACCTCTTTTTACGGCTTCCGTGGCCGCCTTTTGCATTGCCACGTTCAAAGTAGTGTAAACCTCCAGTCCTTCTTTATAAAGCACTTCACTCCCGTAACCGGATTGAATATACCTGCGAACATTTTCGGTAAAATAAGGGGCTATTTTTTCTTTATCTGAAGACGATTTTAACTCGATGGGTGTTTCCAGTGCGGCGATTTTTTCTTCTTCTGTTATATATCCGTCCTCGGCCATCCTGTTTAATACATAAACCTGTCTCATGCGGGCTCGATTCGGATGAAAGTAGGGAGAGTATCTGCTGGGCGCTTTGGGCAGCCCCGCTAAAAGGGCTGTCTCAGACAGGGTCAGCTCCACGGCACTTTTCCCAAAATACTTCTGCGCTGCCGCCTCCAATCCGTATGTTCCATGGCCCAGATATATTTGATTCAGGTAGAGATTAAGGATTTCATATTTTTTGAGATATTTATCTATTTTGTAAGCAAGAATTGCTTCTTTCAGCTTTCTCAAGTAACTCTTTTCAGGGGTCAGGAAAAGGGATTTTGCCACTTGCTGGGTTATCGTGCTTCCCCCCTGTACGATTGTTCCGGCCTCCAGGTTTTTCAGGAAAGCTCTGGCGATACCTTGAAGATCCAACCCGCTATGATGAAAAAATCGTGCATCTTCGGCGGCTACAAATGCCTGGGTAACAAACTTGGGTACATCCGTAATCTTGATTACCTTTCTGTCTTCCAGGTAAAACTCATCTATCAATTCATCGTTATCGGCATAAACTCTGGTGATGATACTGGGACGGTAGTCCTTAAGGGATGCAATACTGGGCAACTCTCTCGTGAGGTAATAAAAAAAGCCGGCTCCGGCCGCGGCCCCGACGAGGAAAATGATAAGTAGCGCCACGAAGATTTTTCTAATAAAGCTACCTTTTTTGACTTTTCTTTTCTTTATGTTTTTTGAAGAATCTTTGTCATTATCCATCATGCTTCGTATTCTGACACCTCTTCTTCCTCTTCAGATGCCTTTTTTTCTCCCAGTTTTACCACCCAGACACTGACTTCGTAAAGAAGCATGAGAGGCAAAGCCATCAGCACCTGGGTTACAACATCCGGGGGAGTAAATAATGCGGCAGTAATGAATATCAGTAATATGGCGTATTTCCTCTTGGTTTTCAAAGTCTTGGAATTTACCAGACCTATCCGGGAAAGGAAAAACATAAATATGGGAAGCTCAAAAATGATTCCAAATGCCAGAAGGAGTTTAAAAGAGAAGGACAAATACTCCTTTATTGAAAGCATGGGTTTGATAAAATCTGTGCCGAAGGCGAGAAAGAATTTAAAACCAAAGGGGAAGACAACATAGTATGCAAATGATGAGCCTCCCAGAAAGAATATGGTAGAAAAAAGCACAAACGGGAAGACATATTTTTTCTCTGATTTATAAAGGCCGGGAGATATAAACTTCCATATTTGATACAGGATATACGGGCTTGCAAAGAAAATGGCTCCGAAAAAAGACACCTTGAGATAAGTGAAGAAAGCCTCGGGGAGCCCGGTAAATATCATCGAACTGCTCTCCGGCATAGCAACGACAAGAGGTATTGTGAGAACTTCAAACAGCTTTTCCTTGAAGAAGTAGCATGCGACGAAGAGGATCCCCACTACTGTGATAACACGCATTAATCTACTTCTCATCTCTTCCAGATGGGAGGTAAAGGGCATTTTTTCATCTGTAGCAGGATTATTCATAGGTAAAACGATTCACTCGTAACGGCAGTGTGTTGAAATGAATACGAGAAGTGAATGAAAAGTCACTTCTCATCATCATCCTTCTTGTCGGTGGAGTCTGACTTTTCTTCTTTCGTGCCGAACAGAATAGAATCCTTAATTTCTTTTGCTTCATCTCTGATGTCGTTAACATTCAGAGATTCCTTAACGTCATCTGTGGCGCGGCGAAACTCGGCAAGACCTTTGCCCAAAGACCTGGCAAGATCGGGGAGTTTCTTGGGACCAATGATGATCAATGCTACCACAAGGATAACTATCAGTTCGGGCATCCCGATACCAAACATATCAACACCTGTTATTAAAAAAGTAGACCGGTAATATATATATAGTTTTCAGTGATTGTCAATGTATTTTCATGATTTGCAATTAACGGGAGGGTGTGTTAAAAAATACTGTTCTTTGTTCATCGAAGGTCTATTCAACCGTTAACCCTTTAACGATATGGAGTGTAAAAATGTTGAAAAAAACCGGTATTGTAAAAGATGAGAAGTATCTGAAACACGAAACAGGGCGTTTTCACCCGGAATCACCCGAAAGGCTGGAAGCGATTTATGATATGCTTGAATCTCCGGACATGAAGGGAAAATTCGTTCAGATCGAACCCCGGTATTCAACGCATGAAGAGATCGGCATGATCCATAGTCAGTCGTATATTGAAATGGTTGCCAAAACGGCAGGCAAGAAACGTACATCCCTCGATCCCGATACGGAGACCTCGCCGGAATCCTACGATGTGGCCAAATTGGCTGTAGGAGGCTTATTGAATGCCATTGACAGCGTAGTGAACGGTGATGTCGACAACGCTGTTGCCTTCATAAGACCCCCCGGACACCATGCCGAGACAAGCAGGGCGGCCGGATTCTGTATTTTTAATAATGTTGCCATTGGTGCGCTGCATGCCATAAAAAAACATGGTATGAAAAGAATCCTTATTGTTGATTGGGATCTTCATCACGGAAACGGCACACAAAACTCTTTTTATGAAGATTCAAGAATACTGTATTTTTCGACTCATCAGTCTCCATTTTACCCCGGCACAGGCAGACTTAATGAGATAGGCAGTAAGGAGGGGTTAGGATACACCGTCAATGTTCCCCTGGGGCAGGGACCTGGAGATGCCGAATATTTAAAAATCTTCAGAAAGGTCCTTAAACCGGTGGCTCATGCGTTCAACCCCGACATAGTTATGCTTTCCGCGGGATTTGATATATATTTCGGGGATCCCCTGGGCGGAATGAAAGTTACACCTTCCGGTTTTGCGAATCTGACCCGGGTTCTCTTAAATATTGCCGATGAGTGTTCGGGCGGAAAGTTTCTCATAACCCTCGAAGGCGGTTATGATGTAAAGGGCCAAAGCGAGTCGGCGAAAGCTGTGTTGAACGAAATGAGAGGGGAAACCTGTAAAACCGACGAAAATCTGGATGAAACAGAGTCAAAGGCAGACAGCTCTATCGACAAAATAATCGAGAACGTTATTAATCAGATCGAAGGGGTCTGGCCGGTGTTCTAGAGGAGGAAGAATTGAAAATAACAAGAGAAGAAGTTGACTATGTGTCACATTTAGCCCGGCTTAACTTAAGAGAAGAGGAAAAAGGGAAATTTACATCTCAGCTTAATGATATATTGCTATATATGGAAATGCTGAACAAAGTTGACACATCAGATGTTAAACCAATGACGCACGCAATTTCACTTAGCAACGCCTTCAGAGATGATGTTGTCAAGGAGTCTATAGGTAATGAGATGGCTCTGGCCAATGCGCCTGATGACATGGGGGACTACTTCAGAGTTCCCAAAGTAATAGAGTAGAGGTAAAAATGGAGCTTAACCAGTTAACAATTCATGAATTAAGGAAAAAATTAAAGGAGGGTGAAACAACCTCCGTTGAAATTACCGAGTCGGTGTTTAATAGAATAGGCGCCGTTGAAGATAAAATCCACTCCTTTATTACTATCATGAAGGATTCGGCCTTTGAAGAAGCACAAAAGGCGGACAGGGCTATACAGGAAGGTAATACTGGCTTGCTGACAGGCATCCCCATTGCCTTAAAGGATATTATGTGTACCAGGGGTGTACGTACAACCTGTGGATCCCATATCCTTGAGAATTTTATTCCTCCCTACGATTCCACGGTGGTAAAAAAGTTGAGGAAGGCGGGGGCCGTCTTCGTGGGAAAAACGAATATGGACGAATTCGCCATGGGGTCTTCGACAGAAACCTCCTATTTCGGGATTACAAGAAATCCATGGGATCTGGAAAGAATACCAGGTGGTTCCAGCGGTGGCTCGGCTACTGCCGTTGTTGCTGATCAGTGTATCGCTTCCCTTGGCTCGGATACGGGTGGGTCCATACGTCAGCCCGCCGCTCTGTGCGGTGTTGTGGGAATGAAACCAACCTACGGAAGAGTATCCCGTTTCGGATTGGTTGCCTTTGCATCCTCTCTGGATCAGATCGGACCTTTAAGCAAGGATGTGGAAGACTGTGCCATTATGATGAATGCAATTGCCGGATACGATCCGAATGATTCGACGTCGGTTCCTGCAGACGTTCCGGATTACACGAAGTATGTTTCAAGGGGTATAGAAGGCTGGACCATAGGAATACCGAAGGAATACTTCATAGAAGGCATTGACCCCGAGGTTTTGGCTGCCGTGGAGGTTGCAATTAAACAAGTAGAAAAAATGGGAGGTAAAACTGTTGAAATTTCACTTCCCCACACGGAGTATTGTGTTGCCGTCTATTACGTTATTGCTCCCTCGGAAGCGAGTTCGAATCTTGCTCGGTACGACGGGGTAAGATACGGATTCAGATCAAAAGAGGGCAGGGACCTCCTGGAAATGTATAAAATGAGCCGTGCTGCCGGCTTCGGAGATGAGGTAAAGAGAAGGATCATGATCGGAACCCACTCCCTCTCTTCCGGATATTACGATGCCTATTATAAAAAGGCATCACAGGTGCGGGCTTTGATGAGAGACGATTTTGATGAGGCCTTCAAAACGTGTGATGTTATTTTGACCCCCGCCACACCAACACCGGCCTTCCATGTTGGTGAAAAGATGGATGACCCGCTTCAGATGTACCTTTGCGACATGTTTACATTATCAGCTAACCTGGCTGGTATCCCCGGGATTTCAGTTCCATGCGGCTATACAAAGGGTGGCCTTCCTATTGGTTTACAGTTCCTGGCAAAACACTTTGAAGAAGAAAAGCTTATTCAAATCGCTTCCGCATATGAGAAGAATTCAAAAATTGAAAAAAGGAGACCTGAGCTATAATGGAATACGAACCGGTTATAGGGCTTGAGGTTCACGCCCAGCTCCTTACAAAAACAAAGATATTCTGCGGTTGTTCAACGAAGTTTGGAGCCGCTCCAAACAGCAATACCTGTCCGATTTGCCTTGGTATGCCCGGTGTACTCCCGGTGATGAATAAAAAGGTTGTGGAATATACCATTAAGATGGCCATGGCGATCCATTGCAGGATAAACAGGGAAAACAGCTTTGCAAGAAAAAACTACTTCTATCCTGATCTGCCGAAGGGTTATCAAATATCCCAGTACGCCTATCCCCTTGCAGAAGGGGGATATGTGGACGTGGAGATCAATGGGGGGAAGAAAAGAATAGGTATTACAAGAATTCACATGGAGGAAGATGCCGGAAAACTTATCCATGATGAAAATCAGCCCTCCAGTTATGTGGATCTGAACCGGGCGGGGGTACCCCTGATCGAAATTGTCAGTGAACCCGATATGAGAAGCTCGGAGGAAGGAGTTGGATATTTGCGGAGGCTCCATGAGATTCTCGTCTATCTGGAAATTTGTGACGGTAATATGGAGGAGGGAAGCTTTCGTTGCGATGCCAACATTTCTCTGAGGCCAAAGGGGGAGGAGGAATTCGGAATAAGGACTGAATTGAAAAATATGAATTCCTTCAGAAATGTCCAGCGAGCTCTCGAATACGAAATCAAAAGGCAGCAGTATGTCCTGGAAAGCGGCGGGAAAGTGATACAGGAGACCAGACTGTGGGACGATTCCCAGGGTGTTACTCATCCCATGAGGAGTAAAGAAGAAGCGCATGACTATCGTTATTTCCCCGATCCTGACCTTGTCCCTCTTGTGATCTCGGAAGAATGGATAGAAGAGGTAAGAAAAACAATTCCTGAGCTTCCCTTGAGTAAGAGGGAACGTTTTGTAGAAGAGTATGATATTCCTCCTTATGATGCCGGTGTGTTGGCGGCAAGCCGTGATATTGCTGATTTTTATGAAGAAACGGTGAAACATTCGGGCAAACCCAAGATAGCAAGTAACTGGATTATGGGTGATATTTTAGGACATCTAAAAGAGGACAAAAAAGATATAAAAGACAGTCCTGTTACACCTGAAGCGCTGGCAAAAATGATCAATCTCATAGAAGATGGTACGATTAGCGGAAAGATTGCCAAGGAAGTTTTCGAGGAGATGTGGAAAACCGGGAAGCAGCCGAAAGAAATTATAGAAGAAAAAGGACTGGTACAGATCACCGATACCGGTGCGCTGGAGACGGCTATAGGGAAAATCCTGGAAGCCAATCCAGCTCAGCTGGAACAATATAAGCAGGGAAAGGAAAAAGTGTTCGGATATTTTGTTGGCCAGGTGATGAAGGCAACAAAAGGAAAGGCCAATCCGAAACTTGTCAATGAAATTCTAAGAAAGAAGCTTTCTGAATCATGATAAGAACAATCTACTGGGAAGATGATGCCATTGTCATGATCGACCAGAAGGCCCTCCCTCACGCGGAAAAACATCTAACCTGCCGAAACTACCGGGAAGTCATCACTGCCATCAATAACATGACAATCAGGGGTGCCCCTGCCATAGGGGTTGCTGCAGCCATGGGTATTGCCCTCGGTGTACTGAATCTTCCTGCAAAATCCCGGGGTGAAGGCCTGCAGGATGATTTTTACAGGATTTGCGATGAGTTTTCTAAAACCCGTCCGACTGCAGTAAACCTTTTCTGGGCCATAGAGAGGATGAAGGCATGTTTTAAAAATGCCCCGAAGTCCGATGCGAATTATATTAAAAACACCCTGGTAAAAGAAGCGATTCGTATATGTGAGGAAGATATAGCCATAAACAGGCAGATAGGGATACATGGCAGAAAGCTGATCAAAAGCGGAGATAACATACTTACCCACTGTAATGCCGGTGCACTTGCAACAGGCGGCTACGGCACGGCTTTAGGGGTCATTCGTGCTGCCCGTGAGGAGGGTAAGGAACTTCATGTATTTGTGGATGAAACCAGGCCTGTTCTCCAGGGGGCAAGACTGACAGCCTGGGAAATGGAAAAAGAAAATATTCCTGCCACATTGATAACGGACAATATGGCCGGATTTGTCATGAAACAGGGGAAAGTTAATCTGGTCATCGTGGGTGCGGATCGTATTGCTTCCAACGGCGATGTAGCCAATAAGATAGGCACTTACTCAGTTGCCGTTCTGGCTCGTGAGAACGATATTCCTTTTTATGTAGCCGCTCCTTTATCAACGATCGATATGGCGATAAAAGGTGGTGAAGAGATTCCTATTGAAGAGCGAGATGAAGCTGAGGTTACGAATTTCCATGGTGTGAGAACGGCGCCGGAGGGAGTGGCAGTTTATAACCCTGCCTTTGATGTGACCCCGAACCGGTACATATCGGCCATCATTACCGAGGAGGGAATTGCCACGGCACCCTTTGAAGAGGAAATCAGAAAACTTTTCAGCAAACAACGTATTAATAAACAATAAAAAGACAATCACGAAAGCACGAAATTAAGAAAATTTAAAAGCATTGATTTTTTATGAAATATTAAAACTTGAATACCCCGTTTTGTAAACGGGGATGAAAAGTTTTCCTGCCGGAGGCAGGCCTGAACATGCTATACATATGGCATGGAACTGAGAAGAACCAGTCATGCGGTATA